>JACCDY010099519.1_pt1 | contig 63528 bp, 56 predicted proteins | sample 7446391 | NCBI WGS metagenome assembly JACCDY01 (sample SAMN15323451, study PRJNA562643) | freshwater metagenome | isolation source: river surface water | place: USA:Blue River Watershed | collected 2017-08-18
AACAACTGCTCAACTTCAAGCAGAACTTCTTCCTTGCGCTCATCTTGGCGGTCGACTTTGTTGATTACCAGAATCACCGGAAGATCGAGCGAAAGAGCCTTTGACAATACGTAACGCGTTTGCGGAAGTGGGCCTTCAGCGGCATCTACAAGCAACAAAATTCCGTCGACCAAAGCAAGTGCGCGTTCAACTTCACCACCGAAGTCAGCGTGACCTGGAGTGTCTACCAAGTTGATCTTTGTGCCCTTCCACTCAATTTGAGCGGCCTTGGCCAAAATGGTGATTCCACGTTCGCGCTCTTGATCGTCGTTGTCCATGACTCGATCGACTACGGCAGAGTGTGCTGCGAAGGTTCCTGTACTGCGCAGCAGCGCATCTACAAGAGTCGTTTTGCCATGGTCTACGTGCGCCACTAAGGCGATATTGCGCAAATTACTTGATTGTTGTGTCATTTGTTGGGGGTGATGTGAAAAAGCCGGGATTGGCTGATTTAGATCTCTTCCTCTTCGCTTTCTTCGTCGTCTTCATCGAATCGCACTCCGTAGCGCTCCGCTATGGCTGCATACTCGTCTTCTTCGGTCTGCGGCGAACGCGAACGACCACCAAAACCCAAATCTTCGGCCGTAGGCCCTGATTGCTTCAATCTGCGCGCTTCTTCAAAGCGACGATGACGACCCTTCTTCACGGTAGGGGCTCCGAACTTTGCTCGGACGACTACCGCTTCGGTAGCCGCCTATTGAATAAACATCGCAGATGACTCTAGCCGTTGAAAAGGCTCAAAATGGGCATTATTGCAAGGTTGTTGGCAAAAGTCGCAACCGACCGCGACCATCAAAACTGAGTCCAGCCTCACCCGAGAGAATCTTTTCTATATCGCGTCCAACAATCTCCGCACGCCAGCCTGTGGATAACCGCGCGTTCGCAGACTTGCGCAACAGATCCATAATGTCCTGGCGTGTGCCCAGCAAAGTTGCATCGACATGATGCTCTCGAGCGAGCTCTCCTATCCAGGCCGCAATCAGGCTCATTGCAGGACGAAACTCCTTATCCACGTCGTCATGATCTGAATGAGGAATCTTTGCCTCCACATCGCGACCGCGCGTTACCGCATCGACAATTTCCTGCCCTACCTGACCACCGATTTGTCGGCTTTCAAGTCCACGAATGGACGATAAATCAGCAACAGTTCGCGGCATTGCATGAGCAATTCCGAGTAGAGCGATGTCGGAAAGCACACGTCGTGGAGGCATGTCATGCTGCATGGCCTTTCGCTCTCTCCACTCGGCGACAGATTGAGCAATGCCACGGGACGCCGGTTTCAATGTGCGCACTTCTTTAATTCGTAGCCAAGCCTCAGATGGCTCCTGAGGTCCACTTGGGCGTGTTCGCAATTCTTCACATGCCTCTGCAGCCCACGATGCGCGACCCAATTCATCTAAACGCGCCATGATGCTCTCATGCAGAACGAACAGATAATCCACATCACTTGCTGCATACTTTTGTTGATCTGCTGTTAGTGGTCTGCGCAACCAATCCGTCAGACGATCACCTTTCGGCAGCGATATCTTCAGCTCATTTTGCACCAATGAAGCCAACGACGGTGTGGACATCCCAATAAAGCCAGCTGACAATTGAGTGTCGAATATGTGACTCGGAACAGACCCGGATGCGTGCATGAGTACTTCAAGATCTTGTTGCGCCGCATGAATGATGCACAAAGAGTTTGCGGCAAATAAACGGCCGAGTAGCCGAGCATCAATTGCTAACGGATCTACTAGAGCAGTTACTTCCCCGACTCGAATTTGGAGCAAAGCGAGTTTTGGGTAATAGGTCTTCTCTCGATGAAACTCGGTGTCAAGTGCGTATCGATCAGATTCAACCGCTCGATCAATGAGTGCGTTCAACGACGAATCGTCATCAATCCACATCATGTACGAAGCGGCCTATTCGCCAGTGACAACTGCATTGCCAGAAGCGATCCAGCCTGAGGTTCCACCTGCAATGTTCACAAGGTTGTGGATGTCATAATCTGCCAAATACTGACATGCTCGCATGCTGCGTCCACCAGCCTGGCAAATTACATAAACCGTTCCTTCATGTCGAAATTCATCAATGCGATCTGGAAGGGTCGACAACGGAATTGAAATGGCATTTGGGACATGACCAGACACAAACTCGTCGGACTCTCGAACGTCGATAACAACCGAGCCTGCGGCGACATGCGGTTCAAACTCTGCAATAGAAATTTCAGCGATCATTCGTCACATCCTATTGTGCGTCAGACGGCGTATTGATATTTGTAAGTTGCAGGGCAGAAAAAAACTGATCAATGATGGGCAATCCAGTGACTGCCTTGTGAATCGCGCGTTCGCCCGATTCATAAGCGCTGATCATATGGTCCCGTGTAGTTGCAACATGCCAGCAGCTCAATAGCCAGTGACGTAAGTGTGGGCTAGTTGCATCAGCAGATACGACAACGCTGTGCGTATCTGACTTATCCACTAAGCATTGAAATTGTTCCGCCAAAAAATACGGAGTATCGCACGGTGCAAACACAACAAAATCGGACGTTGCGATTTCCAAAACATCACATATGGCACCCAGAGGCCCATGCCCTTCCCGTTTACCTCCAACACGTGGAGAATGAGCGAAATCTGGATGATCTATTTCTGGCCCAACAAATGAGGTATTCCCCTGAATCGCCAAATTGAGGTTGTTGTACACCACCAAACCCATCGGCCTGCCGTCCACAAGGTGAAAGATTTTGTTACCACCGAATCGCGAACTCTGACCACCGCTAAAAACAAAACCCGAAACAGACCTCTTCATCGAAACAACTATGGCTTGCCGTTCGGATCACATTGCAAAAGAAACTGCGCACACCTTGTTGCTTCATCGGTTTCACCAATCAATGCAGCAGTGCGCGCTAGACCGTCTAAACAGTTGAGAAAGCCATGGTTAGAAGATGCAGACCATCGAACGTATCCACTGCCCTTCCAGCCGTTCTGTCGCAGGGAGTCGAGTCCGCGGTGATAGCCAACCCGATATGCCATGTAACTTTCGACCGTATCTCTGGCAACGTCACCGAGTGCCGCCCAAGCGGCCAGGTAACGCGGATGCTGTGCAACGACTCTGGCGACTGCGTCTCGCCGGTCGCGCTCAGGCGTATTCAGGGCTGCATCTAATGCGGCCTGCATCGAGATATCGACTTCAGGAAGCACAACATTTGGTGGGCCGGTACCAGAAACATTTACCGATGAACTCATGAACCAACCGTATACGAGATGTGGTTCCATGTCGTGTTTTACTGGCAGAATGTATGCATGATTGCACTTTCATTCGATGCAGACAGTGTGAAGAATTACTCCCTCATGGCAATGGGTGGCTCATTCATCGGATTGCTGCTCGTGTTGAAGTTTGCAAAGTCAATTGTTTCAAAGTTGCTTCTGCTCATCGTGTGCGTTGGCATCGGAGTCTTAGCATTCACGCAGCGCGATGCAGTGAATGCGTGCATCGCAACTGCAAACGAGCAAACGCAGGCTGGTACACCATTTGAAACCACGTGCACATTCTTCGGACAGACTGTTTCGTTGTCTGGGATAAGTCAGCAACCGTGATTACGGCTTTTTTAGAGCACATTGATGCATGCCCTACAGCGCATCATGTTGTCGAGAGGGCTTCTTCCATTTTGGGTCAAAATGGAATCCACCAGGTCTCGCTAAATTCACCGTTCGCAATCTCAAGCCTAAGCAATGGTTTTGTTTCGTCGGGCGGAACAATCATTGCCTGGAAAAACGCGCAATCCATTGCTCAACAAGGAATTCGAATCGTTGGCGCGCATACCGACTCGCCAGGATTGCATATCAAGCCGAATCCCGATACGCGAACGCTTAACTGGCATCAACTCCAAGTAGAGATCTACGGCGGACCACTCCTTAACTCATGGTTGGATCGCGATCTTGGCATCGCCGGTCATGTCGTGCTTCGAGATGGCAGTGTTTCTACCTTTTCGTCGCAACGTCCAGTTGCTCGTATCCCGCAACTTGCAATTCATCTTGATCGTGAAGTGAACGACAAAGGCCTCATTCTGAATCGTCACCAGCACCTCATGCCCATCTGGGCAACCACCGCCTCGTCTACTGCGTTCGAGACATGGCTTGCTCAGCAAGTCTCCGTTTCGATTTCCCAGATTGCTTCCTGGTCTGCTCAGTTGGTTGACACACAGAATGCCCAAATTATTGGCCGAGATTCAGAGTTTGTCGCTTCGTCGCGAATTGATAACCAGATCTCGTGTTGGGCTGCGCTTTCGGCCCTACTCAACGCCGAATCGGACCAGCCAATGATGATCGCACTATTCGATCATGAAGAAGTTGGTTCGCAGAGTTCGCAAGGCGCTGGTGGCCCAATCCTTGAGCATGTGCTTGAGCAGCTTTCACTAGCTGCCGGCACATCACGCTCTGAATATCTCGCGTCACTTCATAAGAGCCATTGTGTTTCGGCCGACAACGCGCATGCAGTGCACCCTAATTATGTAGACCGACATGAACTTAATAACGCACCGTTTGTTAACGAAGGGGTGGTCATTAAGAACAATGTGAGTCAGCGTTATGCAACTTCACCTCAGTCTCTTTTACCTATTGTTCACGCAGCCGCTACAGCAGGTGTCAAGTTGCAATCATTTTCGTCACGGAACAACATTGCATGCGGGTCAACGATTGGACCAATAACTTCAACTCGCATAGGCATTGAGACTGTGGACATCGGTGTTCCCCAGCTATCAATGCATTCAATTCGAGAAATGTGCGGAACAAAGGACCCCGTAGATCTCGTTGCGTTGCTCGGCGCATACTTTTCGCGCGCGTAACACCAATCAGCGAATCAATCGATTCGCTTCATCCAACAACTTTTGCAATTCAACTTGCAATTGAACCGTGAGTTCGGCGATCTGTTCTCGCGAAGCCCTACCACCACCTGGAACTTCTGCGGCGATTGGTTTACCGATAACCATTCGACATTTCTTGAAACGAATGGCCTTCGATCCGGAACGCATCACATCTTCTGTTCCAGAAATGCCGGCTGGAACAATGGGAACTCCAGTTTTAAGGGCAACATATGCCGCGCCATCGACCAATGGTTGAACTTCAGGACCGTAGTGTCGAGTGCCTTCGGGCAACATAACGAGCGGTTCACCACCTTGCAGAACAGCAATACAACGCTTCAGAGCTTCAAGATCTGCTGATCCACGAGTCACAGGAAAGGCGCCAAGTGCGGTCATGATTTTGCCTATTGGCTTGTACTTCCAAATGGAGTCTTTACCCATGAAGCGCATTCGTCTCCGTGTTGCAGCAGATGCAACCGGAATATCGATCGTCGATCGATGGGTCGGGGCAAATACAAACGCCCCGGACTTTGGCACATTCTCCAAACCAACGACACGAAGTCGCAAGTACGAACGGCAAATGAGGATAACTAGCGCACGAACACAGGCATACAAGACCTTTGACGACATCGATTGCCCGACGATACGTGAATCAACAGCCGCCACTACAGAGTCCTTTCCAGGAAAAGTTGCTCGATCTCGTCAACGACTTCATCAATTCCACGATTGCTGGTGTCGACCACAATCGAATCACTCGACGAAGCAAGTGGGCTATCGGCGCGAGTGCTATCAAGAAGATCTCTCTCAGCAATTGCAGCAGCAATTTCAGAAACATTCCCACCACTTTGGTCGACGCGGCGCTGCGCGCGAACTTCTGGCGATGCGGTAAGAAAAACTTTCAACACTGCTTCGGGGAACACCACGGTTGCAATATCTCGACCCTCAATGACTCCTCCGCCATGTGCTGTTGCCCACTCTTGCTGGCGAATTCTCATTTCCGTTCTGACACCTGAATTTGCGGCAACCTTGCTGACACTGCCCGTGACTTCAGGGCCTCGAATTGCTTGAGTTGCATCGTGTCCGTTGATGATGACGCGATCTATGCCAACGTGTAGATCACATTCCTGCGCCAAAAGCGTGACAGCAACTTGATCATCCAAATCAAGACTTCGCAACATGGCTTCAAAAGTGACGGCGCGATACATCGCACCTGTATCCAAATACCTCATGTTGAGACGAGACGAAAGAGCCTTCGCAATAGTCGACTTTCCCGCCCCTGCAGGTCCATCAATTGCAATGACGCGCCGATGTGCGTCAATTACCAACTTGTGTCCCTTGGTCGTCCCTCTTCGTAACCCGAAGCACTTTGAATTCCAATGATTGCGTTCTTGCGGAATTCGACGATGTTGCTCGCGCCCGCATAGGTGCACGATGAACGTACTCCGGCAACGATTTGATCAAGGATGTCTTCAACGCTCGGACGCTCTGGATCGAGATACATGCGTGAAGTGGAAATGCCTTCTTCAAAGAGTTCTTTACGGGCACGCTCCACGGCCGATTCATCGCGCGTGCGATTTCGTACCGCACGGTTAGACGCCATTCCAAAACTTTCCTTATATAAGCGACCGTTTGTGTCGCGAAGAGTATCGGCTGCCGACTCGTATGTTCCTGCCAACCAAGAACCAAACATGATGTTTGCAGCGCCAGCAGCAAGACCCAAAGCGACATCTCGTGGATGACGCACTCCTCCGTCGGCCCACACGTGCTTGCCAAGTTGCGCAGCTTGTTCGGAGCACTCAAGTACAGCTGAAAACTGAGGACGACCGACACCTGTCATCATGCGTGTGGTGCACATCGCACCGGGGCCAACACCAACCTTGATGATGTCAGCTCCTGCGTTGATGAGGTCTCGTGTACCTGAAGCTGTAACAACATTTCCTGCAACAACTGGAAGCGATGCAACATTGGAACGAACCTGTTCGATTGCTTTCAGCATTCTTGTCTGATGACCGTGAGCGGTGTCGACAACAAGAACGTCTACGCCCATTTTTGACAGTGCAAGCGCGCGTGCGCCTGGTTCTGCGTTAATCCCTACTGCTACGCCGATCATTAACTGACCGTTCTTATCCAACGCCGGTTTGTAAATGGTGCTGCGCAATGCACCTTTTCGAGTTATGCAACCAACCAACTTCCCTGAGTCATCCACAACGGGGGCAAAGGAAATGCGACGTTCGGTCATTTCATCAAACATTGCCACTGCGCTCATGGATGAATTCAGTGAAATGATTTCCCGACTCATCACATTTTGTAATTGAGCGAACCGATCGAAACCGACTGAGTCATGTTCTGTGAAGATGCCCGAAGGACGCCCATCGCCATCGACAACAACAACTGCCCCATGTGCTCGTTTGTAAATAAGGCTGAGGGCTTCGCCAACAGTTCCGTCTGCCGGCATGGTGATTGGAGTTTCGTAAATGGTGTGGCGCGACTTAACGAAGCGAACCACGTTCTCCACAACATCAAGCGGAATATCTTGCGGCAGAACAACCAGACCACCGCGACGCGCAACGGTTTCAGCCATTCGACGACCTGCAATGGCAGTCATGTTTGACACCACTACGGGGATCGTTGTTCCTAATCCGTCCGTGGTACTGAGATCAACGCCTTGGCGTGATTGAACATCCGACAAACTCGGAACCATGAATACGTCGTTATAAGTCAGGTCATAATTCGGCGTTCCATTCAAAAACTTCATGCTGTTTCCCCCAGTGAGCGAACGGCCCTAAAAACTAAACCTTGCATAACGACCGCTTTAGGCTACTCCGTATTTGTAGCCTCGTTATTACATGAGTTCGGTCATCTCAAGCCACAGTCCTGACGCAGTGAGCCAGGCGGTCAGCGTGTTGAATGCAGGCGGTCTGGTTGGCTTGCCAACAGAAACTGTCTATGGACTCGCGGCACGCGCAGACTTGGATAACGCAGTCGAACATATTTTTCGCGCAAAGGGACGACCAGCGGGTCATCCTCTGATTTTGCATATTTCGGATATCTCCGAACTCAACCGATACGCAGCAAACATTCCAAATAGTGCATTACAGCTAGCCCAGCATTGTTGGCCAGGACCACTCACTTTATTGCTCGAAAAAACCAACGCCGTTTCACATCGTGTTACTGGCGGCAGAGAGACGGTTGCAATTCGAATTCCAGCGAACCTGTGTGCGAGAAAGATTATCGAGCAATGCGGAAATGCTGTTGCAGCGCCATCTGCGAATCTGTTTGGTCACGTCAGTCCAACTACTGCTCAACACGTGCTCAATGATCTTGGCAACAGCATTGATTTGATCGTTGACGATGGAAGTTGCAGCATCGGCGTTGAATCAACCATTGTTGATTTCACGACTGACCAACCGCAGTTGCTCCGACCTGGCGGTTTCCCCGCAGAGGATTTGGAGTCAATCATTGGACAACAGATACTCATGCCTTCGGGAGAATCACGGGCATCCGGAATGCTTGCCTCCCATTACGCCCCACGCTGCAAGGTTGTGGTGGTGGAAACGATTGTTGAGGCAGAACTGGCATGTTCCGAGCATGCCAATGCCCGAATTCTCGACCATTGGGACAATGCCCCGTTGTATGCAGCCTCGCTCTATACGCAAATGCGCCAGGCTGACGCAGACGGGATAGCCGTGATTTTCGCTGTACTCCCCAATAAATCCGGGCTAGGCATGGCCATCCGTGACCGTCTGAGTAAGGCCTCATTCCTCTAGGCTGAATAGTCCAAACCCAGGGTGGCACCCGTCACCCGACTCCTAGGGGGAGAAAAATACATGAAGAAAACAACAAAGCGCCGTTTCGGTGCTCTCGTTGTGGGTCTCAGCCTTGTGGCTGCGGCTTGCGGCGGTGGCAGCGACAGCGACTCAACAGCCACAGCAGGTGGCGAGTTGGAAGGAATGAAGGGCACCATGCCACTCGTCAACCTTTCAGCTGAGTTCAAAGATGGTCTGAACGCGTTCTGGACTGCCGCAGGCAACACCGCGTTGGAAGACTATTCATATGCTGCAGAAGCATTTGACTCAGTAATGCTCGTTGCTCTTGCAGCAGAAGCAGCAAAGACTGACGGCAGTGCACTTGCCGCACAGATCCAAGCAGTTTCAGCAGGCGGCGAAGCATGCAGCGATTTCGCAGCATGTGTAGCAATCATTGCAGCTGGCGGAGACGTCAACTACGAAGGTGCATCTGGCCCACAGGACATGAACGGAAACGGCGAACCAGTTAATGCTTCGTACGGCGTTCTTACCTTTGGTGCAGACAACCGCTTCAAGTACGAAGATGCTTCATACGTTCTTGCAGACGCTCCAGAGTCGGACATTGTTCCTGCTACTGAAGTAACTGTAGAGCGTAAGGGTGACGGCGTATTGAAGATCGGTTCGCTCTTGCCAGAAACCGGTTCACTCGCATTCCTCGGACCACCAGAATTCGCTGGTGTTGAGTATGCAATCAGCCTCATCAATGCGGCTGGCGGCGTGCTTGGCAAGCCAGTTGAGTATGTTCAAGGTGACTCGGGTGACACCAGCACTGATACAGCAAGCACCACCGTTGACCGTCTCCTCGGAGAAAACGTTGACGCAATTATCGGTGCAGCTTCGTCTTCAGTGACATTGACCGTAATCGACAAGATCACAGCAGCTGGCGTAATTCAGTTCAGCCCAGCTAACACGTCGGACAAGCTCTCAACCTACGCTGACAATGGTCTGTACTTCCGTACCGCACCAGCTGACAAGCTTCAGGGTGCAGTGCTTGCAAACCTCATCGCAGGTGACGGCGCAGCAACTGTGTACATCATGGCGTTGGACGATGCTTACGGAACGGGTCTTGCAGACGCGATCGAAGCAAACCTCACCGCAGCAGGTGTAACTGTTGTTGGCAAGAAGATCTACGATCCAAAAGCAACGACATTCGATGCTGAAGTTGGCGAAATCAAGACTGCTAACCCAGACGCAATCATGCTCGTAACATTCGACGAAGGTTCACGTATCTTGCGCACCATGGTGGAGCAAGGAATCGGACCTAAGGACAAGAAGGTTTACGGTTGTGACGGCAACATGGGTAACGCACTCGGCGAAAACTTCGATTCGGGTAAGTAATCCCTGACTCTGTCAGATTAAGAAAGGCCCCCAGCCGAAAGGTTGGGGGCCTTTTTATTTGTCTGCGTTTATGTCGTAACGAAAAGCAGGTGTGGCCTCAGCCGCCGGTCATTTTGGCAAGTGTTCCCAAGTACAACTTGATGACGTTTGGGTCTTCAAGCAATTGGCGACCTGTTCCTGTGTAAGCGTTTTTTCCCTGATCGAGAACATAACCGCGATCGGTCACTTGCAAACAACGTCGTGCATTCTGCTCCACCATCAAGATCGCAATTCCCTCAGCGTTGATTCGCTTGCATTGAATGAATACTTCGTCTTGAAGCGCTGGGGAAAGACCGGCGCTCGGTTCATCAAGTAACAACAGTTTTGGTTCCATCATGAGCGCGCGACCCATGGCAACCATTTGACGCTCGCCACCCGAAAGAGAACCGGCACGCTGATTCGCACGTTCGCGAAGCTTTGGAAACAACGAAGTCACATACTCGAAGCGCTCTTCAAAAACACTCGGCTTAATGAAGCAACCCATTTCCAGGTTTTCGGAAACCGTCAAACTCTGGAAAACGTTTTGGGTTTGTGGAACATATCCAACGCCCTGCTCCACGAGTTCGTGCGCTTTTTTGCCAGTGATGTCATTGTCGAGGAAACGAACTTGACCAGAACGCACTCCGCACTGTCCAAGGATTGCCTTCAGCACAGTTGACTTGCCCGCCCCATTGGGACCAATGACGCCAACGAACTCACCTTTACGAACTTCGATATTGCAACCGTTCAGAATGTTTACTTCTGGGATGTAACCGGCAACTAATTCGTCTACAACGAGAACACGATCATCGGACATTATGCATTTCCCTCTTCAAGTAGCGATTTGCCTTGGTGTGTTCCGAGGTATGCCTCAATCACTGCTGGGTTCGCTGAGATCTGTTCAGGAGTGCCCTCGGCAATAATTCGACCCTCTGCCATAACCACAACCCAGTCCGAAATGTCATGCACCATGTCCATGTCGTGCTCTACGAACAGCACCGTCATGCCATCATCGCGCAACCCGCGAATGTGTTCGTTCAAGCTCTGCTTGAGTGCGGGGTTCACACCAGCCATAGGTTCATCGAGCATGACTAGACGTGGGTTGGTCATGAGCGCTCGCGCCATTTCAAGCAATTTACGCTGACCACCAGAAAGCGTTCCGGCGTATTGGTCGCGCATGTGATCAAGTTTGAATCGCTTCAACAATTCGTCTGCTCGACGCTCAATCATCGCCTCTTGTTTGCGATATCGAAATGGCAGCAAACCATTCCACCACTTCTCGCCCATTTGGTGAGTTGCACCAAGTTTCATATTTTCAATAACGGAAAGCTTTGTGAGGCTCTTGGTCAACTGGAATGTACGAACCATGCCCAAGCTTGCAGTTTTATGGGCGACAACTTTCTTGAGGTTCTTGCTGTCAAACATCCATTCACCGGTATCTGGGGCATCAAAACCAGTGAGCAAGTTAAAGAGCGTGGTCTTGCCTGCACCATTTGGTCCAATGAGTGCGGTAATTGAACCTCGCTGCACTTCAAGGTGCTGAACGTCTACAGCCGTCACGCCGCCGAAATTCCTGCGTACATTCTCGGCGAGCAAAATTGGATCCGGTTTAGCGACACCCGGTGAAGCATTAACCGAAGCCAATGCCGCGCGAGCACGCTGCGCAAGTTCCGTATAGGTTCGCTCAGCGTCCATCTAGTGCCATCTCTTCTTTGCTGCCAAATATTCCCTGAGGCCTAAATGTCATCAGCAACATGAGCCCCAGACCGATCAGCATGTAGTTGACGGGTCCGACCTGAGATTTCTGAATGATTCCAACGCCAAAGATGTCAAACGGACGATCTTTCGTTAATTCGCGCAAGAAGTTATCGCTGAATACATAGAGTCCCCAGAAAATCATCGGACCGATGACCGAACCACTTACTTTTGCAACTCCGCCGAGCACCAGCGCCGTGAGCACGTAGAAGGTGACGTCGCGGCTGTAGTTATCGGGTTGCACGGATCCACGATCGAGAGCAAAAATCATTCCCGAGAACATTCCGACTACGCCACCAATGATGAGCGACTGCATCTTGTAGCTGTACACATTTTTTCCGAGACTGCGAACCGCATCTTCGTCTTCACGAATCGCTTTGACAACTCGGCCCCATGGGCTCTTCATCAACAGATACACCAAGAAGGAAAACACGATGACAAGAGACCAGCCCACGATCATGGTCCATAACGAGTAGCCGCTGTATTGAAATGGTCGAATACCGTACTGTGCACCTGGGTCGAATGGGCTCAGATCTCTAAAGGATGCACTGAAACTGTTAATGCCATCGCTTCCGCCGAAATACTCCTTGAATCGAACCGAACGGACGACAAGTCGAACGATCTCTGCAGTTGCGATGGTGACGATAGCTAAATAGTCAGCACGCAATCGCAATGTAGGAATACCTACAAGCAAACCAAGGATGATAACGAGAGCAAGACCGATGAGTATTCCCCACCACATTCCCACTCCGAAGTACTGAGAAGTCATTCCTAATCCGTAGGCACCACATGCCATGAACGCTGATTGACCAAAGTTCAATAGGCCTGTATATCCGAATTGGATGTTGAGTCCGATTGCCGCCAAAGCGAAATACGCGGCGTCAATACCAAAGAACGCCGAGATGGTGTTTTCGAGAATTTTTATGAAATCCATATCAGCCGACCCTCTGCTTTCGACCGAGTATTCCTTGCGGACGAACCACGAGAACGATGATCAGAATGAACAACGCAGGTGCATTTTTCAGTTCAGCCGGAACTACGAGCGAAGCCAGCTCTACAAGCAATCCAACGAAGAAGCCGCCGATGAGAGCTCCGTAGGCGGAACCAAGACCGCCGAGCGTGATACCAGCGAACATCAAAAAGATCAAGCCTGATCCCATTTCAAAACCAACCTGCTCATCCAAACCGCGAAACACGCCGCCCATTGCCGCAAGTGCTCCTCCGGCAAACCACACCACTCGAATAATTTTCTGTGTGTCGATTCCCGTTGAGGAAGCAAGAGATGGATTATCCGATACCGCGCGAATTGCTTTACCAGTGCGCGAGCGCTGCAAGAAAGCAGCAACACCAAGTAACACGATCAAGGAAATGATTGCAGTCGTGAGGTCTCGCATGGTGATGCTGACTGGTCCAAAGCTTTTTGCAACTTGCAAACTGAAATCGTCCAGAGGCCTTGTGCGTCCGCCGAATTGGTAGAGATACATATTGCGAAGCATGATCGAGAGCCCAACTGAGACCACGAGTTGAGAAATCAACCCGATACCGCGCTTGCGCAACTTCGCGAAGATGATGCCGTTCATCGCAAGACCAAGTACGCCTCCCAGCGCAATGACTAGTGGAGCCGCGATGAGCAATGGAATACCAAGCAAAACGTTAAACCAGAATGCGATGAGCCCACCAAAGGTAACCATTTCTCCGTGCGCAAAATTGGTGAGGCCAGTGGTGCCAAAGATCAGCGAAAGACCAACAGAGCAAATGGCAATAATGAGACCAAGACGAATGCCGTCAACTAAACGTTGCGCTATTCGGTCGAACAGGCTTGCGCCAGACTCCCCAGCCGAACCCGCAAAAAATGTCACTCGTTTTGTATTTGTCGTGAATGAGTCTTTGGCAATACTGACTTCAGTTTTTGTGCCATCTACAAGAGTGACACCTGTCGGTAACGAAGCAACGTCAAGACGAATGACGTAGTCATCCTTTGCGGGCACAGGAATGGTTGCGAGACCGGCGTTATCAGTAACACCTTCGCCAACTGCAAGACCAGTTGGATTAGTGACTGAAATTTTTACACCGGCAACAGGTCTCTTTTCTGAAACTCCGTTGTTGTTTGCCTGATCCTGCACTGAAACAATGATGGAATTCTCGGAATCGGCCGCATTGGCCACTCCGGGTGCAGCAAACATGATGAAGGTACCAAACACAACCGCGAAAGCCCGAGCAACAGCGAAGATGCGGGATCTCGAATTGTTTTGTTCAGTCACTGCATCCCCCAACATTGCGTGCCTCTAGTCAAGCACAAGCAGGGTACTGGCAGGAAGAAACACCGCGAACACACACAGCCAAACAACAACCGACAATGCAATGTGGATAGCAACCAATGGGGCTGGAACGCCTGCGAAGTACTGAACGTAGCCAATGAATCCCTGGGCACCGATCGCTGCAAGCAGGCGCAATATGGCGGGACCTTCGCTTTCCCACCGAGAGGCACTCTTTCGTGCCCTCACCGCTAGCACTACCGCCAACACGATCAATACCCATACGGAAACGGAGTGCAACTGAGTGGCAAACCTGACTTCAATCCCCAGTCGCGTGACCTGTTCAGCTCCGGAATGAGGTCCAGCCCCTGTTACAACCGTGCCAAGGAACATCACCAGGCATGCGCTGGCAAACAGCATGTACCGAAGTCGTTTATCTGCACAATCTCGACCAAGGTGTGGGTTGATCAAGAGATCAACTCTCTTAATGAGCAGGAAGGCAGAAGAAACCAGGAATATCGATACAAGAAAATGGGCCATGTTTGACCATGGATTAAGGCCAGTTAAAACAACATAAGCCCCAAGAATCACTTGCACCAATACTCCAAACACCAAGATTCCTGCATTGGCAGTGATCCGTCTGACACGCGGATTGAGAAACAGCGATGCAGAAACGGCCAGGATCACTGAAGCAGCAACAAAACCGGTAAACAGTCGATTGATTTGCTCAATCGCCGCATGCCCAGATGAAACATCGACAAACTTCGTTTCATTGCAGTTGGGCCAGTCTGAACAGCCAAGGCCAGATCCTGTTAATCGGACCAACGAGCCCGTAACGATAATGGCGTACAGGGAACCGAAGGCGATCCATACGACCTTCCTGAACCTCACAGCTGAAATCTCGGGACGACGCATCGCCGCGACGCTACCCCGTTATCTCCAATTACAGGGTTCATCAGCTCGTACCTACCTTTTTAAGCACGTTTTGTGGTCAATACACCACTCGCGAGCGCTTTTGACCACTTTGCGTGGTCACAAAAACATTTTCTGTGATTTTTTCCTCAAGTTCCTCTGAATCTGGCCGATCCCTTATGCGGGTCTCACACCAGCAAGTCAAGGGAGCAAAACATGAACGCAGGAATCATTCGCAAGGCAATCATTGCAGCAGCGGTATCGCTCAGTGTTGCAACAGTATCTACGTCGATTACAGCCACACCAGTTGCTGCACAATCTGCATCAGCAAAATCGGCTTCGCTTCCAAAGTTTGGCGAATCAGGCCCAGAAGTAACCCGCCTGCAGCAAGCAATTGTTGCGCGAGGTTTCACGATTAAGGGTGGAATTGATGGTTCATTCGGTTCAGCGACACAGGTCGCCTTGAAGTCATTGCAAAAAGTTGCTGGCTTTGCACCGACCGGAAAGCTTGATGCTAAGACTGCAAAGTTTTTGGGTCTTGTTGATGTTGCACCATTGTCGAAGTCGAACTTTCCAACAGTTGGATCATCTGGAGATGCCGTTTGGTCACTTCAGCAAGCTCTCATCAATAGTGGTGTTCAGGTTAAGGGTGGAGCTGACGGCAAATTTGGCTTGGCAACATCAATCGCTCTTGGAAAATTCCAAGCTATGAAGGGTCTCTCGGTAACCAAGTCTGTTGATGAATCAACTGCGATTGCACTCGGATTACTCGCAGCACCTGCTCCTGCTGCGAAATCGACTGGTAAAAAAACAGTTGTTGCAGCGTCAGCTCCAGTTGCTGCTCCAGCTGCACCGGTTGCACCAACAACAGGCTCACCGATCACTATTGACACACTTCCAGTGCGTGGTCAAAAGAGTGAAAACGTTCGCACCTTGCAAAACGCCCTCATTAGCGCTGGCATTGAAGTAAAAGGTGGAGCTGACGGAGTCTTTGGAGTTGCAACTTCAGTTTCAATCGGCAAGTTTCAGTCAGCACAGGGCTTGAATGTCACAACAGCTCTTGACGCCCCAACTGCTGCTGCACTTGGACTCATTCCATCACTTGCAGAACTTGGTTTGCCAACGTTGCAGGCGTTTCCTGTTCAAGGTCGTTGCGGATTCAGCGATTCGTGGCAAGCTCCTCGCCCTGGTGGTCGCCAGCATGAAGGTGTTGACATCATTGGTGCACGCGGATTGGCAATCTACGCAGTAGCTGACGGCGTGATCACTCGAATGCTGACCGGTGGAGCATTGAGTGGAAACTCAATCCGACTCACCATCGCAGACGGAACATACTTTTTCTACGCACACTTGGACGGATTCGCTGCTGGTCTTTCAGTAGGCCAGACGGTGCGTGCAGGTCAGATCATTGGTTACCTCGGTTCAACCGGCGCAACATCAAACCACTTGCATTTCGAAGTTCATCCAAAGGGTGGAGCTGCTGTGAACCCATACCCACTTGTTAAGGCAGTTGACGCTTGCAACGTTACGGAATTGCTCCCGCAGCCGTAATTGTTCAGCCGAACAAAGGTTGAGGGAATCTCTGGTGATGTGAGAATCATCAAAGATTCCCTCAACAACATTTATCGTGTGCGGTCCTCGTCCGAAAGGTGCTCAACATCACTGAGACGTTCGAGACTAAATGCATAGCCATCACCCAACCTGATTGCTCTAATCGTTGTCAGTGAAGCGTGGTTGATAATAAACCTCTCCCACTCCCATGGTGTCGCAGATATTCCAAGCAGATGACAGATCAATACGCTGTTCGTGCCAGCGTGAGCAAACAAGGCAAACCTCTCTCCAGGTTTCTCAATATGCCAGACAGGTAACTCGGTGTTCAGTCGATGCACTCCATTGCGCTCGAGAAATTCAGTAGCGCCTGTATGGATGCGCTGAACGAAGTCTTTTACCGATTCCCCACCTTGTAGTCCGTTCCAACGTTCATGAGAGGCATTCTTCACTTCCTCTCGATATGCCTTGATGGTTTCTTCAGCCGGAGCACCATGCCATGCTGGCTCACGGATCTCTTCGAGAAATGGCTCAATCTCTAACTTGCGATTCTGGCGCACGAGAGTTGGTTGAGCAGTTAAATGAGTACGTTGCAAAGGCGAAGCGAAAACATGGTCGAACTTCTCATCTGAAAGTCGCTGACCCAGCAACTCAGCTTGACGTCTGCCTCTTTCTGTCAAAGGCGGATTAACAACACTCTTACCGTCTTTCACCCACTCTGGCTCTGCGTGACGGATAAGAACAATTTCCATGACCGTCAATCTAGTTGACGGCGATACCACACTCGCTAAATGCTGCTGTCAATGTTGCTTCGTACACATCATCACTTAGCGTTGGATTGCTTTCAGCGACGCTGATCATTCGCGTTCCAAGACACAATGCCTGATCAGGCGTAATTGCCAAGCCCCGTTGCTCTGCAATGAAGTAGGCATATGACTTGATCGCGGTTTCTTCATTATCAAATCCGTGATTGATATCTGGCTGAGGGTCAACAACAAGAGGCGTTGAACTGACCGATTGATCGTCTCCAGGTGCAGCGTTGATTCCTTGAGAAATCTCAACTTTGCACTGCTCTGCAATAAAGGATCTGAGTGCCTCAAGGGATTCCACATTGTCATTGCGAACTAAATTCTCAATTGCGTTTTGGACATTGGCATCAACTTCTGCAACCGTGCCATCCCAATACACGTTTTGCAGTGCCACAGAAAGTTCTTCGTACGCACGCATGGTTTGCTCTATTTCAGGCTTTATTGCCGATGGAGCGATGTCATTGATGATGGAAAGTGTGCCGGTGAGCACCGCCACAGTGCTTTGTAGTTGTCTCCGCGAGATTGTGGAAAGGCTTTCAACCGCAACACCAGTCGCTACGAGCGAAGACTCCAGTTCAGCAGCATGGGAGCAGACGGCTCGAGTTTCTTGCGTCTCACTACAGGCCAAAAGCGCAACGGAAAGTAATGACACAGCAAACAGTCGACCCTTAATCATTGCTTGCACCGCTAGTTGACTTGATCCACGTTTCATACAGTGACGCATACTTTCCTCCTGCAGAAAGTAATGCGAGATGTGATCCGTCTTCAACGATTCGACCTTTTTCAAGCATGATCACGCGATCTGCCCGCGAAGCCGTAGACAACCTGTGAGCAATGGAAATGGTGGTTCGGCCAGCCGCTAAACGCTCAAGTGCGCGCGAAATTCGCACTTCAGTAAGCGAATCGACCGAAGATGTCGCCTCGTCAAGCACGAGTACATCTGGCTTAACGATGGAAGCTCTGACGAGGGCCACTAATTGCCGCTCGCCTGCTGAAAGAGACGAACCGCGCTGTCCAACATGCGTCTGTAGTCCAGAAGGCAAACTTTCGAGCCAATCAGACAGGCCGAGTTCGTTAAAACTATCAATCATTGATTGCGGTGTTGCTTCTGGGTTTGCAAACTGCAGGTTGTATTCGATGCTATTGGCAAACAAAAACGGCTCTTGCGGAACGACTATGAGTCTTCGACGCAATTCGTCATTTGCTACTTCAGTAAGCGGTACCCCTCCTATTTGCAGACGTCCGATTGTTGGATCAGTTAAACGTGCAACAAGTCGAGCAATTGTGGTTTTGCCCGAACCAGACGGTCCGACGAGAGCGACGTGCTGACCAGACACAATGTGCAACGAGATGTCATGGAGCACTGGCGTGTCATCGTCTGTTTCGTCAAGTCTGGAACCATATGCAAAACTCACGTCCTTTAGATCTATGGAGAGGCCACCAACAGGAAGAGGGTGTGGATGTGGAGACTGAGGCGGACCAATTGGGGTGTCCAACACACCTAACACACGCCGCAATCCCGCTACGGCGCTCTGAACTTGATCAATGATTTCTGTGAATTCGGCAATGGGTTCGAGAAAGCGGTAGGTAAGAAACACAAAACCGACGAGGGCCCCCGACGTAAGTCCTCCCGCTGGACCGATAAGCAGACCTGTACCAACAACCGCCATCACGGTAAACACTGCGAACACCTCGCCGCTTGGAAAGAGGAAAGCTCCAATTACACCGGCGCGAATGTTGCTCTTTTTGCGATTACGCATGGACACCGCAACAGTGTCGATCATTGATTGCTCTGAGTCATAGGCGCGCAATGTTTCTGCACCAGCCATGAGTTCGGAAACCGAACCAAGGAAATCCGCATTTCGCTCTCGAGACAAATTATGGGCGTTGACCAAGCGTGATTGCACAAAACGTAGAACGAGCACAAGAGGTGCGCTGGTGATAAATGCAACAAGGGCCAGACGCCAGTCGTAAGCAAGCATCACTGCAGCAACTGCAATCATCTGTGAACCATCCAATAGCAATCCGAGACCGCCCCATGAAAAGAACTGGGTGAGCGTTTCGATGTCGCTGGTTACTCGGGACACGAGTGCGCCGCGTTTTTCGTTGTTGTGCTCTTCGAGACTTAGCCGATGTATGTGATCAAAAAGCTGAGACCGCAAAGAGAAAAGCCCGCTTTCAGCCCTCGTTCCTAGTCGACGGGTTGCCTCTCGTAGGCAAAAAGATGACAGCACGACGCAAAGTGCTCCAATGAGGCACAAACGCATGATGTAACCCATGTCAACACGGCCTGGTTCCAATCCGTGGTCTATTGACTGCTGAATGAGGATTGGAATTACCAAACGGGCACCGGTACCAAATAGAGCAAGCAAGAAGGTAAATCCGATGCCACTCTTTAATGCAGGAGCAACTGCTACTCCCCTTCCAATGATTCGCGCCGATGGAAATCGCTCATCCAACTCGGTGCTCATGATGCGCTCCGGTCCATTTCAAATGATTTCATCAGATTCGCATAGGCCTGATTACTGGACATCAGAGCGTCATGAGTAGCCAATGCATGCACTTTGCCTTGATGTACAAACAGCACATGGTCGGCGATCTTGACTGTTGTTGGTCGAGACGCAACCACAATTGTCGTGGTCGTACTAGATAACGACGAAAGGCGATCTATAACCAAGGATTCTGTTGCAGGGTCGAGCGCACTTGTTGTGTCGTCGAGAAGCAGAACGTGTCGCCCACTTGCGATTGCGCGGGCCAAAGCAATGCGCTGTCTCTGACCACCGCTCAAACTGATACCGCGTTCACCAACGATGGTGTCGATTCCATTCTCGAGATCGGAAACGAACTCTTCACTTACTGATGCCCACAGTGCCCGAGCTATATCTGGCACAGGAATCGACTTACCGAGTGTCAAATTGAAATGGAGAGATCCCGAGAACAGAAAAGGCTCTTGGAACACAATCGCCGATCCACCTCGTGTTACGTGAATTGATCCGTGTTTAGATCGGACTAAACCTGCAATCATTTTCAACAGCGTTGACTTCCCTGATCCTGTTTCGCCTACAACTGCAACTGTTGAGCCGATTGGAATTGAAAAGTTCACCTGAGAAAGAACTGGCTCATCCGACTCTGTATAGGCAAACATTGCATCAACAACTTCAACAGCGATCGGTGAATCTTCTGGAAGAATTCCAATCTCTGGTCGTGCTTCCAAAGGTTCATCAAGAATCTCACGCACTCGCTTGAAGCCACTTGATGAGTGTGGAATCTCACTCAGTAGATAGCCGATGATACGCAATGGAAATACGAGCAAAGTAAACAAGTAAATAAAACTTGAAAGCTCGCCAATCGTTAGATCTCCATCCCGAACTCGAATCGCTCCGTAGGCAATGAGCGCAACATTCACAATCGATGGAGTTCCATCAACGAGCGCTTCGAATACCGCACGTGCATTCACGGCCTTGATACGAGCATCTTTTAACTTCGAAGAAATACGACCAAGACGAACATGTTCTCGATCTTCTGCCCCGAAAGCCTTCACCACCATGACGCCGTCGAAACTTTCATGAACGGCTTCCGAAAGGTCGCCCAATGCTTTTTGAGCAGAGTCAAAATGTCGGTCTATTCGTCTTTGGTATCCGAGGTTGAGAGCAAACAACAAGGGAATGATCGTGACCGCTAAAAGGCCAAGTGGAAGGTCAATCACCACTAGCCAAATACTCGTTAACACAACAAGAAGTACCACAGAAGTACTGAATGGCAAAGGACCGAGTACTGAGGCTGCGGTATCCGAATCAACTCCAACTCTTGCAACCAAATCACCGGTCATGTGCTTCTGATGCCAAGCAGTTGGTTGCCGCATCGTGTGTCGTATTAGCTGCGTTGATAGCGACTCAGATGTTGACCAATGAGACATTCCTGCATAGGAGCGGCGGATAACGACTCCAACTGCCCGCAAAAGTCCGATACCAATAACAATGAAGGAAGCCGTGACAAAAGTCTGCTTACTCGTGATGTCACTCTGAAAACGCGGGATGATCACCTCATCAACGACATAACCCAACCCAAAACTCGATGCCACCGTACAAATGGCGTACACGGATGCGCCAGCTACCGCGATCAGAAATGGCCGAGGATGCAATTTCAGTAATTGTCGCAGCAGCGAAATGGCTAACCGAAACCGAGACTGCTCCATTGCAGCAACACTACTTCAGTGTCAAACATGCGAAGGAGAAAAACAAGATGAGTGAAGTACTATTCACATTGTGACGACCCCGAACAGCACTAAACAATCCACTTGGCAACGCATTTCCCGTATCACTGCTCGAACAGTGATCGGTGTGTCAATTTCAGCACTTGTTGCCATGTGGATATATGCATTCGGATTCGCTTCTAAAGAATCAGTTAACAAGATTGGTGACGAAGCATGGACCAAACGCGCAGAATCCATTTGCGAAGAGGCCAGTAGACAACGATTGGCCCTCGCCGATCTGCGTCAGATTTCCGATGCAGGTCCAAATGCGCTGAACGAAAGAGCCGACTTGGTAGACAAGGCAACCGACACACTAGAGCAAGCGATTTCTGAGATTTCATTGGTTTCACCTTCGGATGCCAAGGGCAAAGCAATAGTTCCGCTTTGGATTTCCGACTACAAACAACTGATCAAAGATCGAAGAGATTACACAGCACTGCTGAGAAGCGGAGTCAATGAGCCGTTCTCAGAGTCCATGTTTGAAGGTCTTCCAATCAGCGAAAAGATCTCAACCTTTGCTGCTGACAATCGAATGACATCGTGCAAAATACCAATGGACCTGTCTATTTAAATTCATCTGCTGGCATCCAACCGGAGTGTTCTGTGTACCGTTTGATCACTTTTGCGGGTGAACCAACAGCAACGCTGAAGTCGGGAATGACTCCATTCACCACAGAATTAGCACCAACCGCGACGTGCTTCCCGATGTGAGCTCCCGGCAGGATCACACTCCCCGCGCCGATCCACGAACCGTCGCCAATTGCAACAGGCTTTTCAGGCTGCGTTTGCCGTGAAATTGGAATATCGATTCTTTCATAACCGTGATTCTGATCGGTGATGTATACGTGATGACCTGTCCACACATCATTCCCAATATCAATTGCAAAATGACCAACTATTCCGCTGCCCCGCCCGATCAAACACCGATCGCCGATGCGCACGACAGGATTGGTTAAACACTCTTGACCAGGGATCATTCCTGCAGACAGAGCGACATGACTACCGATCATGGTGTTTGCGCCGATGTGGATGTATTGCTCATTGAAAATGGTCGTCTGAGGGAAGCAAATAATGCTGTTTTGGCCAAAGGCTCCAAAACGCTTTCCTCGGGCTGTATTCGGACCAATTGATCCATGAACCGAAAGCCATCCCCAAACTGCATGCGCCAAACGCTCTTTGAGCACGCGTATACGGGCCGTAATCATGATGAGCAATCTAATCGGTAGCCTGATTTTGTGACAGAAGCGCTATCGCGTCCTCGCATCACCGTGCCAATGGTGCTCGCAAGTAAAGGCTCAGGAAAACCCCTGAGCATGATTACCGCCTACGACGCTACTTTTGCCCGCATTGTTGATGAATCTGGCGTCGACATGATTCTTGTCGGCGATTCCGTCGGCTCAGTTGTACAGGGCGTAGCAAACACCATCCCTGTCACGCTTGAGGAAATGGAATATCACGTGAAATTGGTATCCAGAGCAAATCCTCGTGCCCTCATTATTGGTGATCTTCCATTTGGTTCGTATCAGGTAAACACCGAGCAAGCTGTTCGCAGCGCGATTCGCCTGGTGAAGGCTGGTGCAGCTGCTGTGAAGTTAGAAGGTGGCGTCACCATGTTTGACACGATCGCTGCAATTTCTCGAGTTGATATCCCCGTGATGGGTCACATTGGCCTAACACCTCAGAGTTACCACCGCATGGGTGGCCATCGTGTTCAAGGTCGAATTGATGGTCGTGAAGCAGGTGGTCGCGAACGACTTCTCGAGGACGCACATTCGGTTGAACAATCTGGAGCCTTTGCTGTTGTTATCGAAGGCGTTCCACGCGAACTCGCAAAAGAAATCACAAACAAGGTTTCTATCCCGACAATTGGTATAGGCGCCGGACCAGATTGCGACGGACAAGTCCTTGTTCTTCACGACATTCTTGGATTAACAACGAATAACTTGAAGTTCACGCGCAAGTATGCAGACATTCGATCTACAAGTGTGGAAGCTTGCAAACAATTTGTAGACGAAGTTCGAAATGGAACGTGGCCAGACGATGACCACTCTTTTCACTAGCCTTTCAAGTTTTCAAACATGGCGGAATTCTGTTCCGGAACACCGAACCATCGGGTTTGTTCCAACCATGGGTGCACTTCATCAGGGTCATATCAGCCTGATTGAGCAGGCGAAAGCTGAGTGCGACCTTGTAGTTGTGAGTATCTACGTGAATGCTTTGCAGTTCAATTCTGAACAGGACTACGACAGATACCCTCGTACAGAGGAAAGCGACTTCGAGCAATGTGAACGTGCGAAAGTAGATGCGGTCTTCGCACCAATGAAGAGCGATCTGTTTCCTGAGGATGTAGTTGAACTCATTACTCCTTCAATGAATGCGATGGGCTTCGAAGGCGCAGATCGACCTGGGCATTTTGCTGGCGTTGCGACAGTCGTCGATCGGCTCTTTTCAGTGGTTAAGCCCTCCATCGCATACTTTGGTTTGAAGGATTACCAACAAGTTGCAGTAGTGAGCGACATGGCATCACAATTGCACCCCAACATTGCGATTACCGCATGTGCCACGAAGCGTGAAGAGGACGGATTGGCCATGTCGAGCCGCAATAGATTCCTTTCACAATCTGGAAGAACTAGTGCATCGTTATTGCCGTCAGCGCTCTATAGGGCTGTCTCATTGTGGAACAGCGGAGCCACTAACGCACAAAATTTGATCGCATCAATAACCAATAGTCTTTCTCAGGATCCAGCAGTGAAGGTGCAATACATTTCAATAGTTCGCAATGGGACAATGGAAGACGTTCAGACTGCTGGTGAAAATGATGTGATCCTCGCGGCCATTGTTGTCGATGGGATTCGATTAATCGACAACATGCCTCTCACTAGCGCTTAACTCCAGAATGAGTTTGTTTCATTCGATAACGAACCGTGTAAATAGAGTCGCCGCTCAAGATTCCTCCACGAGCAAACGTACGACCATTTTGCCAGTTGGATAAACCGAGTTCTGGTTTTCTTAAGGCATATTGCCCATCCACCCAACGAGTCATTCCATCACCGAAAAATGGAGCGTTGGACTTACTCCAAGCAACATTGACTTCCGCTGAATCATCGGAAATCACGGACAAAACAAATGATGGTGAATGGGTATTAAACATCTCAACGGCCGCATCGACGCTCTCGGCGATCACTATGGATAGTTCAGGACTGTTTTCCCATTCCCACTCTCTGCCAAGGGATGAATGTTCGATAGCAATTACAACAAAATCTTGAGGAACTGTGCAGTTAGCCAGAGCGGCAACAACATCATGATCAACATGCAAGACAGCATGAGTTTTTCGTTGAGAAGATGCCGCAGAAACGCCATCAATTACTGCCTGCAATGAATGGTTCAAGGAGTCTGCAGTGATTACGACCGTGTTGAGCGTGTTACAGACTTTACGGTCGAGCGAGAATTGAACGACCTTCTGTAGACGGTCTAAGTCTTTGCATTTAGAGATGACCATCCATGCGCCACCGGTGCCGTGAAGACTCGCCGGGATACCGTGTTGCTGAGCGATCTCACCCAATAGAGCAACTGACGAACCGCTACCCCGCGCAACTGCGAGTGACAGACGTTTGTCTGAAAACAACGCCCAAGCTGCAGCATGGGTTTTTGACGGCAAGAGCAACACCGATGAAGGTGGCAATGCAGCTTCAAGCAGACTAGGTATCACCGCTAAGTCCATGATTGCGCGTGCGGTCTCGAGAGCATCGCTTCCAATTCGGAAAACACAAACGTTACGACTCGCAAGTACTCCAGTCGCGTCCGCAAAGACATTTGGCCGGCCTTCAAAAACAAATCCAACCACTCCAAGAGGTGCGATGTGCGATTCGATTGACCATCCATCGTGGTTCACTGTCTCGCTCAGTGAGGTGGATGCCACTAAGTCCTTCCAGATCAACAATGCAGCGATCATGTCTTGACGCATGGTTTCACTTAATACCAAACGAGTTGTAGATCGACCCTTTGACTGTGCGTCAGAGACGTTTTTTTCGTTTGCGTCCCGAATCTGTTTGAAGATTCCGTCATCCATTAATCGCCGAGCAAACCCTTCATAGAAAGACATGATCTGACGGTCGGTAACCTCACTGAGTGCGGCAAAGGCATTGAGTGATTCAGTAATGGAAGAAGTAACCAAATCACTATCCGATTTAGGAACGAGCAATAGACCCGCCGAAGCCGTTGCAATCAGCCGATCGCCATCAACAAAGGCATTGGCGATTTCACTGCCAATCTCAAACAGTTTTCCACCGATCAGAACTTTGTCGTGTGGCTGAATTTTCATTTGCGCTCCATGCGTCCATCGTAGGTCACTAGTCTGAAACCATGAACGACCGTTTGTATTTTCGTCAGTTGCTCTCAGGTTCCGATTTCGCAAAAAACGACCAGATGGCACAACAAATGGTGAACTTTGTCTATTTGATTGGTGATAAGCAAACGCGCGAATGCATCATTGTCGATCCTGCGTATGCCGTAAACGAAATTGCCGACATTGTTCAGTCCGAGGATATGAACCTTGTTGGAGCTCTTGGAACCCATTATCACCCTGACCATGTGGGTGGAAAAATGATGGGATGGAATATTGAGGGAATTTCTTCTTTACTTGAGATCAGCAATATTCCGATTCATATCCAGAAAGACGAAGCTGAGTGGGTCACCAAGACAACTGGAGTTTCAGCATCTCAGCTCACATCGCATGAAGGCGGTGACGTCATCCATGTTGGTGAAATTCCAATAACTCTGTTGCATACTCCTGGACACACGCCTGGAAGTCAATGCTTTCTAGTCGACGGCAACTTGGTTTCAGGAGACACGTTGTTTCTTGAAGGGTGCGGCCGAACGGACCTACCGGGTTCAAACCCAGACGATATGTATGACAGTTTGAACATGTTGGCGTCATTACCGAGCGACACCATCGTCTATCCAGGTCATCGCTATTCAGATCCAGCCTTTCTTGCCCTCGGACAGGTTCGAGAGACAAACTACGTTTTCAAACCAACTTCAAAAGAGGGCTGGTTGCAATGGTTTGGTCAATAGGAAGCCATTAACCGAGCAACCCTGAGTACAAACTGCTTAATCCGGCTACGAAGAGCAACACCAATACCAATCTGCGAAAACGATCGGGATTAACGCGATTGCGTATGTACCGTCCTGCATATACGCCAACGACCATGCTCGGAAGCAGTGCAGCTGCAATCCAAACATCTGCGAGGGTTATTTCTCCGAATACCGCAAACAACACCAGTCCATAAAGACCACTGATTAAAAACACCATATTCAGCGTGGATCGGAAAACCTTCGGATCACTTTTTCTTGCCTGCAATGCAAAAACCAAAGGGGGACCATTTGTAGACGTTGATGTCAAAAGAAATCCGCTTATGACTCCCATAGACCATTCAAGACTCACATGGGCATTCGTGAGATCGCGACCTCGAACAAGAAGCACCACTCCAAATAGCACACCGACACCCAAGATGATCTTCAAGGCATTCTGATTTGCATAGATGAATGCGATGAGTCCAAATGGCGCACCAATGCATGAGGCAAGCAAAAAACGTCTTACTTGCGTTTTATCCTGATTATGTTTCAGATCTCGATACTGAAAGACATTGTTTGCCGTACCAATTAATGAAGCAAGAATCACGGCTTGTTGCAGACCAACAATCTGCATCATGATGGGAACCGTCAACAGTGCAAATCCGAATCCAACAACTGCCTGAGTGCACGCAGTTGCCAGAACAACAAGAGCAACTGCTGCAAAACTCCAGAAAGTGATATCGCTCATGAAATAAGTTCTTGAACACAAGCGGTGAAAACCGAGGTGTGTAAATCAACATCGGCTTCGCTGTGAAACGGCGTCATGAGCGCCATATTGTGAAATGGAGTAAGCAAGATACCTCTGTTCAGTGCATACATATGCATGTAGGACTCAAGAGCATCATTAACTGAAGCGGCCGCTTGCGCGCCATTCTGAGGGTGCTCCGAGAACCAGTATTCAGCTCGGCATCCAAGTTGTTGAACAGTCCAAGGCAATTGATGTTGATCAATTACTTCCTGCACGCCTTTGCTCCAGCGTGTCGCCAACGGAATGGCAATATCGAAATCCTCTTTCCTAAGCGCATGTGTCAGCGTCGCCCGAATTGCAGCACCAGCGAGAGCGCTTCCACTCAATGTCCCTCCGATACCCGATACGTCGAGATCATGTCCATGCATCAAACTTTCAACTTTGTTCGCGATTTCCAAGGACATGCCATAGGCAGCAACAGGAACTCCACCACCAATAGTTTTTCCGATTACCAACATGTCGGCATCGATTCCCCATAACCGCGAAGCTCCTTGGGGACCAGCGCAAATGGTGTGGGTTTCATCAAGAATGAGAATGACGCCGTACTTTCGCGTCAGTTGTCGAACGCCTTCCAAATATCCGCTTTGTGGCAACACGATTCCAATGTTTGTTAATGCAGGTTCCATCAACACACATGCAACCTCTCCACTTGCAAGTGCACGTTCCATTGCTGGGAGATCGTTGTACGGAACTGCAATTGTCGTGACACCAGGGTGAACCTGCGGGCCAATGGCTCCCGGACGACTTACGGTGTTGCCATTCTCATCCAAAACGACAAGCGTCTCATCAACAGTTCCGTGATAGCACCAATCATTAACCACGATCTTGGGCTTATTGGTAAGTTGACGTGCGATACGCAAACTGAATCGATTCGCATCGGTTGCACTAAGACAGAATTGCCATTTGCTCATTCCGAATCGTTCAGACAAATGACTTGCCACCCAAGACAGATCTGACGAAGGAAGCATGGTCGTAAATCCGCGATGCGATTGAAGAGCGATCGCTTCTGAAATCGGCGCGTTCGCATGACCGGTCATCGAACCTGTATCGCCTAAACAGAAATCTACATAGGTGTTGCCGTCGATGTCGACAATCGTTCCGCCCTCTGCCCTTTCTGCAACAACTGGAAATGGGCCCGCCCACCTTTTCATCCACGGCATCGGCACTCCTGCCAACAACGAAGCTTGTGATCGAGTTGTTTCATCTTTCGAACGTGGATGATTCCGAATGAACATGTCCACTTCTGCACTCATGAGCTCAGCGATACGAGAATCAGCGATCATTTGACCATTCTTATGGATACTCGACCGAAGTTGATGCTTCTACACTGGCACTATGTCTTCACTGCGTATCAACGGTCAGCGTCTCATGGATCGAATCATGGCTTTGGCGGCTATCTCGCCGATTGAAGGCGGCGGAAACTGTCGCCTCGCGCTTACCGATGAAGATAAAGAAGGTCGCGATCTCGTCATCACTTGGATGAAAGATCTTGGGCTCGAAGTTTCAATAGATGTCGTCGGCAACATTGTTGGTGTGTGGAAAATTGGGTCCGGTGCTCCTGTCATGACCGGTTCGCACATTGACACTGTTCGAACGGGTGGAAAATACGATGGCAACCTAGGCGTCCTTGCCGGCCTCGAAGTAATTGAAACACTGCAACAAGCAGGTGTTACACCACCGCGTCCTATCGCTGTTGGTGTATTCACCGATGAAGAGGGAGCACGATTCGCTCCCGACATGCTTGGTTCGTTGGTATTCGTGGGTGGTTTGTCTGTAGAGGAAGCACTCGATATTCGTGCGATTGATGGACCTCGTTTAGGTGATGAACTGCAGCGCATTGGATATGCCGGTAATACCCCATGCCCGCAAACCCCTCCACATGCATTTGTTGAATTGCACATTGAACAAGGGCCACTTCTTGAAGCGAACAATGTTCGGTTTGGCGCGGTTACTGGCGTCCAGGGTATTTCATGGCAAGAACTCACCATCATTGGGCAGAGCAACCACGCGGGAACCACGCCCATGCGTTTACGCAAGGACCCAGTAGTTGTCGTCGCAGAAGTTGCAAAGTTCCTGCACGATCTCGCTTTGCGCTATGGAGGTAATCAAGTTTGCACCGTAGGAAAGATCGATGTTCATCCAAGTTTGATCAATGTTGTAGCTGCCAAAGCCACGATGACCTTGGATGTGCGCAACACCGATGAGATGTTGCTGCGAAAAGCCGAAGTAGAGATATCGCGGTTTATTTCTGATATTGCTCAACGCGAAGGCGTCACCACATCTGTGCGAAAGCTTGCGCGATTCGAACCAGTGCAGTTTGACCAACGAGTGATCGACATCGTTCATCGACACGCAACGGACCTTGGTGAGACCGTCCAATACATGCCATCCGGAGCAGGACACGACGCGCAAATGCTTGCCCGCGTATGCCCAACCGCAATGATCTTCACGCAAAGTAAGGACGGACTTAGTCACAATGCTGCCGAGTACACGTCTCCAGAGGATCTAGAAGATGGCGCAAACATTTTGTTGCACACCATGCTGACTCTCGCGGAGACCGATTTTTCATAACGCTTCCATCAAGCCCTCGCACAAACAATTAGGCTCATCTTCATGACAAGAATCGTCACCGTTGCGGCAGCTCAGTTAGGACCTATCCAGCGAGTTGATTCGCGCGAATCATGTGTAGAGCGAATGATCGTCCTTTTGCGTCAGGCATCATCGGCTGGCTGCGACTTGGCGGTATTTCCAGAACTAGCTCTGACCACCTTCTTCCCACGTTGGTTTGTTCAGGACATCAAAGAGGCAGATCACTGGTACGAAACTTCGATGCCAAACGCCGCGACTCAACCACTATTTGACGAAGCAAAACGGTTGAAAATTGGCTTCTCACTTGGCTACGCCGAACTCACCCCTGATGGGCAGCGATTTAACACGCAGATACTCGTTGAAAAAGATGGTTCAGTCGTCGCCAAATATCGCAAGGTGCACATTCCTGGGCACGAAGAGCACGAACCAGGTCGACCTTTTCAACATGCTGAGCGCTATTACTTCACCCCAAGCAACGATGGCTTCGGTGTGTGGAAGGCATTTGGTGGACGTGTTGGAATGATGATTTGCAACGATCGACGATGGCCCGAGACGTACCGCGAGATGGGTTTGCAGGGCGTCGAGATGATTCTGTGTGGATACAACACACCTCTTCACTACGTTCCAGATCCGTCTCAAGATGTTTTGGCCGGCTTTCACAATGCTCTCGTGATGCAAAGTGGCGCCTACCAGAATGGAACATTCGTTGTAGGCGTAGCTAAAGGTGGCATGGAAGAAGGGGTGGACAGCCTTGCTGATTCCAGCATTATTGGTCCTTCAGGAGAAATCCTTGCCAAGACGAAAACCAATGGCGATGAAATTGCGGTTGCAGCCTGCGACCTGGATTGGTGCTACCAATACAAAAACACCCTGTTCGATTTCGACCGCTATCGTCGACCAGAGGTATACCAGCGCATCACCGCCCAGCGAGGAGCCATCATCGCCGATTAGGGTCTTTTTTTACATTCTGTAAATCCCAAACCCAATAGGTGTATGGTAAACCTAGAAAAATGCAAGGGGGCGGCATGGAAGACACTCTGATTCAATTCGTGGCGAACGGCGTCCCCGTCAGCGTACGAAGCAACCATCCTCATCTGCTTTCCGCCCTGCGCGAGGAGCTCAACATCACGTCTCCTAAAGATGGATGCTCACCTAGTGGCCAATGTGGATGTTGCACAGTTTTTGTGAATGGCAAAGCTGTTGTGAGTTGTCAAACCAGTCTGGATAAGGTCGCCGGCGGTGAAGTAACAACACTTGAAGGAATAGAAGCATCGGAGCGCAAGAAATATTCCGATGCATTTGCTGCTTGTGGTGGCCTGCAATGCGGATTCTGCATTCCAGGCATCGTCGTTCGCGCGAAAGCGCAGGTTGACAAAAAGGGGTCAGATCTGAAGCGCGAAGATATGGCGCGCCATCTCGGAGCACACCTGTGTCGATGCACTGGCTATGTAAAAGTTCTGGATGCCATTCAAATGGTCGCGCAAGGAATAACACCTGAGCTACCACAAGTTGGCGGGGTTGGATCGCGAAGTGTGAAGTACGAAGCGCATGAACTTGCACTTGGCGATCGCGGATATGTAGACGACATTCGCGTTGATGGAATGTTGCACGCTTCATTGCATTTCACAAAGCATGCACGCGCAAAAGTTCTGAGCATCAACAGTTCGAAGGCGCTTGCTATGAATGGAGTGAAGGCTGTGTTTACTGCAGCAGATATACCTGGCGAACTCATGGTGGGCATCATTTACAAAGACTGGCCTGTGATGATTCCGATCAATGGATATACGTCCTATGCGGGTGACGTTCTTGCGGTCGTAGTGGCCGAAGATCGAATCACTGCGCGGGCTGCTGCAGATTTGATCGAGGTTGAATACGAAGTACTGAAGCCAATTACCAATCCGCGTCGTGCAATAGAAAACGATGAGATTGCCGTATGGAAAACACAGTCAAACGTGTTAAGTACGAGCAACTACAAACGTGGTGATGTTGATTCAGCCTTTGCTCAGTGTGCGCATATCGTTGAACAAGACTTCAGCACTCAGCGAATTGAACACGCTTTTCTAGAACCAGAGAGCACGCTCGCGGTTCCATCCCAAGATGGCACTTCCCTACATGTGTACTCGGGAGGCCAAGGCATTTGGGATGACCGCAACGACATTGCAAAGTTGCTTGGATTGACCAATGAACAGGTAACTGTTGAGTTGGTCACCAACGGAGGTGCTTTTGGCGGCAAGGAAGACATGAGTAACCAAGCTCATGCATCACTTGCAGCATGGCTACTTCAAGTTCCGGTGAAGTGCACGCTTTCCAGAGAGGAAAGTTTTCTCATGCATGCCAAGCGCCACCCGATTGACATGTCATACAAAATTGGTTGCGATGCAGAGGGAAAATTGCTTGCTCTTCACGTGCGTGCGATCGGCGACAGTGGCGCATATGCCAGCGTTGGCATGAAGGTATTAGAACGAATGGCTGGTCACGCAAGTGGTCCGTATCAAGTTCCAAACATTGACGTTGAAGCCATTGCGGTTCGTACAAATAATCCCGTGTGTGGAGCATTCCGTGGTTTCGGCGCTAACCAGGCCCAGTTTGCGATGGAGGGTGTACTCGATCGCCTAGCCGAAAAAGTTGGCATCGACGGATGGACGATTCGACGAAGGAACGTCATCATGCCCGGCATGGTGTGGGGCCCGGGGCAAATCATGGACGATGGTTGCCTTGGTGCATCAAAGTGTCTCGACGCAATCAAGCCTGCATACGACGAAGCCCGGTCGTTGGGTAAAGCAGTTGGTCTTGGTCTAGGTCTCAAGAACAGCGGACTCGGAAATGGATTTAAGGAGATCACGCGAGCGGTCGTTCACTTCAAGCATGACGGACGAATCGAAGTTCGTCATGGTTGGACTGAAATGGGTCAAGGAATTAACACTGTTGCACAACAGGTAGCGGTTGAAGAACTCGGAGTTGACGGCTCACTCATCGACGTCATCGTTGACACAACACGCGAGCTTGGTCTGGGACAAACAACAGGTTCACGCGGGACCCTCATGGGTGCAGGTGCAGTCAAGGCTGCTTGCGAAGCAGCACGTGCAGCCAATTGCGAAGTTGGTGTAGATCACTTTGGCGAATACAGAGTGGACTGGACAACCAAACTCGGCGAACCAGGAGTTGAAAATCCGATCATTCACTCCACATTCGGATACGCAGCCCAAATGGTGGTGATCGATCGTGAATCCGGGAAAATTGAAGAAGTTGTTGCTGCACACGACGTTGGTCGTGCAGTAAACCCGCAACTCTGTGAAGGTCAGATTGAGGGCTCTGTTCACATGGGTCTCGGATATGCGTTGAGCGAAGACTTCCCTAGCGATCCTGAAACGGGCTTCCCTTTGAACAAGACATTGCGCAGCCTAGGAATCCTTCGAGCCAAGGATGTTCCGAAGATTTCGGTTCAACTCGTCGAATCGGCTCAACCAAATTCTCCATATGGCATCAAAGGAGTTGGTGAAATCGGATTGGTTCCAACCGCCGGTGCGGTTGCGGCAGCTTTATACGACCTTGATGGTGTGTGGCGATCAAAGTTGCCAATGAAACGCGATGATTCGAGCAACGAGGATTAACCATGCCGAATACAACTCCTGGGATGGTGTGCGCACATCATCATCTCTACAGTTCACTTGCGCGTGGAATGCCCGCTCCTCGTGGAACTACCGACTCTTTCATTTCAATTCTTGAAAATATATGGTGGCAAATTGACGCTGCTTTAGACCTAGATATGATTTATTGGTCAGCAGCACTCGGCGCAGCCGAGGCTTTGGCAAGTGGAACGACGTGCATTATTGATCATCACGAATCGCCGAATGCAATTGAAGGGTCACTAGCAACGATCTCAAAGGCATGTCGTGATGTTGGTGTTCGAGTGAATACCAGTTATGGCGTAACCGATCGATGGGATGACCACGGCAATCTGCATTCGAACGTCGATCGGTCAGTGAAAATGTCGTCCGCAGCTCGTCGGGGACTTGATGAGGGTTTTGCATTCATCAAAAGTGGTGGTCGAGGAATGATTGGCGTACACGCAGCGTTTACATGTGGAGATGAGACCCTCGGCGAAGCGGCTTCCCTAGCCAAATCGTTAGGAGTAGGTGTACACATTCATGTTGCGGAAGGAATTGACGACGTTGATGCTGGATCACGTCTTGAATCACTCGCTCAAGAGGATTGGTTGCTTGTGCATGCCGTACACCTCGATCGCGAGCTCAAAGGATCCATTGTTCATAACCCTCGTTCAAACATGAATAATTCGGTTGGTTACGCAAAACCGACAGAGCGACCTAACCCCATTCTCCTCGGCACCGACGGCATTGGTGCAAACATGATGGAGGAATTCCGCCTGGCCTATGTTCGATTACGAGAATATGACGTCACTCAGAATCCGACTGTTGTTGATACGTGGCTGAACAACAACTATCAATTCTTTCCAGAGGCAAAAAGCGACAAAGTCGTTTGGTCCTACGACAACATGGATAGCCCATGGCACACCGCATTTACAACTGACATGCACGTCCTCACCGTGGATGTTGGCGATGAGCGTATGTACGAAGATGGCAAATTAACTCGAATGGATATTCAAGAGATCAGAACAAAAGCTCGTGAACAAGCGCAGCGATTATTTGAAAGGTTGGAAGCATGAGCATTCCCGCAGCAGCAATTAACCCGAAGACCGGCAAGGCCCGCATGGCCATTTACCTGCAAGATGCGCACCCCATTAGGGAAGGCATGGCATTTGCACAGTATGCAGAGTCCAAGGGATTCGAAGCTGTGTGGCAGGCAGAGAGCAGACTGGTCCGTGAAGCAACTGTTCCGATGGCGGCATTTGCCTCAGTTACCAGCAACATCAAAGTTGGTTCGGGTGTCGTTGACTGCTGGAGCCGCAATCCGGCTCGTCTGGCGGCAACGTTTTCTACTCTCGATGACCTTGCACCTGGTCGAGTCATTTTGGGTATCGGAGCATGGTGGGATCCATTGGCACAAAAAGTCGGCATCTCTCGAGCCAAGCCGCTTCGTGCAATGCGTGAAATCGTCACGGCAGTTCGTGCGCTTTTACATAATGAGAATGTCACCTTCAACGGTGAATTCGTGCACTTCGATGGAATAGAACTTGACTACGTGTACCAGGAGCGCCGAATAAAGGATGTGCCCATTTACATCGGTGCCACTGGTATGCAGATGATGGAACTCACTGGCGAAATCGCAGACGGCGTGGTGTTGAATTACTTGGTTTCCCCCGATTACAACAAACAAGCGATGGAAGCTTTGCAAACAGGCGCTGATAAAGCAGGACGAAAGATTGGCGAGATCGATCGACCTCAGTTAGTCGTGTGCAGTGTTCACGAAGATCGTCAAACTGCATTGGATATGGCCCGCGAGATGGTTACTCAGTATCTTGGCCAGCAGCCACACATCATGAAGGCTTCCGGAGTGCCTCAATCGCTCCTCGACAAGGTTGGAGAAGTTCTCACCTGGCCCGCAACACACGAACAGGTAACTGCAGCTTCAAAATTAGTACCAGATGAAATCGTTCAAATGCTCACGGCAAGTGGCACTCCCGCCGAAGCTCGCGAACAGGTGCGTCATTATTTGAACAATGGCGCTACGTGCCCGATCTTGTACCCACTTGGTGATGTGCATGCAATGATTGATGCTTTCGCAGATTGGGATGGCAACTGAATATGACCGTCATCGTTGCCAAAGAATTGTCAACGGCACTGGCCGCCCTGCGCGAGCATGCGGACGCCCGTCTTATTCAGGGCGGCACGGACCTTATGGTTGAAATTAACTTCAATCACGTTAAGCCGACGACCATGGTGAGTCTTCGCGATATAGAGGCCCTTCGTACGATTCAGACCGACTCCCAAGGAATCATGTCCATCGGTTCAGGTGTTCCCTATTCAATCATTGAAGGCGAACCAGTACTCTCTGCCATTCCTGCATTGGCACAGGCTGCACGAACAGTCGGCTCTCCGCAGATTCGAGCAGCAGGTTCACTCGGAGGCAACCTCGGCACATGCTCCCCCGCTGGCGACACATTGCCAGTGATGTTCGCACTCGATGCAAGGATTCACCTGAACACGCTTGATTCGCATCGCGTCGTCTCCATTCATGATTTCATGACCGGGGTGAAGCGCAGCGTACGTCAACATGACGAAGTAATTACCTCAATTGATTTCCCCATTGTTCGAGGTTGGCAGGGATATTCAAAAGTAGGTGTGCGCAATGCGATGGTTATCTCTGTAGCTTCCGCATGTTTAGTTGCAGACCATGACAAAGCAAATGTGCGTTTAGCGCTCGGTTCTGTTGGCCCAACCATCATTAGGTGTCGCGAGGCAGAAGCGTGGCTTGCTTCATCACAAGATCTCACTGCAGGTCAAACCATTTCACTTGACGTTGCAAATGAGTTTGGAAAACGAGCTGCAGCAGAGTCGTCACCAATTGATGATCATCGCAGTACCGCAGAATATCGACGCCATGCAATTTCGGTGCTGGCATCGCGATTATTAAGGAAGGCCTACCAATGAGTGAAAATGAGTTCTACTCACTTCGCGTGAATGGGAAAACACATCAAGTACAAGATTCATGGGTTGGCGAAAGTTTGCTCTATGTACTCCGTGAACGCCTCGGTCTACCCGGAACTAAAGGTGCATGCGAGCAGGGTGAATGCGGCAGTTGCACCGTTCTCATGGATGACACTGCAGTTTGTGCGTGTTTGGTGATGGCCGCAACGGCTGTCAATAGCGAGATTGTTACGGTTGAAGGCATTACCTCAGAAACAGCACTCACTGATGTTCAACAAAGTTTCGTTGATGAGGGAGCCGTGCAATGTGGATTCTGCACGCCAGGCCTCATAGTTGCTGTCCATCATCTTCTGGAGAAAAATCCTCAGCCAACTGAGTTTGAAGTGAAGGAAGCAATCTCTGGAAACATATGCAGGTGCACAGGTTACGGTCGCGTGTTCGCCGCCGTAGAAGCAACCATTCGCTCAAGAAATGCAGTGAAATAGTCATGGCATCTTCATCCACAGTCACCAAGCCAAGAGACATACTCGGAACAGGCGCGCTCCGCCCAGACGGCGCTCATAAAGTGCAAGGCAGTTTCGAATTCACATCAGATATGCACGCGGAGAACATGCTGTGGGGTGCAACACTGCGTTCACCACACCCATACGCACGAATAGTTTCAATTGACACTTCTGCCGCTCTGGCAATTTCGGGAGTTCAGTGTGTCATTACTGCACAAGACGTTCCTGGTAAACCAACGTACGGACTTATCAGCAGCGATCAGCCGGTGTTTGCACAAGACTTCGTTCGCTATATGGGTGAACCGGTAGCTGCCGTTGCTGCTGACCACCCTGAAACATGTAGGCGGGCACTTGCTCTGATCAGCGTGGTTTATGAGGTGTTACACCCGTTAACCGATCCCGAACATGCGATATTGGGTAAACACGACCCAATTCACCCCGATGGCAACGTTATTCGCCACCAACGCATTATCCGCGGGGACCAAATGGCGACAGGGCCGATTGTTGTCGAAGGTGAATACGTCATCGGCATGCAGGACCAAGCATTTTTAGGACTTGAGGCCGCTCTGGCTATCCCCGACTCAGACGGTCTTGGAGTTCATTTGCACGTCGCAACTCAATGGCTTCACGAAGACTTATCACAGATTTCAGCATGTCTCGACCTACCTGCCGAAAAAGTACGGCTCACACTTGGTGGAGTTGGAGGCGCATTCGGCGCTCGCGAAGACATCAGCTTGCAAGTGCATTGCTGCTTGCTCGCGCTCAAGGCTGGTCGCCCAATCAAGATGCAATACAGCCGAGAAGAAAGTTTCTTCGGTCACGTTCACCGTCACCCGGCAACCATCTTCATGCGTCATCATGCTGACGCCAACGGCAAAATTGTCAAGATTGATGCACGTTTCGTATTTGATGGTGGCGCTTACACCAGCACATCACCAGCTGTACTCATCAACGGAATCACGCATACTCAAGGCCCATATAAATGTGACAACGCAACAGTTGATGGCTATGCAGTGCGAACGAACAACCCGCCTTGTGGTGCGATGAGAGGCTTTGGTGTCGTCCAAGCCTGTTTTGCACATGAATCTCAGATGGACAAGATCGCTGCTGCGGTTGGAAAATCACCTGTAGAGATTCGTTTGCTCAACGCAATGGCAACGGGCGATCCACTCATCACTGGTCAAATCATGGAAAGTGTCGCTCCTGTTGCGCGTTGCATCAACGAGACCGATGCAATTCCATTACCACTTCCTCTCGGCTCAACCGTGAATGAACTTGCGCTTCCTGGTGGTAGCGGACTCACAGCATCGCGTTCAAATATCGTTCGTGGAATTGGTTGGGGTGTTTCCATGAAGAACCTTATGTACAGCGAAGGGTTTGACGATTACGCCACAGCACGTTGCATCCTTAAGGACGGTGTCGCATCTCTTAAGTTCGCCACTTCAGAAGTGGGCCAAGGATTCGTCACTCTTGCACCACAAATTGCCCGAAGTGTTCTTGGCGTAGATGACGTGATTATCGAACCAATCGACACCCAGATTGGCTCTGCAGGATCCACTTCAGCATCACGTCAGACATGGATGAGTGGCGGAGCCGTTGATGGCGCATGTCGCCTCGTTCGAGAACGCTTATTCCATCATGTCGGCAAGATGCACAATATTGATCCCCTGCGTCTGGTCATTGATGGAACCGATGTGGTGGATCAAGTGGGGACATTTAGAATCTCGGTTGCAGAAGCATCTGATGGAATCGAAATCAGCGAAACTTTTGAACATCATCATCGTGCGACGGAAGAACTTGACGAAAACGGTCAAGGAAACTGCCATACCGCGTTCGCCTTTGTTGCTCATCGAGCAGTCGTTGACGTCGACCCGGAACTCGGCTTAGTCAAGGTGGTGCAGATTGCCACAGCCCAAGACGTCGGCAGAGTGTTGAATCCTCTTTCAGCAATCGGACAACTTGAAGGCGGTATTGCTCAGGGCCTTGGTCTTGCCGTAATGGAAGAGATCGTCATGAAAGATGGAAAAGTTCGGAACCCCAGCTTTACTGACTACCTTTTGCCGACCGCACTTGATGCACCTGAAGTAGTTGCCGTAATGATCGAAGAATACGAGCCTCAGGCACCTCTTGGTGCCAAAGGTATCGGTGAGCCACCATGCATTTCGGTAACTCCTGCAATTGTCGCAGCAATCAGAAACGCAATTGGCAAGGGCATAGAACGCATTCCAGTGCGCCCACAAGACATCTGCCTTTAGTCGGATTCAACTTTCAATAGCGTCGCAACAACCGCACCAATTTCGCCTGGACGAACTGGCTTTGCTGGTTCGCTGAGATCAAAATTCGGTTCGTCGTAAATAACGTCAAATTTCATTCCTCGACACAACGAAGTAGTTGATCTGCGCATTGATTTGTCGATTAGTGAAATTACGGTGCCCTTCATTCCCGCACGACCTGTACGACCAGAACGGTGGATGTAATCCTTCGGATCTTCTGGCATATCGAAGTGGACAACGACTGGAACGGCATCGATGTGAATTCCTCGTGCTGCCACGTCTGTTGCAACCATGACAGTTGCCTTTCCACGACGGAATTGCTCAAGTGCCTTTTCGCGCTGCGCCTGGCTTCGGTTGCCGTGAATAACACATGTGTTGATGCCCATTGACTCAAGGTTTCCGGCAAGACGATCGGAACCATGCTTCGTTCGGCAAAACACAATTGCTCGCTCGTACTGAGTGGCAATCTCTGCGAGAACTTTTGTGCGGTTGTCTCGCGATACGTTCCAGAACAAGTGGTCGATCTCGCCTGCATTCTCTGCTGTAGCCACAGCATGGCGCTTTGGAGAGTTCTGAAACTCGCGAATCAGGAGGTCAATATCGCCATCAAGAGTTGCCGAGAACAACAATGTTTGGCGGTTGGTAGTCACTGCTCGCATGATGCGCTTAACGGCTGGCATGAAACCCATGTCGGCCATGCGGTCGGCTTCGTCGATAACCGCAACGGCAACAGCTCCCAAATCGAGATCACGGCGTTTGATCAGATCTTCCAAACGACCTGGCGTAGCAACCACGATGCTGGAAGCACGAGCAGCCTTAACCTGTGGTCCATAACCTGCGCCACCATAAACAGCTGATACGCGAATATCACTTCCACCACACAACAGCGAGATTTCCTTCGCTACCTGAGCAGCAAGTTCACGTGTTGGTACGAGAACTAAACCTGTCGGACGGCCCGGACGACTCTTCGTGACCTTTGCAGCAATTGCAATACCGAATGCGAGTGTTTTGCCCGACCCAGTTGGGGCCTTTCCGCAAATATCATTGCCAGCAAGTGCATCTGGCAATGTTGCTTCCTGAACTGGAAACGGAGCTTCAATTCCGCGTGCGACCAATCCTGAAATAATGTTCTTGGGCACGCCAAGTTCTAACCATGTCTTCGTCATGACAAAATCCTCGATCTGTATGTGTTGGGGGGTCCTCAGGTATGTTCCTGTGGTTGTGAAGGGCTAGCGACCCAACACACGACGCAAATAGTCGTTTGTGAACACACCCTCGGGATCGAGTTGGTTCCGAACTTCAATAAAACGCTGATATTCAGGATACAGGCTAGAAATGTCGCTTGCATCGAGATTGTGTATCTTTCCCCAGTGTGGCCGTCCTTCGTACTTACGCAGAATCGCTTCTACATCTGCGAAATACTCGGCATAATCGGAGCCTTTAAACATATGCACTGCAATGTATGCACTGCGCCTGCCCGTTGACGTGGACAAAGGAATGTCGTCACTCCCCGTGCATCGAACTTCGACCGGGAAACTGATGCGATACCCGCGATCATCAACCATCTTCATCACTTCTCGCAACGCAGGGGCCAGAGATTCCAAAGCGATCGAATACTCCATCTCGTAAAACTTGACCAAACGCTTGCTACTAAAGATTCGGTGACTGATGTTCACATATTCGACACGTCCCGATGACGGAAGCATGGTCGCCAACCTTGGAATCAACTGCGGGAAAAGTCGACCTATACGACATAACACTCCAAACGCATAGTTTTCAAGGAACATCTTGTTGAACCAAGTTCGAAATCTGCCAGGTGAGTCGACAGGGTCTGTACTGACGTTATTCGCCTTTGTAAGTGCCCATCGTGTGTGTGGAACCCAATAGAACTCGAAAAAATCGTTTTCCTCAATGAGCCGTGAGAAATTGTCCAAAACGTAATCAATGCGCATCGGCTGCTCAACCGCACGAAGATTGAATGCAGGAACAACATTCAGAGTCACTTCAGTAACCACGCCTAATGCACCGAGAGACACTCGCCCACTATGAAAGACGTTCTCATTCTGCTGCTTGTTACAGAACAATGTTTCACCCGCTGCAGTAACCAATCGGAATGAAACAATCTGTGCGGCGAGTCCAGTCCTGTGCAAACCAGTTCCATGCGTTGATGTGGATACGGCACCGGCAAGCGACTGATAGGTGACGTCGCCAAGATTTGGCATCGATAAACCTTGCGCCTCTAAATGAGCATTCAAGTCACTAAGCACTATGCCTGCCTGCACAGTTACGAGCCCAAGTTCCAAATCGACATCAATGATTCGATTCATCTTCGACAGATCAATCATCACCTCGTCGGGTACCGCGATACCAGTGAAGCTATGTCCAGATCCCACAACCTTCACTCGCTGCCTATTGCTCACAGCTCGATTGACTACCGCAATCACTTCGGATTCAGAAGCAGGCCTCTCGACGATCGCCGGGCGCGACCGCTGATTACCAGCCCAGTTTCTCCATATCGGCATGATTACTCCTGTTGGGTTCGAACAATATTCAACAATAAAACAGCGATCAGCATCAGAACGATGCATGTGCCAAGAAGCGATAACCATGGGAACCCAATAGAACTGCGAATGAAACCACTGGAGAATCCGGCTAATCCACCAAACAGACTCATTGCTAAATCTGCTGCACCCTGAACTCGAACCCGTTGTTCAATCGGTACCGAATCAATAAGCAGACTTGAAGCACCAATCAGGCCGAAACTCCAACCAATTCCAAGCAACCACAACGAGGGAAAGAAAACAGCAGGATTACTGCCCGCCAGAGCCGACATGACCGTGCTTGCAATGAGCACCAAGCAGCCGACAAGCAAAGTATTCACTCTTCCCTTTGAGTCGCTGAACTTACCTACCAGTGGACTGAACGCATACATACCGGCAATGTGCAGCGAAATGATGTACGCACTGACCGTTTCATGTCCATGTTCCCTCAAATGGACGGGGGTCATGGTCATGACTGCAACCATGGTGACGTGCGAAACCACCATTCCGTAAAACGCCAATCTGGTGCGCGGAGACGAAACGAGAAACTGCACAACACTTGGCTGCAATTCGCTCTCCGGATCTGTTGTTCCTGATCTCTGCGAGATGATTCCGCCACTCACGATAAGCGGATCAGGCTTCAGGCGAATCGCAACGTTCACAAACGAAGTAATGAAGAACAGCCCAGAAAACACCCATGGACCCGTGTAGAGATTCCAATCGAAGAGATACTGTCCAAGGTGTTCAGCTGGTTTGATCATCACTGGCCCGAGAACTGCACCGAATGTTGATGCAAAAAGGATTCGACTCATCGCCGCTCCACGTTGGTTCACTTCAGCCAAATCGGTTGCTGCATATCGAGCAAGCATGTTCGCAGATTGCCCATTTCCAAACAGAAACAATCCGAGAAGAAACAGCGGTAGCGACTGAATTTCAACTCCACTTCCCGCAATTAATCCGCCGATTAAGGCAAGTGCATACCCAAGCATTAATCCACGACGTCGACCTTGCCGCAACATCAATCGTGACAGCAATTGCGCCATGAGGGCTGTACCGACGGTTACGGTCGCTGAAGCGATGCCTCCCCACGGCGTTTTTTGTCCAAGCATGTCCTGAATGACGAAAGCGCCAACCGTCACTGCTGCTGACAGTGCGGCAGAACCAGCCATTTGTCCAAGAACGAGAACTCGCAGCGTGCGTTGTTGGATCTCTTGCTTTTCTTCTAGCGACAAGACCTCGTACGGATCAACGATGGCCATTGACAAATGCTACAAACAATGGTGTCGAAGAGGGGACTTGAACCCCTACGCCCTTTCGAGCGCCAGCCCCTCAAGCTGGTGCGTCTGCCAATTTCGCCACTCCGACGTGGTACTTGATTTTACCTTTTTTCGCCCTGATTAGGCGAGAAACATTCCTAGCGCAACAACGGTAATTACCCAAACAAGCGCAAAAACAGTTGTAATGCGATTGAGGTTACGTTCCGCAGCTGCTGATCCCAGCGCAGCACCACCACCTCCACCAAACATGTCGCTCAATCCACCTCCACGCCCGCTGTGAAGCAATACTCCTGTTACCAGAGCAACAAGTGAAAGAACGTTGATGACGACGGTGACAATGGTGATGAAATTACGCACAGTTAAAGCCTACCGATTAGGAGCAGTAACGACTATTCCGGGAAATGACACGCCGATTGTTGGCCTGATGTCCGAACTACCAATTGAGGCTCTTCTGCTGCGCACAAATCGGTGGCCTTCCAACAACGGGTGCGGAATCGGCATCCAGTTGGTGGGTTAACCGGCGAAGGAACGTCACCTTCAAGCATGATTCGATGACGCGAACGCTCAACCTTTGGATCCGGCAAAGGGACTGCTGATAACAGAGCCTTCGTATATGGATGAGAAGGATTTCGATACACCGCGTCCTTTTCACCAATTTCGACAATCTTTCCGAGATACATAACCGCAACGTGATCAGCAATGTGGCGAACAACGGAGAGATCATGCGCAATGAAGATGTACGACATTCCAAGACGCTTTTGCAAATCAGAAAACAAGTTCACCACTCCGGCTTGAATACTCACATCAAGTGCCGAAACTGGCTCGTCGAGGACAATCAATTTTGGATCGAGAGCCAATGCTCGGGCAATTCCAACGCGCTGACGCTGACCACCAGAAAACTCGTGCGGGAATCTTTTTGCATGGTCTGAAGCGAGCCCTACCAAATCAAGCAACTCGGCGACTTTGTCTTGATGATTACCTGCAACACCCTGAACAACTAGAGGCTCTGCAATGGAACTTCCTACTGTCATCTTCGGATCAAGCGATGCAAAAGGATCCTGAAACACAATCTGCATCTGCCTGCGCACTTCTCGCAGCTGCTCGAAACTCATCTTCGTAAGGTCTTGACCTTCGAAAATCACTTCCCCTGAAGTTGGCTGGATGAGTTGCAGAACTGAACGCCCAACGGTTGTCTTGCCAGAACCCGACTCGCCCACCAACCCGAGTGTTTGACCTACCTTCACATCAAATGAAACGTCAGCGACAGCTTGAACGATGCGTTTAGTTTTTCGTATTCCGCTACTTGCTCGTAATTCGAAGTTCTTCACCAAATTTCTAACACTCAGCAGGGCCTCGGCTTGATTGTTCACGACCGCCTCCCAACTCGAAGTTCATCGGCACGAATGCATGAGGTGAGAAGGTCTTCAAAAGGTGCTAGTGATGGCAACTCGGCGCTACATGCATCGACAACATGTTGACATCGTGGAGCAAATCCACAGCCAGAAGGTGGCGCAAGCATGTTGGGAGGAAAACCCGCGATCGGCTGCAACCGTTCAATTCCCTCGTGTGGGAGCGATGAAAGGAGACCACGCGTATACGGGTGACTTGGATGATCGAATATTGATTGCACCGAGCCACTTTCAACATTGCGACCCGCGTACATCACGTTCACGCTGTCAGCTACACGTGCAATGACTCCCAAGTCGTGCGTAATGAGCACTACTGCTGTCCCAAAAGTTTGTTGGACTCGCTGAATTACTTCAAGAATTTGAGCCTGTACCGTCACATCGAGTGCGGTAGTAGGTTCATCGGCAATCAACACTTTTGGATTATTTGCGATTGCCATGGCAATGACAACGCGCTGACGCATTCCGCCCGAAAATTCGTGCGGGTACTGTCGAGCGCGCTCATCGGGCTGCGGAATTCCTACAATCTCCAACAACTCGACAGCCTTCTTCTCGGCATCGTGGGTATTCATGTCCTGATGGGACTGAATCATTTCCACAATTTGATCACCGACTCTGTGTACGGGGTTTAACGCCGAAAGAGGATCCTGAAACACCATCGCCAACGATTTGCCACGGACTGAGCGAATCGCTTTTCGTCCAGCGCCGATCAACTCAACTCCGTCGAGCTTTACGCTGCCCGTAATGGTTGCACTCTTAGGCAGTAATCCCATTGCAGCAAGAAATGAAACTGATTTACCCGATCCAGACTCGCCAACTACTCCAAGAATCTCACCGGGTGCAACATCAACATCAATACCCCGAACTGCCCGAAGCTCGCCAAGTTGGGTGTTAAACGTGACACGAAGATCACGAATCTGCAATACCGAATTTGACATTACTTACCTGCGTCCATTCGTGGGTCAGTAGCGTCGCGAAGAGCATCACCGATGAAGTTGATGCACAATGAAATAACTACAAGCACGAGACATGGAAACAGCGCAATCCACCAGAAACCGGTTTGCACTGCACCTTTAGCTTGCCCAACCAACAGACCAAGTGACGTTGCGCCAGCCCCTGGCTGAGGTCCGTATCCAAAGAACGACAACGTTGCTTCGCCCGAGATTGCTCCGACAACAGAAAACGTAAGTGCGACCATGATTGGGCCGATGGAGTTCGGGATCAAGTGGCGTTTGATGATGTACGACCTAGACGCACCCGAAGCGCGAGCTGCTTCAATGAACTCACGCTCTTTCAGCGCCAGCACTTGTCCACGGACGATACGGGCAACGCCCATCCAGCCGAAGAATGACAGCAAGAAAATGATGAAACGTAATGAACTCACTTCTCCAATGATGAAGGTCAACCATCCGATTGATCCGAACATATTTCGAACGACGAGCAATGCAACCAAAAACGGGAATGCAAGGAACAGGTCGGTGATACGCATGATGACATCGTCAAACCGCCCACCACGGAATCCCGCAACTGCACCGACAACACAGCCGACGAATACGGAAATAAAAGCACTAAACAAACCAATCAGCAACGACACTCTGGTTCCGTAGATCAGTCGGCTGTACAAGTCGCGGCCAATATCGTCTGTACCCAGCCAAGCAAGCTTGGATGGTGGAAGATACGAGTTTGGTGGAGCCTTTACTGATTCGTTTACGCCATATCGCGTTGTTAGCGGCGACAGCACTACTGCGAGAACCAGGAAACCCAAAATCGCGCAACACACGAGCGCAGCTCGATGGCTTGCGAATCGCTTCCACGCCATTTGACGCGGACTCATCGTCGGGATCACGGTGCTAGTCAAGACGGATCCTTGGATCGAGAATCGCATAAGAGATGTCAGCCAAGAGGTTAAACAGCAACACTGATGCAACGATGATCACCATGAGCGGCATCAGTAACGGAAAATCTCCGTTACCAAATGCGCTAAGGAAGTATTTTCCCGTGCCTGGATAATCAAAAATGTTTTCCGTAATGATCAAGCCGCCGACAATCGCCCCAATATCCAATGCTGCAATAGTGATCACAGGAATAAGAGCGTTGCGAACACCATGGCGCATCAGAATACGGAATTCACTCAAACCCTTAGAGCGAGCCGTGCGCATATAGTCCGAGTTCAAAACATCAAGCAACGAAGACCTCATGTAACGGCTGTACACCGCAATGATCTGAATGGCCACTACAAAAGTTGGCAACGCCATATGTTTGATCATCAGAGCCAGATCAAAACCATCTTGGCCCGGCGGATAAACACCAGAGGTGGGAAACAGCGTGTTGCCAAACCACTTACTCCAGTACACAGCAAACAGCAATTGCAACAGGATCGCAGAAATATATGGAGGAATGGAGATACCCACGAATGCAGCGGTATTCACTGCGACGTCGCGCTTTCCACCAGGTCGAAGCGCAGCAAAAATACCGATGGTTAAACCAATAGAAACTCCGACAGTTGTTGCCGCAATGCCGAGCCGAGCACTGTTGGCAATGGCATCTTTCAACTCTGGCCATACCTCTCGGCTTCCCTTGATGCTGTTTGGCCAGTTGAATGTGACGAAGTTCTTGAGCCAACTGAGATAGCCAGTTACGTAATTTGAACCAAGACCATTGAGTTCTTTGTACTGCGCAATTTTTGAACGAGTTGCGCGAGGATTTGATCGCATATAGCTAGCGAGCGGATCGGTGCCCATCCTGAGGGCGATATACACCAAAAAAGTAACGAGCAACAGTGTAGGTATTGCCCAAGCAGAGCGACGAAGTGCAAACCGAAACATATGTGCCCTCCCCCTTGCTCTGATACTCCTAAACCAAATTGAATTTCATTATGCAGACGGTGCGCAACCCGAACCGCAAGGCTCGAGTCGCGCACCGTACATGCGTACTAGTGAACTAATTGACTAGAGAACCGTTACTACTGGCTCGCCGGTCAACAAGTTTGAAACAACGTACTTACCGTCGTTGGTGGTGGAGAATGCACCTGGGCTGACAGGGAATGCTGTCGTCCAGACCATCCACGAAGAGTTTGCACACTCCGTGATTGGGTTGAGGCACTCTGGCCACTGCTCTGCACCAATAACGATCTTTCCGTCTCCATCAACGTCAGTCCACTGGTTGAAGTTGATGAATGCGGTGTAGTTGTTGAGTTCAGCATCAACTGGACCGCCAACTTTGTCTGTGCGCCAGAAGCCCGACTTAGGGAACTGGAACAACGGCAAGAGGACATGATCCTCGGCCATCAAACGAAGGGCTGCCTTGATGTTGTCGGCACGCTTTACAGCATCCACTTCAACGTCTGCTGCATGCAACAGGTCTGAAGCTTCAGTGTTGCACCAACCCTGTGTGTTCTGACCCACGTTGCCATTGGCATCGGTTGGGATCTGGTCACACACAAATGACGAGGTGAGGTACGCAGGATCCGGTGGAGCCGTGCTGATGTACATCGCCAAGTCGTAGTCGAGTGCTGGCAAACGCTTCTGGAAGTAACAAGCAGCGTCGCAGTTGTCAGCCTTTACATTGAATCCTGCTGCTTGCAGCAATGGAATCAAGTAAGCCTGGGTGCTTTCGCGGCGGGTGTTACCAGTGTTGACAACCCAACGAATTTCAGGCGCTACGCCATCCTTCGCCCAGTAGCCATCAGCATCTTTTTCCCAGCCTGCATCTTCCATGATCTTTGCAGCACCTTCAGCGTCATAGCTGCCTGCAAACTCATCGCCTACGCAGTAATCACCAGGGGTGATTGGACCACACTGCAACAACGTTCCTGTTGGAGCAATTGGGGTGTAGATCTGCGCGAACAATGCATCGCGGTCAATTGACTTGGAGAATGCTTCACGGAAGTTATCGTCTGCGAATGGTCCACACTTCTGGTTGAAGTAGAACGCCTCGTAGTCGCCACCGAATTGAACTGACGAAGAAATGTTGTCTTGTGCAACTGCTTCTTCGATGCCCTGGTAGTACTGCGGATAGATGAAGTCAACGTCGCCGGCCTTGATTGCAGCGATTTCAGTGTCGCTGTCAGCCTTAGGGACCATAACGATCTTTGGTGTAACTGCTTTGTCAGCACCCCAATAGTTTTCGTTTGGAACGTAGACCAACTGATCCTTGCTCCATGACTCCATCTTGTATGCACGACCTGAGTAAGGAATGAGATCAGCGAAGTCAGCTGATACGTCAGCGGTGTTCTCTACTGATGCAGCCTTAATCAATGATCCGAACAATCCCTTGTACGGAGCGTAAACAGCCTTCAAGGTAACAACTACTTGCTTGTCACTTGTACCAGCTTCTACAGAAGTGATCTGGTCGTAACCAGTTGTTGACAACGAGCCAGGTGTATTCAACGATGCATCCCAAGTTGCCTTGAAGTCTGCAACGGTGATTGGTGAGCCATCTTCCCACACTGCTTCTGGAGCAATGTCGTAAGTAATGGTCATACCAGCACTGGTTGACTCTGGTGCTGTGTAGTCATAGGTACGTGTTGCACAAGCTTCAAGGCTTGTGAACGCTGCACCTTCATTGCTTTCGCCGCTACTGCCACCGCATGCTGCCACTACAAGTGACAACGCTGCGAAACCAGCAACAACTCCAGCGAGTTTGTTGGTTTTCTTCACTCTCGACCTCCCCGTCGATTAGGTGGGTGTTACCCCAATTGGGTCGGGGAACAAATCCCCGACATGTGAAGTAAAGGCTACTAGCGAGCGAGGATGACAACTAACGAGATCGGTATTGAACGATTCTCGCGAACTCGGCAGGGTCAAGGGATGCCCCACCTACCAAGGCACCGTCAATGTCGGGCTGAGCCATGATTTCAGCGATATTTGCGGCCTTCACACTTCCGCCATATTGCAATCTGATTGCACTTGAAGCTTTTTCACCCGAGGTCTCCTGCACTTGGGCCCGGATAGCGCCAATCACGGCTTGAGCATCGCCGGCCGTTGCCGTACGGCCTGTGCCGATAGCCCATATCGGTTCATAGGCAATGACCATGTTGCACACTTGATCAACCGTGCGTCCTACAAGTGCAGCACGAACCTGACCAATAACTTTTTCTGTTGTCTTTCCGGCCTCACGCTCTTCAAGAGTTTCGCCAACGCAGACAATCGGATACATATTTAACTTCTGAACTGTGGTGATCTTTTTCGAAACATCTGCATCAGTTTCTCCAAATAACTCACGTCGTTCGCTATGCCCGACAATGACGTACTGCACACCGAGCTTTGCGAGAAATGCTGCGGCGACTTCTCCGGTGAAGGCACCCTTTTCTTCCCAATGACAATTCTGCGCGCCAAGATGAATGCGCAGTTCATCTGCGTCAATCAGCGTTTGTACGCTACGAATGTCGGTGAATGGTGGATGTATAGAAACATCAACTGCGCTGTAGTCATCCTTTGTCAGCAAGTAAGCAAGCTTTTGCAAACTTTGAATTGCTTCAAAATGATTGTTATGCATTTTCCAGTTACCGCTAATGAGCGGTTTCCGATACACGGTGCTATCTGGCATTTGGTGCTCCTCGCAATGCGGCAAGACCAGGAAGGTCGCCAAGTTCTAAATATTCAAGTGATGCGCCACCACCTGTTGACACATGGTCGACTTCATCATCAAGTTTGAATTGCGCGAGTGCAGCTGCGGAGTCGCCACCACCTACAACGGTGAATGCTTTCGTGTCGGCAACAGCCTGTGCAACGGTCTTTGTACCAGAAGCGAATCGAGGATCTTCAAACATTCCCATCGGGCCGTTCCAAAACACTGAACGCGCGTCCATGATGATGTCAGTGAACGCAGCTGCAGAACCTGGCCCAATATCTAATCCTTTTGCACCTTCCGGCAATCGAATACCAAAGGTTTGATACACACCTTGCGCATCAAGACCGATGATGTCCTCTGGTAGATGAATCGGAACGGGCCCGGCAAGAAGTTGCTTGCAAATGTCGATTTGATCGCGCTCGCAGATGGAATCTCCAACCGGGTAACCCTGTGCCGCGAGAAAAGTGAAGCACATGCCACCACCAATAATGAAGGCATCAACGCGCTGTTGCAGTGCCTCAATTACGCCGATTTTGTCACTTACTTTTGCTCCGCCGAGCACCGCAACGAATGGACGTTTCGGCTTCTCGCGAAGATCTCCCAACACATCCACTTCACGCTGTAGCAACCTTCCCGCAGCTGAAGGCAATGTACGTGATGGACCAACGATTGAAGCGTGTGATCGATGTGCAGCACCAAACGCATCATCCACATACATATCGATCCCCTGAATCAACTGACTAACAAACGCTGGATCGTTGCCTTCCTCGCCTGGATTGAACCTCAAGTTCTCCAGTAGTTCCACCCCTGGAGCCAGTTCGGCGAGACGCGCACGAACAGGTGCCATGGAGTATTTCGCATTTGGTGAGCCTTTAGGACGACCGAGATGACTTGCACAGACAACATGTGCACCTCGACTTGTTAGGTATTCAATAGTCGGCAGAGCCGCACGAATACGGAAGTCGTCAGTAATGATGCGCGCGCCGTCAGGGCCTTCCATTGGAACGTTGAAGTCCGTTCTTACGAGAACCCGCTTACCTGATACGTCGCCGAGATCTTCTAGCGATGGAACGCGAGACATGAATGCAATTACTTCGATGAACCAATGTGTTTGGTGAGATCAACAAGGCGATTTGAATATCCCCACTCGTTGTCATACCAACCAAGAACCTTCACAAGGTTGCCCATGGCCATGGTGAGATCGCTGTCAAATACGCACGAGTGCGCATTCGTAACAATGTCACTTGAAACGATCGGCGCATCGGTGTACTCAAGCACACCCTTTAGCGGTCCATCAGCAGCCTTCTTGAACGCTGCATTGATTTCTTCTTTGGTCGGAGTTGAGTTCAACACTGCAACAAAGTCTGTAATTGAACCTGTGGGAACCGGAACACGCAAGGACGTTCCATCCAACTTGCCCTTCATTGATTCGAGAACGAGGCTTGTTGCACGAGCGGCACCAGTACCGGTTGGGGTGATGTTGATTGCAGCACCACGCGCACGACGCAAATCGCTGTGCGGACCATCAACAAGCTGCTGGTCGCCCGTATATGCATGGATAGTTGTCATCAAACCTTTCTCCACACCAAACGCATCATCGAGCACCTTCACCATTGGCACGAAGCAATTGGTTGTGCAACTGGCATTCGACACAACCTTGTGCTTATTGCGGTCAAAATCCTGGTGATTCACGCCGTAAACAAACGTTGCGTCCGCGCCAGTTGATGGCGCGGAGACAATGACAATTGGGGCTCCGGCATCGAGGTGAGCAGCTGCCTTGTCGCGATCGGTGAAGAATCCTGTCGATTCAATGACCACGTCCACGCCTAGTGATGCCCAAGGCAATTCCTTTGGGTCACGATGCTGGAGCACCTTCAATATTTTGCCGTCAATACTGATTCCGTCATCAACTGGTTTGATGTCATTTGGCAAAATGCCAAGTACAGAGTCGTACTTCAACAAATGAGCCATGGTCTTGATATTGCCGAGGTCATTGACCGCAACGATCTCAATTGGTGCCTTTGCTGCTTGCACTGCACGAAAGAAGTTACGACCGATGCGACCGAAACCGTTGATACCTACGCGAATTGGAGTGTTTGCCATAGAGGCAGACATTAGCAACAGCGCGACTACCGCGCGATATCTCGGTGAATAACCCGCGGGTTGTGCCCCAATTGAATGAACTTTCGACCAATCTCTTCTGCAATAGCAACAGATCGGTGCCTGCCCCCAGTGCACCCTATTGCAACAGTGAGATAGCTCTTTCCTTCGGCCCGATAAGCAGGAATAAGCATTCCGAACAACGCATCAATTTTGTCCACAAACTCAACGGCTAACGGTTGCTGAAGCACGAAGTCTGATACCGCTTGATCTAAACCACTCAAAGGACGCAAATTCTCGTCCCAATGAGGATTCGGTAAAAACCGAACATCGAAAACCAAATCCACATCAAGAGGAATGCCGTGTTTGTAACCAAATGACTCAACAGTCAGCTGCATCACGTCTTTTCCGCCTACTGCAGCAAACAGATCTTGAATTTGGGATTTCAATTGGTGCACATTCAGCGAAGATGTGTCAATAACTAAGTCCGCAGAACCCTTCACTTGTTCAAGTAGCGAACGTTCCTTAAGGATTGCTTCTTCCACACTTACCGTTGCGCTACTTAACGGATGCTTTCGCCGTGTTGCCCCATAGCGCTTTACCAACTCTGATGTTGAAGCGTCCAGATACAGAATTCGTACTCGATGACCAGCTTCACGCAAGCTAGCAACCACGTCTATCGCATTGGTTTGATTAGATGGAGTGCCAAGAACGAGAGCGAGTTGAAGATCCTCTGCCCCGTTCTCTGCCAGTTCAACGACCTTGTCAACAAGTGTTATGGGCATATTGTCAACAACAAACCAGCCCAGATCTTCAAGATCATCTGCAGCCTGTGAACGACCAGCACCTGACAACCCAACGATCAGCAAGATATCGGCCACGTGAAAAGGTTACCCGTGCAGATGTTTGTAGATGTCGCGGGCAACCGACTCAGGAAGCCAGCCAAGTGATATCAGATTGTCAAGGGATGCCTTCTTTACTGCCGCAACCGATCCGAAATGAGCAATAAGCCTTTTCTTGCGGGCCTCTCCAAGTCCTTGAACTCCATCGAGTGCACCCTTAGTCATTCGCTTTCCGCGTAGCTCACGATGGAATGAGTTGGCAAATCTGTGTGCCTCATCTCTAATGGTTTGCAACATGAATAGCGCATCACTACCGCGAGGAACATCGACGGCTTCTGATTTATTCGGAACGAAGACTTCCTCAAGTCGCTTGGCTAAGGAAGCAACAGGAATCTCGTGTTCTAGACCAAGTTCGCTGACGACTTCCATCGCTACGCCAAGTTGCCCCTTACCGCCATCAACCAAAATAAGTTGCGGAGGGTACGCAAACTTTCCGGGCTTCTCACCGCGTTGATCTATCGGTAAATCACGCTCAGCGATGTAGGCAGAAAGTCTTCGCGTCAGCACTTCCTTCATCGCGGCGTAGTCATCATTTCCTGGAACGTCTTTAATTTTGAACTTGCGGTATTCGCGTTTCATCGGCAAACCGTCTTCGAGCACGACCATGCTTCCCACATAATCAGTTCCCTGAAGATGAGCCATGTCGTAACACTCAATACGTAACGGAGCTTCCGGCAGATTGAGCAAATCTTGCAACTCGGTAAGGGCACGGCTGCGGCTGTTGTGATCTGATGCACGCTTCATTCGATGACGCGCAAATTCATCAGTTGCATTCTTCACAACAGTGGCGAGCAACTCTCGTTTATCTCCTCGAGTCGGAACGCGAATTTCCACTTTGGTTCCACGTTCTCGGGCCAGCCACTCTTCCATTGCGATCAGGCTTTCTGGCGCCTGTGAAACCAACACTTCTTTTGGAACACCCAAAGGCGGAGCATCCCCATAGATGCTTTCAAGAATTCGATCCATCAATTGACCAGAGCTGACATCTTCTACTTTGTCCAAAATGAATCCATTACGACCCATTACCCGACCGCGACGAACATAAAACACTTGAACCGATGCTTCGAACTCGTCATCGGCTATTCCGATGACGTCAATGTTTTCGGATTGGTCGCCAACCATCTGTTGACGCTCGAGTGCTTTATGAATATGCGAGAGACGATCCCTAAACACAGCAGCCCGTTCAAAGTCCTGCTTATTAGACGCTTCCTTCATTTCTAATTCGATTTTGTCAACTATCTCATCGGAGTCGCCATTAAGAAATCGCTGAAGATCATGCACAAACTTTGAGTACTGCTCGGCTTCTACGTTGCCGACACATGGACCACTGCATTTTTCAATGTGAAAAAGCAAACACGGGCGTCCGAGTCGATTGTGTTGCTTGAACACACCGTTTGAACACGTGCGAACCGGAAATGTTCGAAGCACTAACTCCAGAGTGTCTCGAATGACCCAGGCGTTGACATATGGGCCGAAGTATTTGGTTCCCTTGCGCCGCCTGCCACGCATGACCATTGCGCGCGGCCACTCTTCATCCAGTGTGATGGCAAGAAATGGATAGCTCTTATCGTCACGCAGGCGAATGTTAAAACGAGGACGATGCTCCTTGATCAAGTTGTATTCAAGAATCAAGGCTTCAACTTCGTTGCGAACTTCAATCCATTCAACGCTCGCGGCTACTGACATCATTTTCGCGGTTCGAGGGTGAAGAGAATGAGGTTCGGCGAAATAACTCCCCACACGCGAACGCAGATTTACTGCTTTGCCGACGTAAATGACTCCGCCCTGTTCATCCTTGAATTGATACGACCCTGGCGTATCTGGAATGGGGATTGACGGCCGTTGCACTGCCTATTACTTCTTTTTCAACAGCGGTCCAAGGAATTTACCGGTGTAACTCCCCTTCACCTTTGCAACATCCTCTGGTGATCCCTCGGCGATGATCCGCCCACCACCGTCTCCGCCCTCTGGACCCATGTCAATAATCCAGTCCGCAGTTTTGATCACATCAAGATTGTGTTCAATAACCAAAACGGTGTTTCCCGATTCGACGAGACGTGCAAGTACTGTCAGCAATCGACGCACATCTTCGAAGTGCAAACCAGTGGTTGGTTCGTCGAGCAGATATATCGTTCGACCCGTACTGCGCTTCGCGAGCTCTGCTGCAAGTTTTACTCGCTGTGCTTCGCCTCCAGAAAGCGTTGGCGCCGACTGACCCAATCGCACGTATCCAAGACCAACATCAAGCAGTGTTTGCATGTGTCGTCCGATGCGAGGTTGATTTGCAAAGAAGTCGACCGCTTCCGAAATTGGCATATCCAAAATTTGAGAGATGTTTTTCCCCTTAAACAGAATGTCTAACGTGTCACGGTTGTAGCGCTCGCCTTTGCAAACATCGCATGGCACATACACATCGGGCAAGAACACCATTTCGATCTTGATTGTTCCGTCGCCTGAGCACGCCTCGCAACGACCTCCTGGCACGTTAAAACTGAACCGACCTGGCTGGTATCCGCGCACCTTTGCTTCGGGAGTAGTTGCAAACAACTTACGAATGTCATCAAACACTCCGGTATACGTCGCAGGGTTTGAACGAGGCGTCCTACCAATCGGAGATTGATCCATGTCAATCACCTTGTCTAGGTGTTGCACTCCGTCAACAGCCGTGTGCTTCCCTGGCGCATCCTTTGACTTGTAAATCTTCTGCATGAGCGACGGCAGCAAAATATCTCGAATCAACGTGCTCTTACCGCTACCCGATACTCCAGTGACAGCAACAAACAGTCCCAACGGGATTTTTGCTGTGAGGTTCTGCAAGTTGTGTTCGCGTGCTCCACGAATGGTGAGCCACTCCTTCTTCGGAGCTCGCCTTTCAGCAGGAACAGGAACAAATTTCTTTCCACTCAAATATTGACCTGTTATCGACTTGGCGACCTTTTCGATGCCGGCGACTTCACCGCTATACACGACTTCACCGCCGTGCTCACCTGCTCCAGGGCCAATATCAACGATCCAATCTGATGCGCGAATGGTGTCTTCATCGTGTTCAACCACCATCACGGTGTTTCCAAGATCGCGGAGACGAACAAGAGTTTCAATCAAACGATGATTGTCACGCTGATGAAGCCCAATACTTGGTTCGTCGAGCACGTACAAAGTGCCCACTAGCCCTGAACCAATCTGACTCGCCAGACGAATTCGTTGCGCCTCACCACCAGCCAGGGTTGCAGCGGCACGTGACAACGTGAGGTAATCAAGCCCTACAGAAAGCAAAAACCCAAGCCGCGCGTTGATTTCCTTCGTAATGCGTTCGGCGATCATCTTGTCACGATCGCCCAGCTTCAGTCCCTTCAAAAATTCTGCGGAATTCCCGATTGACAAATCGCAGATTTCGCTCAAACTTTTGCCATTTACTTTCACGGCAAGCGATGAAGGCTTTAGTCGCTGTCCTTTGCATGCTTTACATGGAGCTTCTCGCATATAACTTTCAAATTGTTCGCGTGAATACTCACCTTCCGCGCTTTCATGACGACGCTTAATCCATGGGACAACACCTTCATAGGACGTGCTGTACTCGCGGGACCGTCCATAACGATTCTTGTATTTGACCATCAATGCATCACCAGCTCCATGCATGATGATGTTTTTGTTCTTGTCTGAGAGCTTTTCCCACTTCACATTGAGGGGAATGGAGTATTCCTCGGCAACCGCTTCAAGCATGCGCTGGAAATACTGCGTATGCGCTGAACGCCAAGGTGCGATTGCCCCCTGCAGAATTGATAACTCCGGATCAGGAACTACGAGCTCTTCCTCAACCTCGTACCGCGTTCCTAAACCAAGGCAAGTCTCGCATGCACCAAAAGGTGAGTTGAAGGAGAAGTTTCGAGGAGCCAGTTCATCAAAACTGGCACTGCACTTCGGACATGCCATGTGCTGGCTAAACGTGATGACTTCTCCTTGCTCATCACCTTTACCGCTCATGATTTCGATACCAGCAACTCCATCGGCAAGTTTCAGCGCGGTCTCAAGGCTGTCGGTTAGTCGCCGATTTATACCGGCCTTCTGCACAAGGCGGTCAACGATGATGTCAATGCTGTGGTTCTCGTAGCGCGCAAGCTTGTCGCCTTTTTTCAAAAACTCAGAAATGTCCACGACCTGATCGTCGATTCGTGCTCGGGAGTAGCCCTGAGCGAGCAATTCTCCGAGCAGATTCTCGTACTCACCCTTACGACCGCGAACAACCGGAGCCAATACCTGGAATCGTGTTCCTGCAGGCAGTTCCAAAATTCGATCAACAATTTGCTGAGGTGTTTGGCGCTGTAATGCAATGCCGTCTTTCGGGCAATGCTGAACTCCGATACGAGCCCACAGCAACCGTAAGTAGTCATAAATCTCGGTGATCGTGCCAACCGTTGATCGCGGGTTCTTTGATGCAGTTTTTTGATCGATGGAGATTGCTGGTGACAAACCTTCAATGACATCGACATCCGGCTTGTCCATTTGGCCAAGAAACTGACGGGCATAAGCACTAAGCGACTCAACGTATCGACGTTGGCCTTCGGCATAAATCGTGTCAAAGGCCAAACTGCTCTTGCCGCTTCCCGAAAGACCAGTGAGAGCAATCAATTTGTCGCGAGGAACCTCAACATTGATGTTCTTTAGGTTGTGCTCCCGCGCACCACGAACGGAAATGACCCCAGCCGAATAAACGGGTTTCTTCTTTGCTGGAGGCATGAAAGCAGACTACTTACTTGCTACTTAGCGTCGCGAAGTTCGCGTCGTAAATCTTTAATTTCATCACGGAGACGTGCGGCATATTCAAACTTCAATTCCGAGGCTGCGAGATTCATTTCTTCCTCAAGGGTCTGTATCAGGCGACCAAGTTCCTGCTGTGGCAAGGAACGCAACTCATTCACGACCTTTTCACGCTCACGATCACGACGTCCATTCTTCGTTGTAGGCACTGCACCCTCGGACGGGCGAAGCACCGACAAAATATCTCCAACGGCCTTACGAATGGTCTGAGGATTGATGTCGTGTTCCGTGTTATAGGCGATCTGTCTCTCTCGACGACGCTGCGTCTCTCCAATTGCGCGGTCCATTGACGGAGTCCGTTTATCGGCGTACATGACCACCTGACCGTTTACGTTTCGAGCGGCTCGTCCTATCATCTGAATCAGTGAAGTTTCGCTTCGCAGGAATCCTTCCTTATCTGCATCCAGAATCGCTACGAGCGATACCTCTGGCAAGTCCAAGCCTTCGCGAAGCAAGTTGATGCCTACAAGGACATCGAATTCACCGAGTCGTAATGCACGCAAGATTTCGATTCGCTGAATGGTGTCAATATTTGAATGCAAATATCGAACCTTTAGGCCCTGCTCAAGCAGATACTCGCTTAAGTCTTCCGCCATCTTCTTGGTCAAGGTAGTAATCAGCACTCGATCGCCAGCCTCAACCCTGCCATTCACCATCTCAATGATGTCGTCTATCTGACCTTTGGTTGGTCTCACGATTACTTCTGGGTCAACCAATCCAGTTGGACGAACAATCTGCTCGACAACCTGCTGGCTCGTTGTAATTTCAAACTTCGCTGGCGTTGCTGAAAGGAAAATGCATTGATTAATTCGTTGCATTGCCTCCTCAAATTGCAGCGGTCGGTTATCGGCAGCCGATGGCAATCTGAATCCATGCTCGATCAATGTTGCTTTGCGACTGCGATCTCCGGCGAACTGACCATGTAACTGCGGAATAGTCACGTGACTTTCGTCGACCACCAAGAGGTAGTCATCCGGGAAATAGTCAAGCAAGGTAAATGGCGGTTCTCCTGGTGAACGGCCGTCAATGTGCATTGAATAGTTCTCAATACCGTTACAAAATCCAACTTCGGCGATCATTTCAAGGTCGTACTGAGTGCGCATCCTCAGGCGTTGTGCCTCCAACAACTTGCCTTCTGTTTCGAATTGCTTCAGACGAACCTGCAGCTCATGTTCAATGCCGAGTACAGCCTTCCTCATGCGATCATCTCCCGCAACATAGTGAGTTGCAGGAAAGATCAACACTTCACTCATGTCGTTCACTGTCTCGCCCGTTAGGGCATCAACGATCGTGATTCGCTCGACAGTGTCCCCGAACATCTCAATTCGCGTGACCGTCTCGTCATAAGCGGGTTGCACCTCTATGGTGTCTCCTCGAACCCGGAAGTTTCCGCGACCAAGTGTCATGTCATTACGGTCGTACTGCAGGTCGACAAGCCGACGAAGCAAACTGCGCTGGTCATAATCAACACCGACGTGAAGTTCTAATAGGTTTCCCCGATACTCCTCGGGGTTACCCATTCCGTAAATACAGCTGACCGAAGCAACGACAATAGTGTCTCGTCGCGTGAGCAATGCTGCAGTCGCCGAATGACGCAAACGATCGATTTCGTCGTTTACCGAAGAGTCCTTTTCAATAAACGTGTCGCTGGATGCAATGTACGCCTCTGGTTGGTAGTAGTCGTAGTAACTGACGAAATACTCAACTCGATTTTTTGGAAAGAACTCTTTCATCTCCTGTGCTAACTGAGCAGCAAGACTCTTGTTCGGAGCAAGGATCAGTGTTGGACGTTGCACCTTTTCGATAGTCCAGGCAACGGTCGCCGATTTTCCCGATCCAGTAATTCCAAGCAGGGTTTGAAACCTGTCGCCTCGCTCAATTCCTTCGGCCAACTGAGCAATTGCTTTTGGCTGATCTCCTGCTGGCTGATACTCAGATACCACTTCAAAACGCTGGTTATCAACAGTCACTATTTACTCTTTTTCGAAAGATTTCCAGCACCTTGCTGTGCATTGGGAAGTGTTGCGAACCAATCCCAAACTTCATCAACCTGTGATGTGAGCGCATCAATGTCACCGCTGTTGTCAATCACTCGATCAGCGACACGCAGGCGATCTTCACGACTTGCCTGACTTGCCATGCGACGTCTTGCGTCGTCTTCGTTCATACCTCGAAATTGCACCAGTCGCGAGATCGCAACTTCTGGGTCAATATCTACAATCACCAACCCCGAAAGGCCATCTCGTGGATTTTCCACCAACAACGGCATGTCAAGAATGACAACATTTTCCGTGTTCATGTTTTCTTCTATTAGGCGAATGATTTCAGCGCCAATCGCAGGATGCATAATGGCGTTCAACTTCTTCAGCATTTCTGGGTCACTGAAAACCAACTGAGCAACCTTTGCTCGATCCAGCTCTCCGGATTCAAGCAAGACATCGCCAAATTCATCGACCAATTTCTGAAGAGTTACAGATCCTTTTTGCTGCAACTGCTTCGCAATTCCATCACCATCGATAATGACGGCACCTTTACGTGCAAACAGCGCCGATACCGAAGACTTTCCCGATCCAATTGCGCCTGTAAGCCCAATTAATTTCATATGTCTCCGATGAACATCTGAGCTGCGCTCGCCCCCTGACGAGCGCAGCTACAGAAAACTATGCGCTTGGAGCTTCTGGCTCAACAGCAGGTGCTTCGGCTGACGCCTCAGTCGTTGCTGCGTTATCGAAGTATTCAGACCACGCTGCCTCGCGAGCGCTGTCATCTCCGCCCACCCAGTTGCCCTGATCGTCTACTTGGAACTGTCCGCGGTATTCCTCGGCCAATTCTCCACCTTCAGCAGCCTGCTTAATGGAAAGGCTGATGCGACGACGTGCGAGATCGAGATCGATGATCTTGACCCACAACTCTTCGCCCGGTGTAACAACTTGCTCTGGTGCTTCAACGTGGTGTGCTGACATTTCTGAAATGTGCACGAGACCTTCAATGCCGTCACCTACCTGAACGAAGGCACCGAACGGAACCAGCTTGGTCACGCGGCCGTATACCAACTGAGCGACTTGGTGACCATTGGCGAATTCTTGCCAAGGATCTTGCTGAGTTGCTTTCAACGAGAGGCTGATGCGCTCGCGGTCCATGTCGACTTCAAGAACCTTCACGGTTACTTCGTCACCAATGTTGACCACAGCTGTTGGGTTGTCAACATGCTTCCATGACAATTCGGAAACGTGAATGAGTCCGTCCATTCCACCCAAGTCAACGAATGCACCGAATGCAACCACGCTTGAGATGCGGCCTGAGCGAACTTCGCCAACCTTGAGATGGGTCAAGAACTCATCACGTGCGCCACGTTGGTTCTGCTCGAGCAAGGTACGGCGCGAAAGCACAACGTTGTTGCGATTGCGGTCGAGCTCAAGAATCTTTGCGGTGATGCGTTGACCAATGTAAGGAGCAAGGTCACGAACGCGACGCAATTCAACGAGTGACGCAGGAAGGAATCCACGAAGACCGATGTCAACAATGAGTCCACCCTTCACCACTTCGATGACGAGGCCTTCAACGGTTCCGTCAGCAGCCTTAACTTTTTCAATGTCGCCCCAAGCGCGCTCGTATTGCGCACGCTTCTTCGAAAGCAACAAGCGCCCTTCTTTGTCTTCAAGTGTGAGAACAAGAGTTTCAATCTTCTCGCCCAACTTCACAATTTCGTGTGGGTCAATGTCATTACGAATTGACAATTCACGAGCAAGGATGACGCCTTCGGTCTTGTAACCGATTTCAACAAGTACTTCGTCGCGAGTAATGCGAACAACAGTCCCAGTAACGAGTTGGCCGTCTTTGAGTTCGACAAGAGTTCCGCTAATCGCGTCTGCAAATGACTGCGAAAGATCACGCTCTGTAATTTGGCGTGGTGTGTAATTTCCTTCTGAGTCGAAGGTTCCCATTGGTGGGGATTGCATGGTCTGTAGGTCTGACATTGGTACGTACTTTCGGTGGATAGGAGAGATGGTCCCTCTTGCGAGAGGCCCTACCGGCGGTAGGACAGGGAAATCACGCTACCAGCGCGGGCTCTATCTGGACTTGGCCACGACAAGGAATTCAGGCAATTCAGTGCTGCACTCAGCACCTGAATAATGGCCTGGCTCAACGCTGGAAATGCTCAGAATGTCGAATCCAGCCAGGTTGAATACCAGGCGCAACTCTCGCGGCGTATAGCAGCCCGTCCATAAATCAACCTGTTTCACCTCCCCACGCTCATTACGGATTTCGGTGGTTTCATGACTCACGCCGCTGAACGCGTCGAATTCGGCGTCTTCGTGATGCTTCACCGAGAAGTAGGCGTTGAAAGCCGACAACACCAGCACTCCGTTGCTTTTCAAAGACCTGCGAATACCAGCGAGAATCTCGACATCGTGCTGGTCATCAATCATGAGGCCAAAGGCCCCTTGGCATAAACAGATTGAGAAATCGAATTTCTCATGCAGTGAAGGGCTGTTGATCAATTCGCGTGCATCGAGACGTTCAAATTCCGCGTTGACCAAAGATTCAGCAGAGGCGTTTCGCTTGGCGATGTCAATGAAGTCTTGACTCACATCAATACCAGTTACACGCATTCCCCTACGAGCAAGTTCCAAACTGTGGCGACCAGGCCCACAGCCAATATCGATGAATGCACTGCCAACTTCGGCACCGGTTGCGCCAAGAATGAAATCAACTTCCTGCGTAGTTCCTTTGGTGAATGAATATCTGAGATACGCATCTTTCATATGGCTCGCTAAATCTTCGAACCAATGATCTCGCTCAGACATTTCGTTACGCCTTGGCTGAGGCCCAGCTGTCACCCCACGCTGCATTCACTTCAAGCGGAACTTTCAACGATGCTGCATTCTTCATCTCGTGAAGCACGATTTCGTTGACTTGATCTTTTTCAGAGACTGGACACTCGACGAGCACTTCGTCGTGCACTTGCAAAATGACTGCACTCTTCATTTTTGCCTGTGCCAGTGATTGATCGATCCGTACAAGTGCAATCTTGAATATGTCGGCAGCCAATCCTTGAATTCCTGCATTCATTGCTTGTCGCTCTCCCGCTTGTTTAATGCGGAAGTTCGGATTATTTAGTTCTGGAATTTGCCGACGACGACCAAACAACGTTTCCGTATAGCCCTTTGCTCTGGCTTGCTCAATGGTGTCGTCCATGTATTGCTTCACGTTCGGGAATGCAGCGAAGTACGCATCGAGAATCTCGCTGGCTTCTCCTACTCCGACGCTTAAACGTTGACTTAACCCAAAAGCTTCCATTCCATATGCGAGCCCGTACGAAATCATCTTCGCTTGTGAACGCATATCTGAAGTCACACTCGCTGCATCAACACCAAAAACTCGAGCAGCAGTGGCACTGTGAATGTCAATGCCTCGATTGAATGCGTCAATCAGGCCTGGATCATTTGCAAGGTGAGCGATGCAGCGCAATTCAATTTGGTTGTAGTCCGCAACCATGAGCAGACATCCATCTTGGGGTATGAAGGCGGTG
>JACCDY011332854.1_pt1 | contig 63396 bp, 49 predicted proteins | sample 7446391 | NCBI WGS metagenome assembly JACCDY01 (sample SAMN15323451, study PRJNA562643) | freshwater metagenome | isolation source: river surface water | place: USA:Blue River Watershed | collected 2017-08-18
ATGAGCACAAGCTCAAGGGTGAGAAGCATGAGATCCATCCCGATACTCGTATGTGCGAGGTTCTCGGCCTCAAGGCCGGTGAGACTCTCACTTACAAGAACATCCAGAAGTATCTCTACCAGCTCTACGAGAAGAAGCAGGCCGCTTCCGCTTAAACCGTTGGTTGCGGTGTAAAACACCTAAGGCGCTGATACAACCCTAATGGTATTATTGTAAACAAATAAAACACTACAAAAAAAAGATATTGTTATTGTCATTCCTTGTAGGAACCACAATAAAAATATTTTTTTAGTAAAATAAAAATATTGCTATATAGTGTCTCATATATAATTATCTATATTTTGGCGTATTTTCATCAAACTAAAGATATATTACGGTGTCAGAATAGAAATGGGAAACGTCACATCGTATTTTTCTACGGCACCTACCTCTACTAGTAATACTTCTAATGTAGCTCCTACACAACCGCCTATAGATTCTAATACAAATCAACAAGCAACAACTATTGAAACCTCAGCTTCGTCACCAGAAGTCTTTTTACAGCAGTGTGAAACTACGACACCTACTGTTAATAATGAAGTTACAACAAGCGAAACAGTTGAAACGAGTTCAGTAGCCACAGCAGTATCTGCTACTACTGCAGCTGCTGTTACTGCTGCTACTACTGCAGCTGCTGCAACAGTCGCTAATAAGATGACCTCATCTCCTAAATGTCAGAACCACAAGAAAAAACGCAGACATTAATAGAAATGGGAAATAATGCGTCTACAACTGGAAATGGTAACACCTCCAAAAATTCTTCATTAACCAATGCAGCAGCATCTACACCAGCTCCTGCTTTAACTAATGCTCCTGCAGCAACTAATGCTGCACAGGCAGGCGGTCGCCGTCGTAGACGCGGTCACAGTCATAGACGCCGTCGTACTCATAGACGTTATCGCGGTGGCGCCGGTTTAACACTCCGGTATCCTAAGGGTCGTGCGTTTACCCCCACAGGTCCCTCTTTTAGCATGAATAATCCTTCATTCAGTCCTAGTGCACCATCTAGTCGCAGATCATCTGTTGTCTCAATGTCAAATAATAACATGCGAGCTTATAATTCTAGTGACTTCACTGGTCTTGATACAACTGGTTCTGCATTAAATGAATATGAACCTCGTGCATCTTTTGGACCTAGCACTGTTCGTAAGAGTCGCAAAAATCGTAAGAATCGTAAGAATCGTAAGAATCGCAAAGGACGCAGTCGCCGCAACTAAGCTGCACTGCACTTTTTGGGAAAAAGTGCCCAAAAACGATTGGTGTTCAAAAACTTTAATTTGATATCATAAGATTACTATAATCTGTTTCACGTTTCTCAATATCTGAAAAATTCGGATACTGATAACCGATCAAAGGCCAACAACAAATCCATCGACCTTCGGCAGATCTCTGTAATTGTTGCCAAGCAGTATCAATACAATATTCATGAACCTGTGTGCCAGCACGAATCAATCCTTCACATGCATTACTAAAAGTCTTCAACAATCTAGGAATATAATTACGTCGAATCACATATGCAGTTGTAGTAAATGCTTGACTAACATGATGATAGAAATCCATCCCTTCGACAGGTTCATGTTTCTTCAAGTTTGCCGCAAGTAAACATACATCCCAATCAATAAGACCTGTTTGCAAGAACTCAACCTTCTCTCTCATTTCTATAGCTCCACCTTCCCTAAAAGTAAAATCATCTTCCAAAATAATTACTTCTTCATCTTTTGAAACCAATGCCAATTCCAAAGCTTTAATATGAGAAAGACCACAACCTAATGCACCATTAGATGGAATATAATTTCCAACAATTCGGATAACTTTTAACTCTGGAATAATTCTTCGAAGTTTATCAAGCTCTCCTTCTAAATGTTGTTGACGATCATTGCGGTGTTCACAATTAATATAATATATTGTTGGAAAATTCATTCTATGAGTTGAATGTTCATATTCCTTTAATAGATTTGAAACACTATTAAGATAGTGTATCACAACTAATTTTATAAATGTTTATTCATTATTGATTTTATTGACTTTATTGTTATTAATAGACGAAAGTTTTAAGGCAATAATATTTTTACGTTTAATTAAAACATTGATGTATTCTTCAACAATATTTTCAGGAAGATCCAATACTTCTGATGCAGACTTATAAATAGACATTACAACTATTTTTATTTGGTCATCTGTAAGTTTAGCAACTTTGGCAAGTGAATCCTGTAATTCTTTATCAGAATATACCTTAATTGCTAAACTCATTCTTCTACGTTTTCCCTTTCCTTTTTGTAAATCACTTGGAGGATCTACAAATGTTTTTACTTCTGGAACATTTGAATTATTAAAAAATCTTTTTCCTAGCCACGATTGAGCTCGCATAAACATTGTATCACCTAAATCAATTCGTATTAAATTGTTATTACTATCTCTTAATAAATTTTCACGTCCAAAAACATCACGGTTTGATAACCACATGTCTGCACCTGCACCATAAATATAACCAGCTTTTCCCTTTAATGGTTTATTCATATTATCTAATTCTTTTAATCCATAAATCCATTTACCAAGTAATACATTCTTATGGATTGTATTTTGAAATGGTAAATTTGTACCAATGTATAATTCTGGTACAGGAATATTTAATAGTTTATACAATTTTGAAGCCAATAATTCATTAAAAATATGTTCGTCGTCCAATAATTTTACAATGTATCTAATTCCTGATGGGGATTCAAATATACCTCCAGCATTAAAACCTTTTTTTTCCTTTATATATTTAAATCCGGATGCATCCTTAACTACATCTGATCTTTTTATTTTTTTAGTTCGTCTGCTAAGCTGACGCGAGGGCATTCTATTAACATTCGTCAATTAAATCATCATATTGTTGCTTGAGTCGACGCACAAACGTTTTAACAACATTATCCCAAGTATACTTCTTAACTGTGGCTGCACCGTTAGAGCCATGTTTTGCCCTCAACTCAGAATCATTCACGTATTGTTCCATAGCCAAACAAATATCATGGGGATCACAAGCATGTGCTTCACCACCAACTGGACAGAAGAGAGAAGGAAGATAATATCGACTAGTTGGTTTTACAATAATACTATTATCTTTGTTACAGAAATCACGATAACCCCCGAGATCTGGTACGACTTGAGGGGTTCCTACACCCATTGATTCAAATGTACAAAGACCAAATCCTTCACCATCGGCGGTTGATACACAGCAATCAGCTGCATTATAAAATGCATTAATCTCATCATCCTTAAATGTCATATCACGATTACTGATCATAAGACGGTTACCAAATCGCTCAATAGGCACTTTACGAAGTTTCAATTCACGAGCGAAGATTTCGAAGAGCCACCATCCTCCCTTTTCACCCTTATCGCACACACAAAGAAGGGCAATAGGTTTAGAAGGATATTTTACAATAAGTTCAACAAAAGCCATGATTAATAAATCATAACGTTTACGAGGTTGATTACGATTCAAAGATACAAATAGGAATAGATCATCAGGAAGACCCAAACGTTTACGTGCTAAAGTCTTGGGAATATTATAAAACATTTTAGGATCAAATCCATGATTAATTACATCAATAGGACGATGAACACCTTGATCCTTTAAACAATCTTTCCATGCCTGTGTAAATGCAAAAACACGATCTGCTTCACGATTAATCACTTCAATAAATATATTTAATTGACAATCATATACTTGGTCTACATAAAACCATGTCTGGAAATTACGTTCAATTCCTGATTTCTTAATACTTTCCATAAATTGAGTAATAACAGCCATATCATTATAAATCATAACAATATTTGGCTTAACACGACTTATCTCTGATGCAAGCTGATCATATCCAAATCCTTGTTTTAATGGTTTCTCTAATGAAGCTGCATCAATTACTTCAATATTTGATGGAAGGTCTCGTCCTTCAATAGGTTGAGCAGAGATTAGTCGTTGAAAACCATAATGAATTACTTTTAGCCATGGTAATTGTGATAATTGCTGCAATAAATTATATGATACTTTACTATAACCAGTAACTTGACTACAATGAGTAGATACTAGCATTAGTTTTATTTGTTTTGCTGCTGGTGTAGGTACGGGTTTTGGTGCTTCATTTATCGTTTGTCCTGTTATTGCAGTTGCAAGGAGTTTTTCAATATTCGTAGGGGCTGCAATAGGGGCTGCAATAGGGGCTGCAATAGGGGCTGCAATAGGTACTTCGAGTTTATCAATTAATTTTTGAAGATCGGCAACAGAGTTGCCACTCTGCGAGCCTGCCCCGCAGACGCGAAGATCGCCGACAATTGAATCCATTTTCTCTTGTTTTGTTGTTGTAACATTTCTATAAATAGGATTCATTGCATCTTTCAATGCGTCTTCTACACTTAATAGTGGATTATGGCTCAATACTTCATTATATTCACTTTCAGTAAAACGATCATTATTATTCCATAAATCACTATCAAAACTATCAGAACGCCCATAATTATTAAATTGTGAATTTATGTATGCAGGATCATCTTCCTGATAACAGGAAACTGGTTGACTCTCAAGCCAATAAATATTAAAAATATCGGCATGATTACACATCATATGATCAGACACTGCATAATAACCATCTTTTGCATTAATAATTTGCATCATCTTTTCAGCACCTCGTTTTGAAAGAACATATGCATATGCACAAAAATGGAAATAACGTGTTGGCATCCCTTGACCAAATACTTGATTCAATGCAACACGACACCATGGATTCCCATGATCAATATATTCCTTTAACTGTTGTAAGGCAGCCCTGTTTGGTGGTAAACATCCACCAAAATATAATACATCAAAATCAGCGGGTGCTTTAGCCATAGATGCCCTGACTTGTTCTTCAAAATCAGGACTAATACGAGCATCATCTTCAAAAATTAAATACTTCGCATTTGGATTACGCTCCTTTAACAACTGCTGCCACAATCCTAAATGTGATAATGAACAACCTATTACACCCTTCTTCCAATTAAATGTATTCGGTTTGAAAAGACGAGCAATTGCAGGTGTCAATTGCATAGCACGTCCATCAATTCCCTTCCATATCTTAACTGTTTCCATCAACTTTGATTGATTTTTAAAACGATCTAATCTATCACGACGACGTTCCATATTAATGACATAGCTATCTGTAAAAATATCCATAAAATTACGATTTTCAATAGGACGTCTTCTATGTACATAATAAGCTGCACCTTGTAAATGTGCTTCACGCGCAGAGTCGTGACTATATCCGAGTTTATAATCAATCCAACCAATAGGATAACGTCGACCGAGAATACTAACAATTGATTGATCATGACGATGTCCAAACGGTTGTCCTGAAGGAAGTGCACCTTCCCATTTAGGGCCAGCCAATACTTCACGTTTTTGTGCAAGAGCCCATGCTTCATTATAGAATTTACGACTGACAGGACCGACTTTTAATGTAATTAGACCAGATAATGTTTGTGGTAATTCCAATTCTTCGGTAGTTGTCTTCAAAATTCTATTAAAAGACTCTTGACACCAAAATTTATTTAATTGACTAAAATCTTCGTATAAACAAATATCTTTCTTACTTGCAACTTCAATTGCTTCAGTTGGTAATCGTAACATAATAGATCCTGCATCAGAAAGACAAACAATCTTCCCTTCAAGTTCAGGCATAGAAGTTAATGTTTTATTTACATAGATTTTTCCCATGTAATGTTTTTCATCCCACATATCAGGGAAGTCAGGTGGTGTAGAAGTAGGAACACGAAGTACAGTTACATTTTGTTTCCTAAATTCTTCGGCAATTCTATTAGAAACATCTGCAGCAACAAACATATAGACAAGAGCCTTTGGATTAGTACTACGATAATTATTAATTGCATCTAGCCATAAACGTGCAGAATCAATAAATGCTGCAGAAAAATATGTTGTAAAAACAATATTATTCGCAAGAGAGTCGGCTTTGCTACTCTTCAAATCTGAATCACATTGCCCTAACATTTTTGGAATATAAGAAATATCTTCCTTCAAGATATGTCCTAAAATAGCAGATGCAACTTCAGCAAGTCTACTTCGTACAACATCTCTTTTCTCAATTGATAATGCAGGTACTGCCGCCATAGAATTCCAATCAGCCTCCTTAACTGCAGTTACCAATGCATCCCCTTCTAAATGATTGGCATTAATAAAACCACGACTATCAAAATCTCCATCAATATCTTCTGCACCCCAATAGATTGGTACAGCACCTGCTGCCTTTGCATGTAGAATTTTTTCAGTGATATAGCCTGGTGCACGTTGATTTTCATAAGTAATTACATATTGATAGTCCTTCAAGAATTCTAGTTTACGTCGTTCTCCTCCACCACCTCCTGCACCGGCAAACAGACCAGGACCCATATTATTAAAAAGACGACCTGCAGAATCAACAGGTTTATATGCATTTAATGTATTAAAAGCATCATTGCGAACTTGATTCATTGGATTAGAAACAATAAATGCACAGAATTTATTTCTTGGTTTTGAAACATCAACAGAACAACAACTATTAAGCGGCATTAATTTTGGATTTACTAGACGATCATTATCAGCACCGAACCAATCAATAGACATCATCCATAAAGGTAGACGAATAACACGATTTCCATGTTCAGGTAGAGGATGTGTAAAACCAAGATTCAAGAAAATATCAGGATGTTCAATAGGTATTGGTACTTGTTCAGCTGTATGGAAAACTGTTGGAATTCCAGGGAATGGAATCGTTTTTGTTTGATCAGCATATGGTCCCATTATAACTAGATCAGGTTTTCCAGAAAATGGATATCCAACACCACGAACTTTAATTTTCTCCTGACGATAACTAAGTGCATTTTCTAGAAGAAGAGTGAAGAAATTATAATCTGGTTGAAAATTTTCCCACATATTGACAAAACAAATAGTCAATACTCTTTCTCCATTCATAGTCGAAGAAGAAGAAGAAGAATCGTTATTCAAAGAATTAATAATTCCTTGAAGATTGATTAAATAATCTGTCATGATCTGTATTTATATTATATATTGCTTTAGATTAAAGTTCGTACCTTAATCTTACATTCATTTTTCCATTTAATATATGCATTGTAAATTTCATTACGATATTTTTCTAAATGTTCTTTATTAGACATGAAGAAATTCATAACTTGTACAGCATGATCATAGGATTTAATTTCGAGAATGGGCAAATGACTCTTCAACCAGGTCCAGAAAACTTCATCACCCTCTTCACGTACTATAATTGGAATACTGCGAGCTTCAATAGTTTCATATAAACGGAAGGTTTCAAAATGATTTCCACGAAGTATTGGTACAAAAACAGATTCTTGTAAACGTTTGAAGAAATCTTCGAGTGTACTTGAAGATGGATCATACCATTTAGGATATAGCTTTGAAAAATTTGGTTTTACACTATCTAAAATAGATAGTTTATTATCACGATTAAACCATGATGTTCCCTCAAATGACCAAGTATATTTTTGCTCACTAACTGTACTATCATGTCCTACTGCGGAATAACCAAGAGGGATTTGAACAACATTTGCCATAGATTCACATTCAGGACGATAATAATTACGTATTACTCCCTTACAATTAGGAAGTGAATACCATGATATATTGTCTTTACAAAATTCATCGCTACAATGAATTACTTTGAAGTTACGATTTTCGGCAACAAATGCTTTGAAGATATTTTGCCAAATATTAAGATCAGCTCGACTAACTAGAATCCAAATAAGTTCTCCAGAACGAAGTTCAGCCGAAGTTTCTGGCATTTTCTTAATCTCAATTTGAGTTCCAAAGAGTTCAGTCAACCATCTAAATTCTAGAAGATTTTTTGAAGTACTTTCATTAGCATTTAGAGAATACACTGTTATTGTTTTTCCTGTATTAAGACTGGCAATAAATTGACCATCATATTTATAAAAACTCTTCCCACCCTTAAAAGTATCTTCTAATGATGTTGTACATACATTATCCTCATCTTTCATATAAAACGAATCAGGAATACCTGCCCATCTGGAATTATCTGCTGCTTCATATATTGTTTGTAAAGCCATTTTACCTCCATCAGAATTCAATGAGAAAAGACCCATTTTTGAAAAAGGTAACACAGCAGTTCCCTCTGTAATTGCCTTTTCGATCATATTCATTGGAAGACGTGACATAATGACATTTACAGGGTAATACATACTAATAGTCTTTTCATCAGTTTTACTATTAAGAATATTAGAAAAAATTTTATTTTTATCAATATTTTCTTTAAAAATAACATCAATATATGTTGCTTTTAATGCAGAAATAGTATTTGTAGTAATATCAGGATCACAATAAACAATAATAGATGCATTCTTACCAATCCCATCAGCCTGCATATGAGTAGGTTTCATCCATGTTTGAAGTTCAATAAGAGATGATTTATTTACATATGTGATAAATTGATATTTATAACTCTGAATTTCAGTAAGATCGACCATAAGGGATATTTTCTGTTTGTATTAAAGTTGCCGGCTTTATATCTTGTACAATTGGTGTTATAATATTTGATGAAATAACAGAATTTAATGCATGAATCCATTTATCTTTTGCTGCTGGACGAAGAATTGAAAAACCATTTGTTAAAACATATCTTGTTCGTAATAATCTTTGTTCAGTAAAATAATTATTTTCAATTGAATTACAACATTTCTTGACAGCTGCCGTTCCTTCACTAACACTATTATTTGAATAATAAAATTCACTCAATTCTTCACCTAATTGTTTCAGAAGAAGACAATTATGAATAATTGGAATACCCATCCATGCGCAATCAAAATATAACCATCTTATAGGTGAAAATCGAAGATGTGCGAGTACTATTATTTTAGGATTCATAGTCCAATCAACACAACGACTTCGACCTTCAAGTATAGCTCCAGATCCAACATGTGTAAAAATATTGTCTTTGAAGAATTGTCGTTCACCTAAATGAATACCATTTACAACCTTTACTTCATTAATAGTATCTTTATTTGTTAATGAAAATTCTCTCCAAATAGTAAGTGGTAAAGTACAATTACTTCGAATATTCATATTAGTTTCAGCAATTATTAAATTTGTTTTTGTCTCCTTAACTGCATTAGCGGAAATAAACCATGGAACAATATTATTATCTTTACAATATTTTTCTAAAATTTGAGGTGCCCAAATAAAAGGTAACATACGCACAGGACAATTACCTAATAGTTGTAGCGCTAAACAATCATTTTCAGTATATAAATCATAGGTCCATATTTCCTTTAAGCCCTCATAACATCTTTTTAAAGTATTAGCGGGATAAACACATTTTTCAATTTCATTTAATAGTGGTTGCTCTCTAATAAACATAACCGTTGAAGATGCAAGTTTAGATCTCTCTTCGCCTCGTAAACATCCAATCGTATCAATTAAAAGTTCAGCTCGTTCTTTACAATCTTTCTGTAATACAGGAATTCCAATTGATTCTGAATCAAAATCTTCCCACTTCGTCACATTATTTTCTAAAATATTAATTATTTTAACAGTATGCCCTAATTGTTGCAGACCAAGAGCCGTTTGTAATGTCATTTGATTATAACCACTACTAAAAATAGAAAATTGCAAATATCCTGTTATATATATCAACATGTCTGCAATTAAATTATATCAGAATGTTTATGTTCCTTCTATTCTAATAGTTTTTTCCATGCTTCCTGTACTTTTGGATTATTTACACTATGGCGCCATATAATAGAAGCACCTTGTGATATAAATGTATCAATAGAATCTGCATGGATAGTCAATGCTTTAGCAACTGCTTTCACTCCCGCACTTATTGAATCTTCTTCATAGTAATAACCTGCATCAGACCATGAAGCACTATTATGAATAATTGGAAATCCGCAATATAAATATTCTAATGTCATATAATTGTATTCATTATTGTAGTTATGACAAATAGGATAGGCAGATGGATATTTATTCATTGCAGTAAACATGTCCATACGACCAGTTAATTCAATCATATTCTTTTTATAAATTTCTAGATTAGGTAAAAAACAATTAGCAGAATATGGCACCTGTTGTAAACGTTGGCCATTTCCAACCACAACTTTAAATTTAAAATCAGGATTGGCACGATGAAATGCCTCAAGAATCAATAGAGGGACAATTGAAGCTTTTTGGAAACTAATATTTGGTTCCATTACAAGAAATGTTGGAATCTGGTCTGTGCCTCCAGGTAATTGCCAACGTGGTATTGCAGATCCAAATTTAGTAATAAATTCTGGACCCCACACATATGCTGCTATCTTACATGTATCTGCCCCTAAAGGTACATGATTAAGCGTTGCTGCATATTCTCGATGCATCTCATAATGAGGACTTACCCATACTTCATCTGCATTACCAACAACATGATGTGCAAAATTTTGCATTATATAATATGTTGGTGTCTCAATATCTATGTTTAAAATATTACCCAAATATAATTTTATTACTCGTGTACCTAATGTCTTTAAATGTCTCCTTAAATCAGAATTAATACTCATACCAATTTCAATATATGCATGAATAGGAATTGGATTTTTTATAATATCATCTAATACAACAATTCGGGTTGTTTTTAGAAAATCGGGTCGTTTTTCAACTGTATCTTTTTCATTAAATAGAAAAATTGGTGTATAACCTAGAATTTCAGCCAATTTATAAAGGAAAAAAATATTTTGAAATAGACCATTTGTAAATATACTTTCATTTGTCATCTTGCCTGATGCAAATAGGACTATCTTTCGATTATTTCGTGGAACTAATTCATCGACTTTTATAGATGGAACAGTGTGATCAGGATCACCCATAGTAATTGTTCTTCCAGCTGTACAAAACATTTCGGTCTAATGTTGGTTTTATCAAAACAATTTAAACCGATACTCTCATTGCAGTCTTACTTATAAGACTTCTTTGCAGCACGCATTGCATCTCCTAGTCTAGTTGCGGGATTACGGGACTTCATTTCACGATACACCTTCATCATATGAGCACGCCATTTGTCAGCGCCGGAACTCATCTTGCGACTTTTACGACGACGACCGCCAGTCATAGTAGAGTTACCAGATGTGTTATTGGTAGGAGTAGCAGGAGTAGCATTAGTTGCAGGAGTGGCAACTGGGGCATTGCTCATTGCAGGAGCAGCGCCATTAATAGGACTTCCACCTCGCATAGTCTTACGGTTCTTGCGATTCTTACGCGTGTTTTTTCGGGCCATTTCTAAATACTATCAAGAAAAAAAGCTGATAAATTTTATTCTTATTTTAGATCATTAGATATCTAGGGATTAAATGTGTGATCATTGCACTCATGTACTAAGCAAAAATTATTTTCCTCATAGTGAGGAAAATTGTCCATTAGGAGCCGCTACATACTGCAGTATATGTTGTAGCTATGGTCATAGTTCATATTCCTGTGAATACAAACCTTCACCTAAAACAAGTGCCCTAAAAGAGATCTCATCAAATAAAGTCTTCAAACGTGAATTGAAGAATACTCTAGTTATTCCAAAAAATAATGATCGCGGTAAACATCATTTCCTTTATAGTCAAGGAGTCAGTCGTGCCGGTAAAACAGAAGAATTAAATAAGAAGTGCGAAAAAGTCGCTAAAGAACGCGGTTATTCTGATGGTGTAACATACGAATAAACATGCAACATATAATTTTTGATATCATATAATAGAATGAAGAAACGGTATACTCGCAAAACTAAAAATCTTCGTTATCGAAAGACCAATAGAGTCAAAAGACGTAGACAGCGGACACGAAAACAAAAAGGAGGCATGCCTACCCTCGTTTCTTGTGGGTCCGGTAAATGTTCCGCTACAGGTTCAACTGTCGTAACTTATAGAGGTACTGATCCGGTTGACTCTGTTCCATCATTTGTATTAGCTGAAGATGCAGAAAAAATGCAACAAGATGATATGTAAAGAGATCAATGTAAAAAAAACTGATGATAAAATCTATCAATTAAATTAATAGAGTTTTATAGTCAATATGCCACCCAAACCAGGAGGTAAGAGAGGTAAAAAGATGGCGCGTAAGCAGGAATTTGAAAAACCTGAACTACCTGAACGTATGTTTGATCAGCACTGGGGACGAATTATTCGTAACTTCGGTCAGCGGAACTTCATGGTTTACAGGAATGACGGAGAAGAAGTATTCTGTCATATCGCAGGTCGCTTGAAGAGGCATCGTATTCGTGTTGCAGTAGGCGACATTGTATTGATTTCGATGCGCGAAGGCCTAGGAACAACAGACAATAAGACATATGGCCAGAAGGAGCGCGGTGACATTCTCGATAAGATTGATCCCAGTCTCTACGGTAAACTGAAGAAGGAGGAACCTAGTTTCAATCACAAACTTCTTAACAATATTGAAACAATTCAAGCACAAGGCGGAGGCGCCGGCGGACCAGTAGAGATCGAAGAAGATGATCTCTTCATTCGCGACGGAGAGGAAGATGACGACGGCGATGAGAGTGACTCATCCGAGGCATCTCATGACAGTCGCAAGAAGGAACGTCGTAAGGTAACCGGTCGTGCTCGAAAGGAGGCAGGTGAATTCACAAACGCTGATATCGACAAGATTTGAAAAGCATTTATATGTGAACACCAAAAAATAGTCTGCCCTCACTGGAGGGAGGTTATTTTTCTAGTCTCGCCACACTGGTGCTACATCTTCTACTACATGAAATAACATTGGCTTCAATACATGCTCTCTTAATGTATCTGCAATTACTTCATCCACTTCTGTGACCTTGATTATTCTCTCTAATAGTTTTTCAATCAAATTCATATAAACGGAATTCAATAGAGTCATAGTGTCAGCTTTTGTATGCCATTGATTTGTTGACATTTTTAATTGTCTTTCTCTGAAATGAAAAAGAAGCTCAATTTTTGTAATACGCGCCTAAAAGTCGGCCACACAATACTTTTAGAGATATAGATAATGGATTTCAAAAATATTACTAATTCAATTGTTAATACTGCTGGACAAACAATTCCTATTGGTATGCCTCCTGGTGGTCTTAATCCGATGAATGCAACACCTGCAGAGAATGATACTGCAACTCTTCCAACTGCAATTAAAGAATGGTGTCGAATTCAAGAAGAAATCAGTCAATTTAAACTACAGATTCGTGAACGTACACGTCGTTCAAAGGCACTGGAAAACTTCATTCTTGAAATCATGAAACGAAATAATATTGGAGCTCTCGATTTACAGAGCTCCGGTAAACGCATTCTGTATAAAAAGAGTAAACGTACTGCTGGCTTGAGCGGAGATACTCTCAATAAACTTATTGCTGATGCTCTCAAATCTGATGAAAAAGCCCAGGAGGTTATTAAATTCATTACCGAACATCGTGAGACTAAAGTCAGTGAACGCCTGACATATGAACAACTCGAATTTGATGATCAATAAGTAGAATATGTTATCTTCGTGTGCTCGTGCAGTAGTCGAAGGACTAACAGTATCCGGTACCAGTGAATATCGTCGTCAAGCCTACACTGAAGTCGCCGCGGCCATTTTTGCCTTCATACTCAGTATCATCCTAATTGCAGCTCTTGGACAATGGCTCTGGAATACAGTTCTCGTTGAACTATTCTCGTTTTGCAAACCCAGTCGATCCATTTGGATGCTCCTCGGACTTAAAGCCTTCATCCTCCTAATGGCTCCACTATAAAGCCTATACTAAAAGTAGGTATATGCAGCCGCAAACACAATACGTATTATTAACAGGTGTAATTACAGCTCTAATTGCAGCTTTTGCTAATTATAAAATCTTCGGACCTAAACCAGCAATATGGGCAATTATAATTGTTGGTCTAATTACTGAATTGACTATTAGAGAAGTACAATGTCTTGAATTTGGACAATGCATTTCTACTTCATGGATAGCAACCGCTATCTTCGTTATAACCTTCTTAAACCTTGCATACACTTATGTATATGTAATCTGGAATAATGCATGGTTATCAAACAAAGATCTAATTGGATCACATCCATTTGTTGGACCTGTACTCGCAGCTATCCATAAATATCTAAATATTAACCCCATCAGGTAGAGATATGTTTGCCGCTATAATAATTATTACACTTCTATTCCTAATTGTCCTTCTTCTACTTTTACCTAGATCTGTGCCTAGATCTGAACCGGCGATTTATGTAATTGGTCGTGATTTCGATGAATCTGTTTGGCCCGCCTCTTATTGGAACTGGTTTGGTGGTTACGGCGGATGGGGTTCACGACCTGAATATCGTTGGACAGCAGGCCCTGGATATAAACCTGCGGGCAACTGGGGCCCACGTTATGGTGATCGTGTTCATCATAGAACACATTTAAAATAATGTTTAAATAAAAAATTCCCTCCTAAAAGTCTATCGTAAAGACTATTAGGAATGAGTTCATCAAGTGATGTAACAGATTTGAAGAGAGCATATGCTCTTGTCTGTCCTTTACTTCAATCATGTAATTGTGGTCCTGGACCTGCTGGTACCGATGGTTCAACAGGACCTACAGGCCCTTTCGGTGGTCCACCTGGTCCTACTGGCTCTGGCGGCTCAGATGGTTCAACCGGTCCTACTGGTCCACAAGGTATTATGGGTATTCGTGGACCTATTGGTCCTGAAGGTCCCACTGGTTCAACCGTTTATTCAGATGACACTACCTTAATCTTGGACTATCAAACAGCTATCCCAGAAGGTAATTTGAGTCCAATTAACTTTAACGCAGCCTATCCTGGCGGTATGTTAGATACTTGGACTAATCTTCAAAGCCGTTTCTCATGGTTTGAATTTATGTTCTATACCGACTATTATCAATATAATACACTAGTTGTTCGTTCAACAGATCTTCAAGTTGCTAATGGTTTCACTGCATTTGAAATATCCAAAGTTGTTGGACATATCTATTTTTGGGTTCCAGCATCAGGTGGTCTTTCAAGTAAGATCGCTGTTTACCAACCTGAGGGTGCAGATATTATTCGACTTAAGATTTGGGGATTCGGCACTGGACAAGGACCTCAAGGTGATCCTGGCCCTACAGGTCCTACTGGATTTGGTATGACAGGACCACAAGGCCCCGGTGGACCTGCTGGTGGACCAACCGGTGATCAGGGACCTGCTGGTTCCACAGGCTCTACTGGTGCAATCGGTCCTACTGGTGTAATCGGCCCTACTGGTGCAACCGGTTCTACTGGTTCAACAGGTCCACAAGGTAGTCAGGGATCAACTGGTCCTACAGGTCCACAAGGTATTCAGGGGTCAACCGGTCCTACAGGCAGTCAAGGTATTCAAGGTATTCAGGGGTCAACTGGTCCTACAGGCAGTCAAGGTATTCAAGGTATTCAGGGGTCAACAGGTTCTAATGGATCTGATGGCTCAACAGGCCCTACTGGCCCTCAAGGTATACAAGGCCCTACAGGTGCTGCAGCACAAGGAACAAATATTGTAGCCAGTTATTTTTTACGCGGAGATCTCGCATTACCAACCAATGTTGAAACAACATACATTTATGACAATACAATTGTGGAACGAGGAATTACATTAGTTGATGGTTCTAAAATCACAGTTAGCAAGACAGGCGTCTATGAAATGTATTATTCAGTACAACTTGTAAAAACACAAGGTGGTACTAATACATATTTCTATACATGGCTACGTGTCAATGGAATCGATGTCCCTGACACTAATGGTCGTATTGCAATTAATAGTAATAATGCCGACACTCTTCCAATCGTTCAATATGTTGTCCCTCTAAATGCTGGTGACTACGTTGAATTTGTTTCATTAGCAGATAATGATTACGTTATCTTAGAAGGATTTACAGGAACACCTGGTCCTGATATTCCTTCTATCATCGTTGGTATCAAAGAGATCGCAGTCGATATTGGAACAACTGGTGTAACGGGTCCTACTGGCCCAACAGGACATCAGGGACCAACAGGAAGTCAAGGTATAAATGGCGTATCAAGCGGAACTGTATTATATTTAGATGGACCTACTACAAGTCAAACAGTTCCATTTACACCGTCAAATAATAATATGTTAGTTATTCCTAATGTTGGTACTCAAACAACAATTACAACATCTTCCATTTCAACAACACCAATCACTGTTGCAAACTTCGTAACTGAAATCGGTTCTCTTCTCACAACAGTTATCAATCCTGGACTCTGGACTCTCAATCTCTTCGCACAACGTACTTCAGGTGGTGGTGGAAATCTTCTCTATTGGTTTGACATTAATGAAGTCGCAGCAGATGGAACAACGGTTCTCGGATCAATCTCAACAGGAAGTGCAATCTATGGTACAACCATTGATACTGTTGCAGGTGTCTTCACATATTCTTCATATGTCCAATTATATACTTTGCAATCTCTTAATAGTCGTATCCAATTAGTAATTAAAGCTATTTCAACAGCTGGCTCCCATGGCTTTAATTTGAAGATGAGAGGTAATACATTAACAAATCTAATTACAACAATTGCAACTAATTTGGTTGGTGAAACTGGTGCACCTGGTCCAACCGGTCCAGCTGGTGGACTAACCGTTGTCGGATCAGGAACAGGTTCTATCCTATTGAATAATCCTAATGGTTCTTCGTCGGCATATTACAATGACACACTAAAAGTTCTTAACAATGGAGCAGGTAATTATCTTTCAATCGGTGGCAATTTAATTCCATCAACATCACTTGCATATTCTATTGGTTCTACTGGCTCAAGATGGGCTGATATGTTTGTTGGTCCAGGAACAATTAATATTGCAGGTCCAACTGGTTCTGCAGTATCAGGAACTATCGGTACAGATTCACAAGGCATTATTTATACTGAAAGCGGTTTAGCAACTCCATATATAAATGTCGGTCCAAGTCAACTTGTACCATTAGCAAGTGGGGGCTGGCGTATCGGTCCTACAGGTGTTCAAGGTTCACCAGATTATGATCTTATAGCACAAGAGAATTCTATTAACGGTTCAGGACCGACTGGCCCAATCTATTCATTAATTCGTCCTCAGGGTCCAACTGGTCCACAAGGTCCAGCTGGTTTTACAAGAACATATGCACAATTTACAAATTCAAATCTAACTATTAATACAACACCAATTTATCCTGTTTCAACACCTACATATTCAATTACATCAAATGTACATTTATCATTTGGTGGTTATTTATATCATACTAGTGGTGGTCAAAATCATAATATTTACATGCAATTATTATCAAATAATGTTGCAATTGGCGGAGCAGCTGAATCATATCAAACTATTCCATCAGGAGGATATTATCAGATCACCCATTTTGAATATTTAGATATAACTTCAGGTTCAAGAGATTATAAAATAAAAATTACAAGTGATAATGCAAATCCGATTGCATTATGTAATGCGAATTTAATTGTCGATTATATCTAATTAATAGTAGTGGTAATAATGGCATTCAATTATACGTTTCCTGTAAATTATACTTTATCAAATAACATATCAACAATTTCAATAAACTCTGCCTATAATCTACTTGTATCAAATACGGGTGCAACAGGTGCTCTAATTGTTGGTGGTGGAACATATATTACAGGTAATTTATTTGTTGGTGGAACTATTAGTACTAGTCAAGGACTAATTTATGGACCTACAGGTGCAACAGGAGCTCAGGGAATAATAGGTCCGACAGGAATAACTGGACCAGCAGGTTATGTAGGTTCTGATGGTGCAACAGGAGCAACAGGGCCTGCTGGATCAAATGGCACTACAGGAGCAACGGGACCTGCTGGATCAAATGGCACTACTGGAGCAACAGGGCCTCTAGGAACAGGTCCAACAGGTCCAGAAGGAGTACAAGGTATACAAGGGATTCAAGGTAATACGGGTGCAACAGGGCCTCTAGGAACAGGTCCAACCGGTCCACAAGGTGTACAAGGGATACAAGGGATTCAAGGTAATACTGGAGCAACAGGTCCTCTAGGAACAGGTCCAACCGGTCCACAAGGTGTACAAGGGATACAAGGTAATACTGGTGCGACTGGAGCTATAGGAACAGGTCCAACTGGTCCACAAGGACCAATTACCCAATCAGCACTCCTTAGTAGACAACACAGTACAACTCAATCAATTAATAATGCAACTTTAACACGTGTACAGTTCAATACGCAATTGCAATATAATGGTTCTATTGGTTTATCATATGATAATACAACAAATATTGGTAGATTTACAAATACAAGTGGAGTAACAAAAGTATATACAATTAGTTCGATAATTTCATTTGCAGCAAATGCAACAGGTGTACGAGCAATTACATTATGTCTAAATGGTGATACAACAGCAACTGGACGTTATGCAGAAACATTAATTCCATCAGTCAGTACTAATGATTCAACTGTAATTACTTTATCAACAAATATTGTATTATCAGCGAATGATTTTATTGAAGTTTATGCTTATCAGACATCTGGTGGCGCCCTAAATATTGGTTCAGGTGGTGGTTTTGGTGGATCATTTATTTCAATTCTAGAGACTGGTGGATCAGGTCCAACTGGCCCCCAACCAGTGCCGGCAACTGGTGGAACAGGTTCCGTCATGTTATATAATCAAACAATTACAGGAAATTATTTTGCAACATCTACCCTAACTGTCACTGATACAATTAATTTTGGTGCAAATATAGTTCCAACTACTTCTGCAACTTATGGCATAGGCTCAATTAGTAATGTTCTTGGACCATCTTATTTTGCACAAACAGGAGAGAGTATCTCGACTATTACGGGTGCTACTAGTACAGTTGTCCATAATTGGAATGTGGGTGCCAATTGGTTCCATTCATCTATTACAGCAAATTTTATACCAAATTTCACAAATGTACCAAATACAACAAATAGAGTATATGTTATGAATTTGATTCTTAATCAAGGAGCTTCTGCATATTTTGCAAGTACAGCACAAGTTAACGGTAGTACCACAACAATCAATTGGTTTAATAACACTACACCAACCCCTGCCGCAAATAAAAAGGAGATTGAGACTCTAACAGTCATGAATACAGCTAGTGCATGGACAATTTTTGGTCAGTACACATCCTTCGGATAACTATTCTAATTGTGAGTATTAAATAATCATAAATTATAATAGTTTATTAGAGTCAAATGGCATTTAATTATGTATTTCCTGTAAATCCATTGTATGATACTGGTCAATCTACTATTACGATTGATAGGAATTATACTTTTAGAATAAGTAATACTGGAACAACAGGTGCATTTGTTGTTAATGGTGGAGTTTATGTAGGCGGTGATCTATTTGTTGGTGGAACAATTAGTACTAGTCAGGGATTAATTTATGGACCTACAGGTGCAACTGGTTATCATGGTTCTACAGGTGCAACTGGATCAACAGGAACGATGGGTCCGACAGGTACTACAGGTCCTACTGGAATTCAAGGGACAACAGGACCAATTGGTATTCAAGGTGTAACAGGATATACTGGAACACAAGGTCCAACAGGGCCTGCTGGTGGTCCTGATGGTCCAACTGGCTCTACAGGTCCACAAGGACCTGCAGGAGCTCAAGGTGCTAATACAGATACTATTTTAAGTTTCACAAGACAATATGATACCACACCAGCAACTCCTAATTTAACAGATGCATTCCTAAATGCAACTGGAACAGATAATGTGACACCACAAGGTATTACATTTACAAGTGCTAATGGGCGTTTTACAGTATCGACAGCAGGTTTCTATTCAATTCAGGCAAATCTAATTATGACTAATACCGCTGCTGAAGATATACTATTTAAGATACAGAAAAATGGATCTGATATATATTCATATAATGTTGGAATTAACCCAGCAGCTGACCCCCTAATGGTCGTATTAACTGTTTGCCAACAATTAGGCGTGAATGATTATATTAATGTATTGTTTGATGCAGCGTCAGGTAATGCGTCATGTTTGGCTGGATCAACAATTAATATAGTGCGTTTATCAACTGGTCCAACAGGTCAACAAGGTTCTGCAGGAACAACTGGTGCGACTGGTCCTGCAGGTTCTGCTGGTGCCGCAGGAACAACAGGAGCAACAGGTCCACAAGGTTCTCAAGGTTCTACAGGAGCAACAGGTCCACAAGGTTCTCAAGGTGATACAGGAGCAACAGGTCCTGCTGGATCTAATGGTTCTGCAGGAACAACAGGCCCAACAGGTCCAGGATTTACGGGTCCTACAGGTCCAGCCGGTTCAGCAGGTTCTGGGGGTCCAACAGGACCTCAGGGGCCAACTGGTGCATTCGGTGCATCATCGGATCAGCTTCTTAGTTTCACCCGTACAACGGATAGTCTTAGTACATCTAATGAATACGACGGATTTACCGGTGCAACAGGAACAAATAATGTAACACCACAAGGTATAACATTTACACCTGCTAATGGTCGTTTTACCGTTTCTACATATGGATTTTATAGTATTCAAGCTAATTTAATTGTAGAATCTAACACAGTTGATTCAATATCATTCAAAATACAGAAAAATGGCTCTAATATATTTTCTCATACAATACTTGTTCATTCATCAGTAGATCCTGCACCTATACCTTTAGCAATTTATCAGTTATTAAATCCTGGTGATTATATTAACTTTTTATATGATGCAACAGGTAATGCTATTGTAAAGGCTGGTTCTACAGTGAATATTACACGTTTATCAACCGGTCCAACAGGAGCAAGTCTCACAGGCCCAACAGGTTCTGCTGGCTCTGCAGGTGCCACGGGTCCAACAGGTTCTGCTGGCTCGGCAGGAACAACAGGTGCCGCAGGCACGACAGGAGCAACAGGTGCACAAGGTCCAACAGGTACAATAGGTGTTCCAGGTTATGCTACTACATTAACTGCAACAAATGATGGAATTATTCCAATAATGACCAGTGCAACTACCAGTGGATTTACTATTAGTGCAAGTACAGAATATAGTATTGTATATGCCGCCTGGAAAGCATGTGATGGTGACTCAACAACTAGTTGGGCAATGTCTGGATCTACATTCCCATCAACATGGCAAGTCCAAATGCCTAGTGCAAGGGCTATATGGAAGATTGAAGTATCTAAACGCCCGTCTACAGCTGGTAATCAATATATTGATACCTTCTATTTTGAGGGAAGTCTTGATGGTAGTACATGGACATCTTTAGCATATTCAACTGGACAGATGTCAGCTATTGGATTTCCACCAAGTGTATTAACTGTTTTGATTAACGATCCTACATATACTCCTTATTTGTATTATCGTATGAGATGTACCGCAGGTTCTGGTATTGATCCAGGTTTTGCGATTTTCCAGATGTATGGATTTACACAAGCTAATGCAACTGCAACAGGAGCAAGCGGCCCTACTGGTTCAGCCGGTGTTACAGGTCCTACTGGATCAGCAGGTTCTGCAGGATCTGCAGGTGCAACAGGCCCTACAGGTCCACAAGGTTCTCAAGGTGCTACAGGAGCAACAGGTCCACAAGGTTCTCAAGGTGATACAGGAGCAACAGGTCCTGCTGGATCTAATGGTTCTGCAGGAACAACGGGCCCAACAGGTACTTATGGTCCAGCTCTATTTACATTAACAACATCTGCATCTGAATTAACAATTACATCGGCTAACAGTATTAAGAAAACAGGAAACAATGCAGGTTCTGCATCAAAAGCTAACTCAGTTGAGAGTTATCCCTATAATAGTGCCTTCTTAACATTTAGACTAAATGTACATTCAGCAAATGATTATGGTGTTGCATTATCTACAGATGGAACAACTTATACTTATGGATTTAGCTTCCAAAGTACAGTGTACGCAATTTATAATAATGGATATTATAATACTGGATTAACATATTCAACAAATGATATATATACAGTTGCAGCACAATCATCAGGAGCCTATTGGTATAAGAATGGAGTACAAATTTACACAAATGCACTTGTTTCTGGAACTAGTGCGCTAAAAGTTTTAATTAATTTATATCAACAAAATGATATTATTGATCAAATTGCATTTGGTTATGCAAGACAGGGAGTAACAGGTGCAACTGGTGTTGCGGGCTCTCAAGGTGCTACAGGAGCAACAGGCCCACAAGGTTCACAAGGTTCTCAAGGCTCTCAAGGTGATACAGGAGCAACAGGTCCACAAGGTTCTCAAGGCTCTCAAGGTTCGCAAGGTGATACAGGAGCAACAGGTCCACAAGGCCCACAAGGTTCTCAAGGTTCTCAAGGTGATACAGGAGCAACAGGTCCAGCAGGCTCTCAAGGTGCTACAGGAGCAACAGGTCCAGCAGGTTCTCAAGGCTCTCAAGGCTCTCAAGGCTCTCAAGGTGATACAGGAGCAACAGGTCCAGCAGGTTCTGCAGGTTCTGCAGGTTCTCAAGGAGCAACAGGAGCAACAGGTCCAGCAGGTTCTAATGGCTCTGCAGGTGATACAGGAGCAACAGGTCCAGCAGGCTCTCAAGGTGCTACAGGAGCAACAGGTCCTATAGGTATCCAAGGTGTAACTGGTCCAGTTGGACCAGCACCAACATATACATCAAATTATTATTCAAATAGATTTACAAAAGTATCAGTAACTTCATCACCATCAACTATTGTAAGTCACAGTTTTACAACAACTGGTAATCCTGTTCTTGTTATGGTATCAGGAGATGCTAATAATTTAGGAGCAGGTGGATGGATTCAATTTGCTTTGTATCGCGATTCAACAAAAATATCAAATACAGTACAAACTGAAGGATCAGCTGCAAATGAAAATGATGCATATTGTGTACAAATTGTAGACCAACCTGCTGCAGGAACATATACATATGCATTAAAATCAATTACACAAGCAGGAGGTACCGTTGATTTTGGAGAGGTTGACGGTCCTACTTTAACAATTGTTGAACAATCGGGTGCTCAGGGTGCAACTGGCGTAACAGGGCCATCAGGTAGTCAAGGAACTCAAGGAACAACAGGTCCTACAGGAACTCAAGGAACTCAAGGAGCTCAAGGAACAACAGGTCCTACTGGTGCTCAAGGAACTCAAGGAACTCAAGGAACTCAAGGAACAGCAGGACCAACAGGAGCAACAGGACCAGCAGGTGCTCAAGGAACTCAAGGAACAGCAGGACCAACAGGAGCAACAGGACCAGCTGGTGCTCAGGGTATAGCTGGACCAACCGGTACAGTTACAGCAACAGTAACATTTACACAAGGAACTGATATTCCATCTGCAGCAAATATTGATAATTATGCATTATCAGCAGGTACATTTTTTGCAATTACTGGTACAACCGCATCAACAATTTCAGGTTTTTCAGGTGGCTCAGTTGGTCGATATTTGATTATTGTAAATAATACAAACAAAAATCAAACATTTGCTCAAGAAGATGCAGGATCAACTTTATCTAATAGATTTGTATTGGGAGTTGCAAATAAAACTATTGGTGTGAATCAAACTGCTTCATTTATGTATGTAGGAGGTTTAACAATTAGTTCAACGACAAATCAAAGTCGCTGGGTTTTAATTGCAACCAGTTAAATTTTATAATAATAATCTAATTGTTTATTTAACGTACTTTTTAGAAAAAGTACCCAAAAATGTATTATTTAATGCAGTTGTGTATAATATTTTTTTGTATACTTTTAAAGTATTCAAAAAAAGATTGGTGTCCATATTTTATTTTTTTACATGATGTTTTTTACTTGTTCTACGTCTTTTAGATTGTTGACTTCGTGTTCTACTCCGAATATATGCAATCGGACCGCTCGGTTTGAAGCCATGTAAATATCTCTTATATTCTTTCTCTGCATTCAAGTCCCATTGAACCACGAAAAACCCTTTCTTATCTTTGTAAATATCCGAACCGTCATTCCATGATCCATAAACTGCCCTACCCATATTTCTAATAGTAACCTGTATATGTGCCTAGATCAACCAATTCAGTCGGTGTCATAGGTGCAGCATCACGAGGATTCATTTTACCAGCAGGCACTGATCCAATACATTGACTTTTAGCAACATCATATACATCAGCCCATGCCTTCATGAGACGACCTTCCATTGCGGCAACATCATTACTATTCATTCCATCACATAGTCGCCGGAAAAGGTATTTAGCACGAGAAGACCATGTATCAAATGTAATATCTAGATCACGTAAAGGTACGGACTTCGCATTACATTGACCAGCCAAGTCAGGAACAGGAATACGGTCATGTAGAGTTGAATAAGGAAGTTGACGTGTTGCATCAACAATACCTGAAGGAGACATCAAATCCTTCTTCAAGCAAGCCCATTTACTAAGAAGTAATTTAAATTCAGCTAAATCCTGTGATCCTTCATTTTTAGCGGCAACTGCATCATACACAGCTGCTGCATCACTAAGTGTTCGTAAACAAGATGGTTCACCAGCTCCATTTGCTGCTCCACCATAGAAGCCCTCGGCAACGTTGTTGCCTTGTGCTGCACCAATTCGATTGGTGAAGCCCTCCGTCTTAGTCACAGATGGTACAGTTCCAACTGGCATTGTATTTCCTTTATATACGAAGAACCAGGCTAATACACCAATTAGGGCAATAAATATGACTACATATATAATAGGTGCCCATATATTCCAATCAATAGTTCCAAGAGATTCAAACATTTCAAATATCTACTTTTGGTGCCTAAAATTCTATGACGCTGCTAAATAGATATGGAACAACCTACGACGCAATTAAAACATCCTGTTCTGGATCGTATTGCAACACAACAAAGGGATTTTATTCAGCCTCGTGGTGATGTTAAGACGGTACTTGATGTGACAGATAGAGATGATCAGGATAATGAACTTTTTCCTGTTAAGGCCGATGTATCATGGTTTTCTGCATTACCTGATCGTCGGACAGTTCCCTTTACTCCCGAAGTACAGACCTTCCAGTACCGTGGTCCTGCTCAATGGAATAATCGTTTCACATTTGACTTAGATCGTGTTAATGCCGGTGATCTAATTCATATGGTTGCATTACAAGTACGTTTAGGACATTGGTTAGACTTAGATACAAGAACTAAACTTCTTTCAGGAACATATAAATATAATAATCCGGTTCAAGATGCATGGACTTATGTAAATGGTATTGGTCGAACTCTTATTGAATCTGCCGAGTTTGAAGTTGATGATACAACAATTGAAAGAGTTGATACAGTTGCTGCAGACATAATCTTAAAACTCTTCCCTGACTTGAATAATGTCTTCGGTTTTGGTCGTGATGGTGTTGGCTATACAAATCTCGCAGAATTGATCACTAGTCCATCAACAACATTTGCACAAGAGCCAACAGGCATGTTTGATCCGCGAAGACCATTTACAACAGAGAATGGGAATATCTTCTGTCTAGTTCCCTTCTTCTTCACTCGTCAACCATATCGTGGATCCTTTCCCTTAGTAAGTGTCAATAATAGTGTTCAACAAGGAAAGGTTAGAATAAACTTCAATCTTCGATCTTTTGAACAATGTGTTCGTCGATCATCAGGAGTTAGGTCATCATGTGAAGAAACACCTTTAGGGAAGACAATTCTCTTCGATATTTCAGGTGGTGGTACAACATCAATTCAGACAGCAACAAATGCCCCTGTATTTGAAGATGTGAAGATGATTGTCTTCTCTTCACTTTTAGGAGATGAGGCACGACAATCTTATATACGTGCTCCTTATGAAATGATTTATCGTTCTTTACAGTCATTTCCTTTTTCAGAGCCGTTGAAGTATGCAGTTGCTGCGTCGAATCCTGATATAGATACTGTCCGTGTACAATTGCCACTTGAGCTAAATCACCCTATAGAGGAGATCTTCTGGGTTATCCGTCGAAAGGCCGTGAATATTAATAATGATTGGCTAAATTTCACGGCGTATACAGAAAAGCAACTCTCAGCCAATACAGCGATTATACCTCAAGATCCTCTAGTCGACGCCTCAATCATAATTAATGGAATTCCCATTATAGCACAATCAGGGCGTTGGTTCCGTCACCATATAGCCGAGTTACATCGTGGTGGAATTGTTCCTTATCAGTCTTTCATTTATGGTTATAGTTTTGCCAGAAAGCCTGGTGCGTTGACACCTTCTGGAACAATTAATGCAAGTCGTACTTCATCGATCCGTCTAACTCTAAATGTCCGTGTCCCTGTTGCGGCACCTGGTGCCTTCAATTCAGCAGAATCACAAACATGGGAAGTCTTCGTTTATGGCCTGGGAATAAATTGGCTCAGATTCCAGAATGGTCTATGTGCACCCATTTATGGAAATTAAAGTTCCAGTTTCCTCTGCGTATTATTATATCGTATTCTCTTAAAAGTATTACGATTTCTATTATTATTATTATTACGGGTTCTTTTTCTTCCAACAACTCTAGGTGCCTCAATACGCTCTATTTGATCAACAAACATGAAACGGCGAAAGGCTTCAGGACAAATCCCTATCTCTGGATGGAGACCAGGAGCATCAATATAATAACCATCAAAAAACTGTGCTTTACAATAACGACATATAGCTGATAATGATTTATCATCTATATGTTTAGTTTCAGGTTCTGAATGACGTTTTACTGTATTGTCCGCCTGAATTTGAAAACTTGTTTTAATAGCCTCTGCATCTTCTGACTCAGATACATCTAAAAGTGCTCTAATAGAATCGGCTTTACCCATATCTAGTAATGTTATCGGACCTAATGGATGATTAGGATCAGGAACAAATTTTTTAATATAAAAGTATAACCGTCCTCTTCCAGAATTATTTTTCCGAACATAATTATCAATATACCCTTGTGCATGATCAGGACTAGTTAAAAAATAGGTCGGACGACTTTCAGGATAAATATTTTTCATGGAGTTACCAGTTTTTCCCTTTTTACTATCAACACGCCATAATGGTTCCATCCATCTTTTTGTCCATATCATGGTGCACTCACTCTAATAGTAGTCTAAGACTTTTATACAATCCTGTAAATAGATATGATCGGATCATTACTCCGACCTTTAACATCAGGTCTACAAGATGAACGAATTCAATATAATGTACATAAGGACCGATGTCGAATCCATCCATACCTAAAAGTCTTTGTGAGAGCTGGTCGTATGACGACTCAATGGGTTCGTCTTGATTTTAATCAAGTGGCTGATTTTGGACGTCAAACTACATGTGATCTAGTTCGTAAAGGTCATTTCATTAATCGTGTATTCTTGGTCTGTTCATTACCTGCATTAACGACAACTAATACAATTACAGGTGCTGCGTTACCAGTAGGAGCGTTACCGAAGTTTGGTTATACAAATGGGATAGGACATGCAATAATAGCACGTGCTGATTTCACTATTAGTGGTGAAACAGTTGATACTCTTGATAGTCAATTGCTAGAAGTACTTGATGAATATTATACGCCGCTAGAAAAGGTACCTGCTGTCAATGAACTAATAGGACGTTATGATAATGGATTTACTAGTACAAGTAATCAGGGGCCTATAACTACTTATACACAATTACCTTTTTGGTTTAGTCGTGGAGATTCAGCGGCTGCGCTACCAATTGATGCTATGCCCGCTGATCAACTCCAGATACGTGTACAATTCCGCGGAATTCAAGGTTGTTATCAAACTAGTTCATTGAGTCGTCTTCCTGACTCACCTGATCCATGTGATCCATCAACTGATGGATCTTCTCTATGGAATATTAGTGAATCATCTTTCTATGTTGAAGATACGGGAGGTGTTGTAGTGCCAGGACTTAATCCTTCAAGTCCAAATACGAAATATTCGGAACTTGAAAATTATGCAATGCCTTTAAAATCAGATATTCATATTAATGAAGCATATTTATTGTGTGAATATATTTATGTGGATAAACCTGAGGCGAATCGTTTTCGAGTAGCTGATATTCGTGTACCAGTTGTTCAGCATTATATTCTAGAACCTTTTGATAACAAGAGTACAGCGACTGCGACAATTCCTATAAGAGTACCCAATCCTTGTCGTGCATTATTTATAGTTCCACAGCGTTATGAAGTGCCGGCATATAATGCATATTTCTTATGTACACGCGATTTGACAACTACATATAATCAAAATCAGGGTATTGATGCAATATGGTGGCCTAATGCCCAGGGATTACAAGAGGCAGCTGTTCCATCAAAATTCATAGCGGGTTTTGCGAACCGTGATTCTGAACCTTTGGCAGCACTTTCATTTGTATATGAAGGCCAACTTGCTCGTTATGCAACGACCGCACCATCATTATTCCGTTCAATAATACCAGGACCAATGTTTACGAAGACACCATGGATAAATCGTTATATGTATGCACTTCCTTTTGGTTTATTTCCAGGAACGAAACCGTTGACTTTACATTTTGGTGAAGCAAATCTGGATAAATTGAAGAGAGCAGAACTTCGACTTCAATTTACACCACAACGTGGTTGTACTGATCCGATGACGGTTGATCGGTATACTGTTCGTATATATGCCGAGACATACAATGTCTTCCGCGTATATGGAGGTCGTGGAACATTACTGTTCAGTTACTAAGGAACTTTTGTACTTTTTGGAAAAAAGTACCCAAAAATTTATTTATTTTCTTCTTTTATTTCTTCAGGTAAAATAACTATTGAAGGTTCACCCACTAGCATCTCGGCCAAAGGCCTTGTTGCTGGTGGGCGGTTCAGATTGTATTTTACGAAAAACTGTATCTGAAGCGACAGCTGCTGCATCTGTTACAGCTGCAATAACAGGTTCTTTATAACGATTATATACACTTAGGCTATAATCATAGAGAGCAATGGAGCCATGAGCTATTCCAGCTGTAACAAGACCAGCAAGTGTACCTGCTACAATTGAAGTTCCGAGAGCGACAGTTTTACTGGATGCGCGAATAGCAGGAGCGGCAACGATCTCACCAGCTTCACCAGCTGCACGAGATAAAGTTGCAAAGCGACTACTACCTAATAGTTCTGCACCGTAACCAATTCCTTTTCCGAGATAATTTATTCCACGACCAAGTGCTGCTGCCCCTACATCACCTGTAGTAACGATTGATGTATAGACAGCTGAAGAGACTGAAGATCCTACAACAGTAGCAATAGTTGGAATTATTGACATTATTACTTTATGTTAGATTTTATTGTTTGATTTCTTCTTTTAATAGGATTTTTAATTGTTAGATTAGATTTATTTATTTTAAAAATCTTTTTACCGAAAGTTCCTTCTGGTATTTCGGGTACAGATTTTAAATTGTTATTCAATGATGGTTTTGGAAGAACAGGTCTTGCTCTCCTCTTAATTGTCAATGGCATCGGCTTACCTGTTCCTATTGTTTTCCCATTGAAAAGACCTTTTGGTAATGGAGGAACTGATGTAATATTAAAATTATTTAAACTAGGTTTTCGTTTTAGTGTTTTTGAACGATCAAAAATATTATTTGTATTATTTGGGAAATTTTCATTTGTTGCTTCATGAACATTTAGAAGTTCAGAATTATTAATATTATTAATATAAGTACCTTCTCTAATAGCGGCGAATTTGGGATCTTGACTTTTCCAATTGAAACTTTTACGAGCTTGTTGAACACGAACATTCTCGGATAACATATTTTTTTCCTTATTACGTAATGCTTGATTTACATTTAATTGTTCAATGTATAATTTGCATAAACTAGGTGGAAATTCTGGAGGGCACAATACACCACCTCGTTGCCCAGTGGTGGGCTGCGAACCACCTCGTTGCCCGGTGGTGGGCTGCGAACCACCACGTAGCTTCTTGGCCGCTGAATGTGGCGTTTTCTTAGTCCGACGCATTTTATTAAATGTAAATAAAATGAATTTCACCAGTTTCACCAGTAAAACTGGTTTAATACAGCGTAACGATATTGCTATGAATTTCACCAATGAAACTAGTGCAATACATCGCAACGATGTTGCGATGAATTTCAGCCATCAAATTGTTAGTAAACCGTATACTGTATGGAATCTAACTCCTAAAGGGTGGATTATAATTGCACCTCATGATATTAATGAAAAATATAAATTAAGAAGTGTTCAAATAATAAAATTGGGCAGTGACGGAAAGCCTCTAAATTTGATTTCTTCAAAATGAAATAATGATAAAAATAAGAAATGACTACTACTCAAACTATCTTTGAAATGAAGGATTACTTCATATACATTCCTACGACAATTAAAAAGGATGCCAAGAAGATTTGGATGTTTGATGTTGATGGAACTATATTAACGAGTATGAAGGGTTCGAAAATTGCCGACGAAGATTTTATTCTTCTTGGTGAAATCGAAAAAGTATTTGCCTCTTTGGAATCTGACGGAGCTGTCGTAGCTCTTGTTTCAAATCAACAAATGTGGACTCAGGCACGATCTAAATTCGAACGTCTCCGTATACTATTCCCAACAGTTATTCAGGCAATAGCCACAGGTAAGGGCAGTCCTTTCAGAAAACCATCCGCAGCTATATATGATCTTATTCTTCAACTTGGGGACTTAAAGCTAATAAAAGAGCGTCATTATGTTGGTGATGCGATCGGTCCTTCTGCAGTATATCCGCCATATAAATGGGCTTCTTCCGATATGGAATTCGCCGCAGCCGTGGACGCGGAGTTTCATGAACCTTTAGAACTATTTCCTCATAGTCGAACTCCTTTGCCTCATGCAAAACAAGAACTTATTCTAATGGTCGGTAATCCGGGATCTGGTAAATCTACTTTATCAGCATCCTTTGCACATGAAGGATATGTTATTGCTAATCAAGATACATTAGGTACTAGAGCCAAGGTTCTAAAAGTTGCTAAAGATGCATGGTCTAAGGGAAAATCTGTTATAATTGATGCGACAAATCCTTCTCGTGAAAAACGTCGTGATATTGTTGATATTATTGGAGCAACAAAAAGTCAAGTACGACTATTCTGGTCTATTCGTGATGGAAGACCATTTAATGCTGAAAGAGATGAACCCATTCCTGAAATCGCTTATGCAATGTATACAAAATACTTCGATACACCGACAGAAGATGAAGGAAAAGTTGAAATAATCTATTAAGAAATCTGGGGGGAAAAATTGAAATTTTTTGATCCCCTATTAAGACATCAAAAAATGACAACAAAGTATGTTGACCTTAGTGATCCAATTTATGAAGAAGTAAACCGAAGAATTCGTGAGACATATCCGAAGGCATGTATAGTATTTGTAGAATCTGTCCATAATGATTTTCTGGAAGCAGAGTTCATGACTCTGAAGAATACACTCGAAGAAAAAAGAGGTTCTGGAGTCATCAGTATTATGTCACTATTTCATGGAACAACGGAAAAAGCTAGTCACAATATTATTTCTGAAGGGTTTGATCCTGATTACAATACAACAAGTGCATATGGCAAAGGCACATATTTTAGTAATAACGCAACGACAAGTAGTAAATATGCCCGTGATCGACACAAAGAATTACAATATATGTTCTTGGCGGATGTTCTAGATGGAATAAGAACGACCGCAGGAGCCAATCAAAAAATAGATGTAAATAGATTTGATCTAAGTGTATCTGCTGATATTAGTCAGCCTCCTATTTGTTGTACACCATATCGATATGGATCTATACCACGATATTTAATTGGATTTCATAGATATGCTTTATAAATATATTATATAAAGATTTGTATCATTATAACAACAATATTATGGAAAATCGCACTGCCGTATTTTTTAGTGGTCGTGTCTATGGATTTGATGAGCCATATTTGCAACGTACTATCAAATCTATTGAAACATCGTTTAATCAGAAAGTCGATATATTTATTTCATCGAATACACATCAGGAATCATTTAATCAATTTGTAGAAACATTTAAACCTGTAAAATATGAATTTAGCGATTTTGTTATACCTCCAAAATATTTAACATATTCATCTCAAGGGCGATTTACTATTATTCAAGATTCTTGCAGAATGTTTTTCCATATCTATAATAGTTTTGAATTGATTAAACAGGCTATGAAAGAAAATAATAATATTAATTATAATATTGTTGTTTTCTATAGAGCGGATCTATTATCTGATGATGACTTGATATTGAATAGTAATGTAGAACCAAATACAGTATATATTCCTAATGGTAATGATGCGTATGGTGGATTAACTAATATATTTGCATATGGTGATTTTGGATCAATGGAAATATATTCTAGTATTTGGGCAGATATTCCATATTTAGTAGAGGGACACAATTGTCCCATGCATCCTGAAACTCTTTTGTTTGCACAATTAAAAATTACTAATACTAATGTCCAAAGATTTCATTATAAATATATGATGAATCCTAGAAGAAAACCTGGTATTATTCTCGACGAACATCATTTTAAGTAACTAGTCTTAATCTAAAAGTCGGTTCTACACCAGCAAGAGCAGGTAATAAGATATATCCTTCACGATCAAATGGGTAGAAATTTATCTTCTTTACTTCAATTCCAAGTCCATCTTCGATCCACCTTCTAATTGTCTTCTCGGTTTCTGCAAACCCTTCATTATCACGAGGAACTCCTAGTTCCTTCAATTTCTTCAAAATCTTTATTCCTTCACCTAGTCGTTCTTCCTTCGTCTTATTCTCTCTTTTCGGCATACTTCCTTCTATACTTCAATTAGATCAATATCATTAAATGTCTTCTCAACACGTTCGATATATTTACTGAATCCATGAGTTCGTGGATCACCGAAGACTTTAACACATTGCCTATAAGGAATACATAATTCTTCAAATAATACAGTCTCCATTACTTCTGTTAATGCACGTGCTAAATGTAGATCACGACCAGCCATAGAACGTTTATATGATCCGCGACTATTCTTTTCAACAATACTAATTGTTAATCGACAAAGACGTAAAAATAGATTTGGATCAAAAGGAACACGATAATCTGCTACACGTACATGCCCATGTTCACTAAAACCAATATCATCGGTTTCAGGACAATGTTCTATTAAATCATCGAAGAATAACGTTTTTGATGCTCCTAAATGTGCTGGAATTCGAAGTGCATCAAATACACGACTAAAAGACTTTGTTGGACTACCTCCATCGACAGGTCTCGTCAAACGAAGATCAATAATTGATTCTTCAGCAAGACAATTATACATAATTTGTAATAAAAATGGAATTGTTATTGGTGCTCCATTCTTATCATAAATAGGATCATGAGTTTCTGATTGATTTGTATAGATAACAATATGATCAATCTTCTTCTCGCGTTTTAATTCTGCAAGACGTTTTAAGAAGGGTTTGAGACCCGGACGGAATATTTGATTTTCTTCGAAGATTTTTGTGAAGACAGTTAAGATCGGAATTATATCAATATATTTGTGCACCTGTGCTGATTCCAGCCAATACAACCATTTAAAAAATATAGTGTAATCGCCGGTTGTTTGATCATTATCCAGAATAACAATTCTAGGTGGCGTCACAACAGCGACTTCCATACTCTAATTGTTAATTTGAATTATTTTCTTGTACGTCTTGAGCCGCTGCGCTTTAAACGTCTAGTACGCCTCCAGGAATGCGCTCGCCGTCTATATCCTCCTCTACCTGCTCCGCCACCAACACCACCTTCATTATTAGAATTACTATTTGATGGAGGATAACCGCCTGCTCCGCCACCAACACCACCTTCATTATTAGAATTACTATTTGATGGAGGATAACCGCCTGCTCCGCCACCACCAGTAGTACATTGACCATCTTCCATTTCACTAAACATACCTCCACCACCGCTTTTACCTTCCGATTTTTGACTATGATTAGTATAAAATTTTTTTCTATATTCTTTAATTGTTTGAATATCAGAATCTTCAAATTCAAAATAGGGTTCTCCATCTTCATTTTTAGCATATAGAGCTAATTCAACTTCTTCAGGATATAAATAACCTCCACATTTCTCTGAAAAACAAGTGTAATTTTGATCCGCCTTTGATTGAATCCAATTAATCAATCCACTAGGTCCTATTATTGCATCTTCGTGATGATGCATATTACCATCACTATCTAAATGATGTAATTGAATAAATGGCGGATCTACATCTGTATATGCAACAGTATTTTCACCCTCCATTAATATTGTTGGAGTTTCATATCCATTAGAGGGAATAATTGTTTTTCCATTATTCATATTATTTTCAAATTTAGTTGGAAATGCAGAATTAGGTATATTAAATTTAGTTAAATTCATTTTTCTTGATGCCATATCTAAAGGTGCATCCCATACAGCTTCTACTAATTGTTTATAAGCTTCATATTCAGTAATTTTTCCTCTTTGTGCATTTAATTCAAGTGCTTTTGCTCTTAATGCATTGTATCGTATTATTTTTTCCTTTAAGCCACCACCACCACCAGCTATACATTCTTTTTGACCACCAAATGGATTACTTTTCATTCCAGTAGCCGGTGCACGAGGTGCATCATGTCTTACTAATTTAAGATGTTCTTCAGGAGCATTTTGACAAATTCTTGAACAAATTGCACAAAAAACAATTTTACCAGATGGGGTCTTATATTTATCATATAATTCACGATGATACAAACCATCTCCTGTATGTCTACAATCATGACCTTGAATATATAAACAACCAGCTCCACGGTCTAAATATTTTAAGCAAACAGGACATGTTGCATATGTTTCACGATAAGGTCTTAATAATATTGGTTTTTTCTTACCTTCTGCATTCAATATAAATTCTCCAGTCTTTTTATTTTTTTCATAACCTTCTACAACTTGTTCTGGATCAAAAACAGATTTTAACTTATCTATATCTCCTTGGGTAAAACCCTTAAAAATTCTAGTTGGTATAGGTAAATGTTTTAAATCTTTTATTGCTGTAAGAGTTTCATTATTTCCTCTTATTAATAATTGTCTAGGTATTCCATTACCACCAATATTAGCCACATCAACATTATTAAGTGCCCACCACCGAAAGTGTTGCGCATCTCCTAGTCTTTGTCTTCTTAGTGCATCATGCTCTCTTTGCAAACGGTCTCTTGTCTCTTGGAATAATCTCCAAAGATCACCATTGTCACGCTGTAATCTCTCTGTTATATGTACTCTTCGTATTTCACTCATATGTTGCCATCCATCAATCCATTCACGCATACGACGTATTATCTCCGCACGAGGCCGTTCAATCATTGTTCTTCTGTATTCCTCTTCTAATCGTATTTCTTCTATGCGTCGGACAATTCTTATTTGTACTCCATTTAATTCATTAAGAGCAGTAGTATATTTTGTTATTATTGAATCCAAAATAGTATCTGGTTTTGCAGTCTTTGATTTCTTTTCACGTAATACACGGTCAATTTGAGCAATCTTTTCACGATCACGTTTAACTTCTTGTACCCGTCTTAATCTTTCAGTAAGCTTTGCAATTAGTGCATTTAACGGCTCTAAATGCCCCACTAATTGTTCTTCTGTCATCTCTTCAATTCGATTTATTGTTCGTAAAAGATTTCCAGCCTGTACCCTGTATTCATCCGCCTGTCCAGCTAATCGCTGTATATCTTCATATGTTCTTACAGCTCCGCCTTTTTGCATATCTATTTAATTGTAATAAATTTATTATTTTCTTTAAAATAGATATGACATCACGTTTATCAAGATTTGGTAAAGCTGCTATTGGAGTAGCTGCTCCTGCGGCAACTTATCTATACACACATCCGGAAGCGCGTGAACCAGTGCGTACGGCTCTATTAAATGCTGCAAATACAGTTAAAACAGGTGCTACTGCTGCAGCCCCTTATGTACGAAGCGCTATATATATAAGTCCTAGAAAACCAGAGAATCCTGAAGAAGAACTTCAATATTTGACTCGTCTTGGTCTTTTAATAGATGAAGCGAAAGCTAAATATGGAACAGATTTAACTAAGATTAGTCCTGGTGAAATGGATAATCTCTTAAAAGAGATTTATGACAGAGCATCATATTTTGCTCTAAAAAAAGGTAAAACTGTTGCCCCGACTACAATTGGTGAAGCAGATGTATTATTTAAGGCAACTAAGAAAACATGGTCAAATACTGCTGGTGAATGGACTTCAAAAATTGGTTCTACCGCATCTTCTGCTGCGTCAACTGTATCTTCGGCTGCGTCTGGTGCATGGTCTCGCTTTTTTGGAAAGAAAAATGAAACAAAACCTTTACAAGGCGGAAAACGCAGAAGTAAAGCCCGGCGCTCAAAGCATAGAGGCTCTAGATCCAGACGTAATAGATCAAGACGTAATTAATATACCCTAATTGTCATTTAATAATAATATCTATTTGTAATAGATATTATGTTATCACGTTTGCCTACAAGAACAGGGCGAATTTTATCAAGAGTTCGTCCAATTAGTACAGAAGCAAGAACTGCTTTAACAAATGCTGAAGCTAGAGCAGCAGCTGCAATTCAGGCAAAAGCAGCTGCAAATATTGCGGCTTTAGAAGCTATGCGTCGTAGACAAAGCGCTATTACAGAAGTTGAAAAAAGTGTTGCTGAAGGTCAATCTATTCTTAAACAGCAGGGTGTCTATCAGGCAAAACCTGAATCTGGCTCTTCATCATCTTCTGGTTACAATGCATCAAATATTGCAATGGGGATCGGTGCTCTAGCAAGTCTTGGTATAGCAATTAAATATATTACAGATGAACAAGCCAAGAAAGAGGAAGCAAGTGTAAAGGATGAATTAGAAGTTCTAAAAGGAAAAGGTATTGAGGGTCTTAATAAATTAGATGGAGAAATATATGATTTAATTTTAAACTTGAAAGAACTTGGTATATTAGTAAACCAAAAAAGAAAGGATGTTGAACTTGATACAAATTTACCTGATGAAATTAGGAAAAAGCTACTTGTATTCAGAAGTGGTCTTGCAGAAATTCCATTATCTTCAGGACATTCGATGCCTTTAATTTCCCATCCAGAGATTTCTAAAATTCGTGCACAAACTGTTGCTGATGCAATTATATTATTACATCAATATCGTGTGATTAGTGGATCATTAACAAAAGGATGGACTGGATGGGATGAAAAAGCCCCACCTAATGGTAAAAAAATCTTTGATTTATCAAATAAATTTAGTAAATTAACTGAAATAGCAAGCCCATCATCAACTGTAATGGAACGTATTACTAAGGAAAAAAGATTAGAAGGTGGTTCGGCACATAGGTCAAAAAAACGTAGTAAAAGACGCAGTCGCAAATCCCGTAAAAGTCGCAGTCGTAAGTAATTCTGCAATATAAAGCAAAACCCTAACTTTCATATAGAATGTGTGGAATTTGGTGTTTAATTAAAAGCACAGACACAGATGCTTTCCCAATAACTAATGATCAAGCTGCAGCCCTAGTAGCAAGATTAGAAGCTCGTGGACCTGAGGGAACTCGTATTCAAACTTTCCTCAATCAAGTCATGCTTGGCTTCACTCGTCTTGCCATTAATGGTCTATCAGAAGCCGGCATGCAACCTTTTATTTACAATGATATTGTTACTATTTGTAATGGTGAGATTTACAATTATAAGGAGATTGCTGCCAAATACAATTTCACGTTAACTTCAGGATCCGATTGTGAAGTCTTACCACAACTGTATAATCATTTTATTGAACGTCCTGAACTTTTTTGGCGTGAACTTGATGGCGTTTTTGCAGCCGTCGTTCTGGATCTAAAACGTGGAACTCTAATGGTCGGTCGTGATCCTTATGGAATTCGTCCACTTTTTATTGGTACATGTCCTTCTAATAATCGTTTTTCTGATTATGAATTGATTGCATTTTCTTCAGAACTAAAAGGACTTTCAGATATCAATGAACTGGAATCAATTCATCAATTTAGCCCTGGTCACTTCCATACTTATGATTTAGCATCACTCAATCTAATTGATCGTAATCAATATCATATATATCCTGATAATCTGACAATTATAGCTAATAGTCAGAATCAAACAATTAAGGATGTTGATATGGCAGCTTCACTTCTTCGTAATACATTGAAGGCTGCGGTACATAAACGTATGTTGACTGAGCGTCCTGTTGCTGCTCTCTTGAGTGGTGGTATCGATTCATCTCTAATTGCGGCTTTAGTAGCAGAAGAACTTCGAGTTGCTGGAGCTCCACCATTAAAAACATTTAGTATTGGCTTCGAAGGATCTGAAGATCTTCGCTTTGCTCGCATGGTTGCAGAACATATTGGTTCTGATCATCATGAAATAATTAAAACACCTGAAGAGTTCTTCGCTGCTATTCCTGAAGTAATCCGAGATATTGAATCATTTGATACAACAAGTGTTCGTGCCTCTGTTGGTAATTGGCTCGTTGCTCGTGAAATTAGAAGACAAACCGATTGTAAAGTTGTCTTCAATGGAGATGGTTCAGATGAAGTATTCGGCTCCTATATGTATTTCTATAAGGCGCCTAGTGATGAAGAATATGAGGCAGAGACAATACGTCTTCTAAAAGACATTTGTTATTTCGATGTACTTCGTTCAGATCGTTCTATAAGTAGTCATGGACTAGAACCTCGAACACCTTTCCTCGATAAAACATTTGTAAATGTTGCTCATATGATTGATGTTACGTTACGGCGTCCTATTCAGGGTTCTCAAGTTGAGAAATGGATTTTACGCGAAGCATTTGCTGGTACTGGTCTTTTACCAGATGCTGTATTATGGCGTAAGAAAGAGGCATTTTCCGATGGTGTTTCCGGGCCCCAGAAGCTATGGTACCAGGAGATCCAGGAACGCCTTGAGGCGTCCCGTATCATGCCACCTGCCGCCGGCGAGATCCAGGAACGCATTGTAAACTTGCCAATAATTAACACTTACACGCACATGAAACCGAAAACACCAGAAGATATTTATTATCGTAAACTATTTGAATCTATGTATGCGGATCGTGCCAAAGTTATTCCCTATAAGTGGATGCCACGTTGGATTGAGGGTGCAACTGACCCTTCGGCTCGTACTCTAAAAGTATATGGGGATGTATAGTAGAATGAATAGAACGCGTAAAGGAGGCGGCATATTATCGGCTATTAAAAAGCCTATTTATGGATCTAAAAGTCCTAAATACAAGATGGATGTAAGTGAATCGACAGCATATAATAAAGATATGTATGAAATTGCGGGTACCATACATTTACGTGTTGGTGAATTTTCATTTATACGTGGACAATCTTATATTGATCAATATTTGAAGAAAGATATAATTGAAAATACATTAAAAAAATATCCTAACGCTTCACGTATAATTGGATATTATGTAGATCATATTGAAACAAAACATTCAAAATGTGGTGAATATGAAGAATACCAACAAAGAGATGTTTTTAATAAAAATAAATTTAAAACACGTCAAAGAAAGATATGTTCATGTGATACGGTATGTCCTGGTACTTATATAGTAAGTGGTATCGTATTACAACCTACCCAAAAGCCTGTATCAACTGGAACAAGACGTTTAACAAAGATAGGACCCGCGAGCGGGTCCGCTCTACGAGTGAGCTCTGCTCACGCGAAGACACGATCCAGATCAAAATCTAAATCCAACTAAAATTTGAATTAAATTAACATACTGTTTTAATATTAAACATATGAGTCGTGTAATTACAGATGGTGGTTGTGTACCATTAGAGGCAGTATTATTTGATAAAGAGATTGTATATCATTCAACAAGAGATTGTATTTATGAAGCAATATTTGATAAAGATCGTGGTATATTGATTGAAAGAAAGAGGCCTTATCGTGAATTTACAAGTGCGACAGCATTTGCAAATTCGCACAGTGCATCACTTCAAAATGGTCGACTAGTGTGTCGTGTAATGCGAAAAGGTATTGAATATCGATTGAAGGATTTATTTGATCAAATAATCGATGAAACAATTGAAACAGGTGATGAAGCTAAAGTTAAAACACCATCTAAAAGTAAGGAAGAAGAAATGCCACCTCAATTAAAAAAACCTATAAAAGGTGTTAGTCCTGTTAAATATCCTGAGTCAATAATTGCTAATTGGAGAGAAAGTAATAATCCTCCAATTGAATTGACATCTGTTTCAATAATTAATTTGAAAGAACATATAGTCAATGGAACAAAATATTGGTTTGATGAAACAAATAAGAAGTTATATGAGATTGGAATAAATGGCGTTGGTCCCTATATTGGAGAATTGACAGCTAAAGGTGAAATTCATCGCAACACTGTTGCGCTGTATTAAATCAGTGAAACTGGTGAAATTCGTTCGGGTCAATAAATATAAAAAATTGATTTTTAAAGTCTCTTAAACGGATATTATTAACACAACTTAGATACCATGAGTCAAGCATCAGATCGTTTTAATATATCATTCAGTAAAGCTAGAGGTTCGGACTCTAACCGAGTTACACTCGGGCAAGGAAGTCCGAAAAATAAACCAGTAACATCAGATCGTTTCAATGTTGATATTCCAGTAAAAAATTTTGTTCCAATGAAATCACAATTAGAAGGCGATGGAGATATTGGAAGATATGCACATCATAAAAAACCAGAATATAGATCAGCTGATGCGAGATTCATAGGTATTGAAGTACCTCATCGTGAAGAGAGACGTCGTGAGAATGTAGGTTCATCAGAACGATTTGGAGCTATTGAAGTACCAGATCGTGAAGAGAGACGTCGTGAGAATCCAGGTTCATCAGATCGATTTGGTACTATTGAAGTACCAGATCGTGAAGAGAGACGTAGAGAAAATAATGGGCCATCAGATCGATTTGCAGCTATTGAAATGCAAGATCCAAGACGAATGGCAAGAAAAGGTATTCATCAATCAAATGATGGACAACCACAAACAAAGATTTCGATTAGAAATACCTTTGTTGATCTTATTGATCAAGCAATTGTAACTAAGAAGACTATAGCTCCAGTTCCTCAGATAGTATCTGATGGAGGCTCAGGTTCAGATATAGTTCCTAATATTCCTAAGAAGAAACAGGTACAACAGAGTAAGAAAAAGAATCAATCTAGTATGGATGATTTGGATGACGATTTTGCTGTTCGCACTGCTACAAATAAGGCATTGGTTGCCAAATATGGAGTAGAAGAAGAAGAAGATGTTTCTGATAATGAAGATGATGAAAATACTGGACCGTTAACAAAGGCTGAACGTAAGGCTGCAAAGCAGCAAAGGAAACGTGAGAAACTTGAAGCCGCTGGTTATGGATATTTATATAGCCGTGACTAATTTTAATCGATTAATCTTTATTTATTTTTAATGATAATAATTAGAAGATGAATATGCGTAAAACCCGTAAAGGCGGCGCTGTATTAACTAGATTGAAGAAACCATTTTATGGTTCGAAGAATCCGAAGTTTTTACTTCCTATAAGTGAATCAAAAGAAATTGATAAAGATAAATATAAGATTTTGGGAACTGTATCTTATAATATTTCAGGAAATGATTTTGCCTTCTTCCGGACAAATGAATATGTGGAAAAATATTTGAAAGCATATATTGCCGATATGGCGAAGAGAAGATTCCCTTCTGGAGTGAAGATTATGGATTATGAATTCAAAACAGAATCTGTTGTTGTTGGTGAACAGGAAGTAACTATTACTGAAGGTTCAATCAAAAAGACATATAAAAATCCTATTACTGGTTTAAAATACTTTGTATCAGGTACAGTTGTAGGTCTAATGAGACCCCAAAATAATATTACAAGGAGTAAACCTAAATCTAAATAAATAAAACTGAATATGAATGTTATAATAACATCTAATAGACGAAAACAATGACAAGCCATATGCCAGTGATTCCCGAGGATATTACCTCGACAAGATATGCCCCTTTTCCTGAGGGGCAACAGATTGAGTATAAGGAGAGTATTTGGTTACCGATATACAAGGTATATCAAACATTATGTGCTATGCTCAATGAGGGTGGTGGGCACATGATTTTCGGAGTTAGGGATCATGATCTAGAGATTCGTGGTCTATTTGCCTCAGAGAAAGAGATCGACAAGTTTATTCTACAAGTCGATAACTTGATTCATCTGGGGATTATTATTACAATTACGGGTGAACGTTTGACAACGAAGAACCTGAAGATTAGTGTGCACAAGTTGACAAGGGTGCCACGTAAAATTATTATTGTCACAGTGACACCATCCCTCTTTACTTCTTATATGATGAGGAATGGGTCAATGTTCAATCGCCTGAATGCGTCTAATCGTTTCTCAGGTAAGCTAAATCTTAGTGGAATTGATATTCAGTCGCAAAAGACATATCAATTGATTGAAAATGTACAAGCACAATACCAAAAACATATTGGGAGAATGCAAGAGGAACATCGTGTTTTGATCGAGTTCTATAAGCGCCAATTAGCTGAACGAGAAGCTGAAAAAAAGGTTCTGGAACAACAGCTGGTTATTTATCAACGTGATAAACCACTAAGTTCATGGGAACTATTTGCTAGATGGGTTTACAGTTTGTTTGGATATTATTAAATAATGTGCAATAAAAAATACATTTTTTTATGTTTTATTACACAGTTTTATACAGCCGAGCGTCTAGCCCAAAGGGCTTTGAGCTCGGATGAATTCATATGACTCTAAATCAGTAATCCCCACTCTAATTGTCTTTTGATCATTAACATATTTCTTCATGTCTGACCCAGATAATATATCAGTCTCAATATCATGCATCATTTTAAAGATATTTAGCCAAAGGAATCCGCCAGATCCATTTGAATATGATGAACGATAATGTCTATAATCCATATTGGGAAAGTTTCTAAGATAACGATTTTCGAGTTTAGCAGCCAATTCCTGACAAATAAACTCAAAGTATTGGTGTGGAAAGCCTTCAATTATAAGGCAAGTGTATTGTGTTTTTGTGAAATCAATAATAGGTGCTTTATCACAAGGTTCAATATATGAGTTGTGAATAGTATAAGCATAATTATTATTTGTAATAATGTATTTTACATGCTCCTTATGATGTAAGGACATAGCATGTCTAAATATTTCAAATACGGAGAGATTATTTGGCATGGGTAGAACAGTATAAATTCCATCCCCACCTCCACCGCCAGAGAATACTGATCCGATCCGATCTTCATCACGACCATAATCAACAATATTCTCTCTAATTGTAATTTCTTCTTCTGGCCATCCAACACGGAGACCATCAGTATAATCTTCAAACTTCGGTCTATAGAACTTCTCTTGGAAATCAATAGAGCGAAATTTTTTATAGATTCTGAAAATAAATTCTCGAATCTTTGTACGAGATTGTTCGAATGCTAACCAACCTGTAGGATGCATAGTCAAGTCGAAATCTTCAGTATCATATTTATGCGAAACAGTTGTAAATGGTTTCGCCTTGTAAAGTTTACCTTCTTCTGCAATACAGAAGAATCCTTTATAATCAATTCCACCAATAAATCCAAATTTATCAGCTTCAGGTAACATATAAGAGATTCGCAACATCAACTCTTCAAAAGGAAGAGTAAATGGATTTGCAACAATAGTATACTTGTTATTCATTGTAATTCTAATAATTAATACAATAAAAATATAATCAATTTTTATTGTATTATTAAAATTCACCTAATAGGAATCTGGGTACATGTGCAGGTTGTTGTCTAATTTGCAAATTATTGAACTGTTGAATGAAATCTTGTGGAATTACTTCTTCAACGAAAACGACTTCTTCATCTTCATCTTCATCGTCTTCTAGTCGATCTAATCTATGTTCCCAACGTTCATAATTGAAATTATCTTCAGCATAATTAACTGCGGGACGTTCACGTTCAGAGCGTCTTCTTTCTTCTATAGGTGGTATTGGTGCCTTATATGGTTGTACATGGACAATATATATTTTACATTGTACTTCTGTTCCTGGAATTTGAAATCCTCTATTAATATAACCTACTTCTAATAGTGAGGCTTTCTCTTCTTTTTTAAATTTAAATTCTTCAGGGATTATAAATTCACCAGAATAACGTTGTAGCATTTCATTTGCCATAATTAAAACTTTATTAAATGATCTATATGTAGTATTACTAGCCCTATTGAGTACAAGCTGTTCTTCCATATTTTCATTTGCACTTGTATAATCTACAATACGCCATGGCATTTTGTAATGGTAATAAAAGGGGGTATAAAAATTTCAATTTTTCTCAGTAAACAAAAATGGACCTATGTCCCCTTTTTTATTAATATAGACCAATTTACTGTCCTGAATGGATAGCATCACCCCAATTAGTGGTAACAATACAATCTTCGAATCCTGAACCAGCCAGCTCAAGTGGCTTCTGTCCCTTAGCAGCTCGTGCTGCCTGAACTTCATTCCACTTAGCCTGCTTTGCAGCACGCTTCTGGTCAGGTGTCATCTTGTCAAACCCTTCAATATAGAACTCGGGCTTACCAGCATAACCGGTAGGACCCTGCTTCTTAGGCTTGGTCTTGTGCTGCGGCTTCTTTGCTGCAGCAGGACTCCCATTAGGAGTCTTCTTGATGCCAGTGCCGCGACAATGCGTGCACTTCATCTCATCAGGTACCTCATGTACCTTTGCGGACGACTGAGGAGGTGCCTCCTCCTCATAATCCGAATCATCATACTTCATCACAACTGGAGGCTCTGCCTCCTCATCATCTGACTCATCATACTTCATCACAACTGGCGACTCTGCGGTCTTTGCAATCTTCTCCATAAAGACCTTTCCCTGCATACGTGGCCCAAATCCAAAGATTGCCATCCAAAAGTCAGAGAAATAGTTCTTCACTGGCGTAATCATCTTGCTGATGTAAACTCCCATTGTAAATCGTCTATATGATTATATTGATAATCCTATAATCAGTTTTTTATTCAATGGAATTAAAAAAACTGAAAATTTTTTACTTAAGTAAAGGGAATGACGATGTCAAATCGACTAGGCGCCCAAAGCCGAATCTAAGTGGGCAACAGTGTGGTCTTACTGAACGTGTTAGACTCGTCACATGAAACGTTAATTCATCATCTCTTCATATATGTTAATATGAAGCACCAGTATAGTTCAGCTGTTCCGTGGACTTGCAGCCCTATATCCAAGATATATAGGCGTTATGAGCACTGGCGAAGAGTGCTTGTGGCCTGTTCGCACGAGTTACGACAGGGAATGGAGTATCACATCGGCTGTGTGATTCAGTTTCGCCCCGTTCTGATCAAAAACACGGTATTGTTTGTATGTTCATTATGAATATGTAGCCTTCAATAATACATATCGCGTCACTATAAATTATTTGCAATCTTATACTGACACATATCTATCTATTGCCTATATATTTCAAAACATACCTAGCTACCTCCTGCTTTGTAGAATTACATGGAGGCAATGTGGAGTAAACCATATTAAAAATCAAAAGATCGCAAGATCTTTTTTATGTAGCAAAAAATATCCCCTAAGGGGTTGTGCCCGTCATGCCGTTAGCGCAGCTCTTATGCCCGTATCGCCGATAGCACAGCGCTTATAGATTCAGCCCTATAAGTGGCCTGCGCTACTGTACCTTTATGTACAGTAGCTTTTTGCCCGTATCGCCGACGAACCCCGCGCTATTAGAATTTAATGAGCCTAATAGTACTCATGTTGCAAGCTCCGTCCTTCGCAAAGCAACAGTCAAGGTCAACCAGTTCCCTAGGCGTTAGCCCGGGGCGCCTACACCTCGCCCTTAATAGCATATTATATAAACCCTGCTATTTGGGTTATTTTGTAGTGTCAATAAAACACTATTTCAGTTTTTTTCCACTGAAAAAAAATTGAAACATTAGTTTATTAGTGACAATGAGCGGAGAGCTGTAGACATGTCTAGAAATTACGTGGTATGTAATGGATAAACATGATCTCTCCCCCTTACAAAGCTGTAAAAAAGACACTTGTAAGTAAGTACGAAATCTACTATTTGTACTTAATGACCTTGACATGGAATTCAAGGCAACGGACCAGTAACTGATTGCTGGATGCTCTCACGTGGCAGAATACAGGTGACGAAGCTTCGCTACACTCCCAACGGGAGATGGTAGGAGGCGCCATTCCAGGACTTTGACAGGATCAAGGTGCGGATATGGTAATAGCTGTGGGCAGCTCCCGAATTCCCTGGGTAAGTGAGGTTGGCAATTCCCGAAAGCTAAAGGGGGCGCCATAAAAATAAGAATGGGGATTGGTAGTACGATCCAGGCGTCAACTGAAAGATGTGACACACTCGGCCGAAATCGGGTGAACTCCGTAATGAGTATAAACTATTTTTGCACTTTTGCTCAAAAAAACTATTTTTTATGTTAATGTTATTATATTATAATTAAAAATCCTAACATAAAAAAAGTGGCCCCTGCGACCGGGCCTGTTAACTTGTTCCGCAGATTGCTACTTGATTGACCGCCAAGAGCAGCGTATATCCCAGATCTGCTTACGTCCAGAGGGTTGACGCCATTAATTTAGCCACTAAATGGTAGTGCTTCCCAATCTGCTTACGTCCAGAGGGTTAACGGATAGTTATTATAAGGCCACTATCAGGCAATCTATAGTAGTTATAAAACACTGTTTCAATTTTTTTTTACGGTAAAAAAACTGAAAATGTGTTTAAAGGATATAACTATTGGTGGCAACACCTGGATATATCCAGCACCGGCCGAACAGGAGCCATGATCCTGTAGAGAAGTTAGTATGGTGTTGTACTGCTTTTCGGAGTTGAGTCTAGTTCTCCAGTCCTTGAGGTGCTGAAGCTCAGAATGCACTGCGATCGTATCCCCTTATCGCGACAATTAGGGGCCTCCGAAATGAGGTAAAACTATTTTTGCACTGAACTTTTTAGAAAAAAGTTCCCAAAAACGGTTAATGCCCTGCACTTTTTGGATTATAATTTTTTGAGCATTTTTTTCTAAAAAGTGAAAAAGTTCAGTGTAATGCTTTTGCAATGAATCGAGGGATATTATGTATTGTCTGCATTCTAGCTTCAATGGGAGTCTCTTTTTTGCATTGTGGATAACCTAAAAAGAATGATGTCCAATTGAATCGATTACCATATTCAATCTTTTTCTCGCCAACATAGGAAGTGAATCCTATAATTGTAATTAATACTCCTAATAGTAATCCGTAACGATTAATATTTTCTTTAAATTTCTCTCTTTTATCTTCATCTAAATGTTTATGATTACGATCGAAGTATATATTGAACATATAGAGAGCAAATAGGACAATTATGAATAGTGCGAATGCATGAATATCCATTCTAGTAGTGAAGATGAACCATATATACAGACCAATAGTCATTGATATTTGATAAATAAATGTTTTATCGGAATGTTCTGGTTCAACGAAGACAACGAAGAAGAAGAGAGTTAGGAAACCGAAGAGATGTTTGAGGGTCATGTTGTTAACTAAAACATCTTGAAGACGACAATTAAAAAGTGGAGCAAGGAAGTTTGCCACTATTAGCAAATAAAAAACTATTATCCCTTTTATGGGGAATTGTGTTTTGAAATCCATCTAATTGTAGGAAGTAAAAATATTTTTTTACTCTAAAACTTTTTATGCAGAACATGAAAAAATAGTTTTACGCCATTTCGGGCGGCACGTGCGACGCGAATACAACACAATTGCTTTATATGGGATCGCGTCATCAGTGACTGAGGATTTGTGTTGCCCATAAATATACTTTAAAGGGTATATCAGCCTAAAATTTAATTGAACTCGAAATATAAATGCGGGTGCCACCCGCTTCTGGATTAAGGTTTTCTATTCATTATACATTATATGGTTAATGAATTTAATATTATCAATTTTTTTTTGATAGAAAAGTAACAAAGTAATGAAAAATAGTTTTTGGGCATCAATAGTTTTTGGGCACTTTTTTCTAAAAAGTGCAAAAAATAGTTTTACGTCATTTCGGACGCCGGTTACAAGCTCAAATACAACACCGATATTTACATGGGAGCTTGCAACGCAGAGAGTTGGTGTTGCCCATGAGTATACTTTAACAGGTATACCAGCCTGACTTTAGCTAACTTATCCTTTGGATTTGCGGTCGCCAGCCGCGCGGGGTTAAGGTTTTCTAATCATAATACCTTATCTTCCACCCCAATGTTTGTATTGGATAAAATGCACTTTCAGTTTTTTTTGATGGAGAAAAAAACTGAAACCATCAATTTTGATGGGAAAAAATCAGAGCCAGATCCGGGGGGATGTGGGGCTCACCTAACCAGCCAGGGTTAAATGGCTGGATAACCTGACCGCGACAGGTTGTAAAAATAACAGGCGGCGTATCCGTACCGGCGGCGTAAACGATGAGGTAACCCAATCAACATGATCCGAGATGTCCCGTGTAGACATTTAGGTGTTAGAGGTACCAACTAAAAACTTACTGGGCAAAGCCCATTTTTTGTATAAATACTAAAAAAAATTGAAAATTATTTTTAACCTTTTTACATATCAAGTACTTGCAAGTACTTTAAAGGGGGTAAGTCCACACCCACCTTACACGGGAGTTGGATATGGTTAGAAATGCTCCATAAGAAAAGCAGGGATCCGTGACAGTTAGAGCTCTAATTGTCGCAGTCCACGTAATGGGTAGTGCTAACGTTAAAGGCAACTGAGAGATATATTACGATATATCCTGGTCTATTCGACTTGCTCACAAAGAGCGAGTTACGGTGCTCCGCGATATAGGGTGAGAGAAGTTTGTTGTTCTACCAAAAGATTCTGTCTTTGGGTAAAACAACAAATGCGAATCGGTGAGCCAACACCTTGTGAGATTAATGGGAATGCCTTCCTACCTTTCAGGTAGGCAGGAGATCCCGCTTTCAAAATTAAATGGACAGTAGTAATACATGACTAGGACGATTGGGAGAAACCATAGATAAAGCCGAACGTATTACCGCCTTGATATATTGCGAAATATATATCCTCTAATTGTGGATCACTATGCAAGTGTTGAATCCCTAATTAGTATATATTCCTAAAAGTTGCTTGCACGACAATTAGGAATATATATTGGAGATACCAATGAAACTAAAAAAAAAGAACTTTGAAATAGGATTCTTATTTTTTGTTGTCTTCGCGTGAGCAGAGCTCACTCGTAGAACGTACTCGCTTGCGAGTACTGTCTTCGCCAAGACGGAGTCTTAGCTCAGAGAGCCGGCTTTGCCGGCGATCTTCGCGTGAGCAGAGCTTACTCGTAGAACGTACTCGCTTGCGAGTACTGTCTTCGCCAAGACGGAGTCTTGGCTCAGAGAACTCATACAACGAAAAATAGATCTATTTTTCTTTTTATTTTGTTTTCAAAGAAATTATCCGAGTAATAAGCAACTAGCTAGTTTGCGAATTATCTTAATAATAACCTGGAGAATAATGGGTTTTTACGTTTATGGATTAAACAAGCAACCCTCTTTTGCTAAACTTCTCTAATTGTGCCGTGTATTTAATATGTTCCATGGATTTAACCCATATTAATTATTAGCCACCACAATCTTCTTCTACTTTTGGGGTAGAAGAATGATTACAATTTGATATCAATCTGATAAGACGTTCAAGACATTTCAGTGTCGCCAAGGCGACGGGCCTTCTCCCAAACCCTCCCAACAGTCTTCCAACTGCCCCTATTAGTTATTCTGTCTGTTTGTATTGCTACAAACAAGCGTTAACTAATACCTGAAATATAATTATCTTCTTCCTCTAATTGTTGTTTTACTTCATAACTTCTAGTTATTTAATTGTTTCCTCGCTTTCCACGGCTCAGATAGACAATTAAATGATTTTTACTTCGGTTTCCACGCCTTTTCAATTTCATCTTCTTATCGTTACAATACAACTTCTAAATGTCATTCAGTAAGAACTTTTAGAGAGTAGATAATCAATCAAACGAAAACTCTTCTTTTTATTTAGGGGCTAATCATTCTTCTTCTCATCTGTTCATCGGATTGCAAGCAACCCTTTGAATATTTGATCTGAATTATTAATTTACCCTAATTGAATCATTTATATTTGATAATCTTCTTATTCTCAGTGTATTTATATGATAATACATGTTTTCAGTTTTTTTTCCAACAAGTTAAAAAAATGTTGTCAAAAATGATGTAAAAAATATAAATGGTAAAAAAAACTGAAATACATAGTTATAATATGATTATAGTATACGATCATTGAACGAAATGGAGTTTTCAGCTTTGAAATCTGCGATTAACGATATGAAGAGTCCTGCAGCGGCACCAAAGGGTGGCGAATGGTCTCCATCATCTACTATTATGAATGCATTTAAGCATTTGCATGCTATGGCTCAGGCTAGTGTTATCACTAAGATGGGTAAGGAGCATGAGAAGACGGTGAAGGATGAATTGAAGGATAAGAAGGGATCCAAGAAGGTAAAGGATCCTAGTACACCAAAGAGGCAACAGTCTCAGGGTGTTCAAGATTGGCAAGATCTCGTAAAGGAAGAGATGATTGCATCGGGTCAGAAGCTCGATGGTTCTGGTAATCCCATCTTTAAGGATGGTAAGCCAGTGTATAATATTACATTTAAGGATGCAATGGGTCGCGCATCAGAAAAGAAGAAGGCCGCAGAGGCAGCTGGAAAGGTGCCTACTGAGAAGAAGGCAGCTACTAAGTCAACATTGGGTACAGTTTCGTACCAGTCTGTTGTTGGTGCTGCAGCACGCGAGAAGGCAACTGCGCCTGTAACAACGCGTGCAACAATTGAAGAAGATGATGATTATTCAGTCGTAGATTTGGAACTCTGGACTGGTCCTAACGGTAAACTTTATTGGAAGACGGACATGAATGAATGCTGGGTTTGTAATCCTAGTGATCATAGTCGTGGTGCATGGATGGGTATTTATAACTCTGCTACACGCAAGTTTTACCCTGCTGAAGAACCCGATGTATAAGGAACATTCAAAAACATCATAATACGAAAAACAGTAGGAACTGTTTTTTAATGTGTTTTCTTTTTATAATTTTAAAATGATAATATAAAATTAGAGTTATGTCATCTAATTCCTTAGATTTGATTTGTAGAATATTAGCCGTCGGTAATTGCGGCGGAACAGGATATACTGGCTGTACTGGTTGCTGTGTTGTCAATAGTCCAAGTGGATGTGATATAAGGGGTCCGACAGGTCCGATTGGTCCATTAGGAACCGGTCCAACAGGATCTATTGGTTCCACAGGATCTATTGGTCCTACTGGGTCCATTGGTTCTACTGGTTATACAGGTCCAATTGGTAATAGTGAAACTGGTCCTACTGGTAATCCTGGTGATCGTTACAATACACGTTCAACCTCAACTGTAATAACACCAACAAATCCATCCATTTCATTACAGGTTGATTCACAGCTAGCATATGTTATTGGTAATTACGTAATTGTTGTTAGTGCTTCTAATCCAAATAATTATTTCAACGGACAAGTTTCAAGTTACAATGCAACTAATGGAACAATTATTATTAGTTCAATTACTAATATAAATGGAAGTTTTGGAACTAATACACCATATATTGTAAATTTAAATGCTGCATTAGGAGCTACTGGACTTCCCGGTTCAACAGGTCCTCTAGGTGCAACAGGTTTACAAGGTAATACAGGACCAACTGGTGCTATTGGTACTGGTCCAACAGGTAGACAAGGCGATACAGGAGCAACAGGTATACAAGGTTATACTGGACCTACAGGTGCAGTTGGTACAGGTCCAACAGGTCCCATAGGTGTACAAGGTAATACTGGAGTAACAGGTCCAACAGGTATTCTGGGTTCAACAGGTCCTACTGGTCCAGCAGGAGGTGGTACAGGAGCAACTGGTCCTACTGGTCCAGCAGGAGGTGGTACAGGAGCAACTGGTCCTACAGGTCCAGGTATTTTAATAACTAGTTCTGGCACAGGATCAATTATTTTGAAAAATGGATCATCCTCTTTTTATAATGACTTCTTAAAAATCGATAATGGTCCTACAGGTATAGTTGATATTTTTGTTGGTACTGATGTATTACCTACAGGAGATGCTACTATAAATCTCGGATCAACAGGTTATCGTTTCAAAGAAGTGTGGATGAAAGATCTGCGTGTTTCTGGTAATACAATTTATCTTGGAGATTCTATTGCATTAGAATTAAGTGCAAGTGGTGGTCTACAAATTCGCGATATTACAACAAATAAAACAGGTGCTGTTGGTATATCACAGATTAACTGGAATTTAGAAGCATATGCAGTTGGTGCACCATCTAATGGTAAATTCCAAGTAAATCCTCAAGCTGATTACCCTCTTAATGGTTGGAATGAAGTTACTTCACGTACATTTAAAATTAATAAACTGGCAATTGCAGGTGTTGATGCAACAGATTATTTAGCTGCTTTAAAAATACAAGTTGATTCAACTAATGCAAAAGGATCATATGTAACTGGAGCATTTATGGATATTGATCCTTGGGGAGAAGGAGGTCCCAACTACTTCATTCAAAATATTACAAGTATGACTGATCAAGGTACTTATTATGATATAGTCCATACACCATTATCTGGAACAGTTTCTTATATTGGTAATAATGGATATCCTGTTATTGGTGATCGTTATACAATTGTAGGTGCATTTGGAAGTGGTGGTGCTGGATCAACAGGAGCAACTGGTGCAAATGGAGATCGCTACAATGCAGTAACAACTGAACAAGAAACACCTAATCCTTATTTGGGTTCAGCAACACTTACTATTGGATCTAGTTATGCATATATTATTGGAAATTCTGTAGTTGTTGTTCAAACATCGAATACTGCTAATAGATTTGAGGGTACTGTATCAGCATATTCGAGCGGAGATATTGTTATTAGTAATATACATAATATTCAAGGAACATTTGATGGTTCAACACCATATTATTATAATGTTAACTTGGACGGCATTGATGGTCCAACTGGTTATACAGGACCTACAGGTTCTCAAGGTATACCCGGTGAAGCAACTAATACAGGTGCAACTGGACCTGATGGACCTACAGGTTATACAGGACCTACAGGTCTTCAGGGAATAAAAGGAGATACAGGAGCAACTGGTCCTGGAGGGTCAACAGGTGCAACGGGAGCAATAGGAACAGGTCCGACAGGTTCTCGCGGAGATACAGGACCAAGTGGTCTAAATGGAGTTACAGGAGCAACAGGTCCAATAGGTAATCTGGGATCAGCTGGCCCTACTGGAGCAACAGGACCAGCTGGTAATGCAGGTGCAGCTGGAACAACAGGCGCAACGGGACCAGCTGGATCTGGTGGCTCTGCATTTAATTATATTGACATTACTTATCTAACTGTTAATAGTAGTCCTGTTACAGCAGCAACTATTGCCTCAATATCACATAATTTCCCTGGAACTTATACAGTAAATGTAGCAACGACTACAACATTATCATATACAAATACGAATGTTACAACATCAGCTGATAATTATAAGCTAATACCATATGTATTTTTCAGTCATTACGCTGTTGGATCTGCTGATGTCTCTACCTGGAATACAAATAAAAGATGGGGGCAATATGCTCCTATTGGTAGAATTACAACAAATGGCACAACTGCAACTATAACATGTCCATTTACAAATAATAATGCAGCTGCAACTGGACTTTTAAGTGGAAATGGTGATGGTAACGCCTATAATTTGGTGAGACTATATTTTATCCTTAATAGTAATATATAAATCCGGCATAATATGATATTATATCATACTGAGTATTATAATAATATCATAAAACCTTTAATTAATATAGAGCATGTCACAAGTAAAAATACCACTATGTCTTCAAGTTAGGTGTACAAGTAGTGTATTTAGTGGATATTTGAATGGTAATGTAATTATTACAGCATCATTTCATTTAATTAATGACACACCACAATATTATAACCAAGGTGCAGACTACTATGATTTAAGTAATGTTCTAATTGGTCAGTGGATTGCAGGAACTCAAGGAGGTTATGCATGGAAAATTGTTGGGATTACAAGTCAATCAGCAAATGATATTACTGTAAAACTTTTAGATGTTGACAATTATTGTGCAAGTATTGCTGGTTCAGGGCAAGATGGTATTCCATTAGCGGATGACACTCCACATATAATATTTCAAATAGGTGATAATGGATTACCTATATTTGCACCTTTATATGCAAATTATCAAAACACTGCTTTACCAAATTTATCAGCAGATATAATCAGTCGATTCATTGATCGTAATACAGAGTCACAATATATTCGTGCATATCAACCAAGTCATACTTTTAGTGTGGGAGACACAATTACGATGTCTGGGGGAGTATATTCTTCATCTTCGTCTTCAGCGATAAATACAATTGGAGTTATTACGCAAGTTGGTGTACCGACTTCAGACTACTTCGACTTCAAACCAACTTCAGGAGAATACTTCCCCAATATTCCTGTTACTCTAATCGGTCCTACAGGTGCTGGTGAAATATATTATATTAATCCTTCGGGTGGTTATACTAGTACTGCACCACCTACAAATGCCGTTCCTATGTGGTATATATTACCTCGTGCGCCAGGTGATACCGGTGGTACGGGTCCGGCTGGACTTCTATTACATAATTCATATGGTGGTGCTGCTGGTGGTTCATCTGGTACAGGTCCTACTGGTCCAGATGGTCAACAAGGACAAAAGGGTGACACAGGTCCTACTGGTCCAGATGGTCAACAAGGACAAAAGGGTGACACAGGTGCTACTGGTCCAGATGGTCAACAAGGACAAAAGGGTGACACAGGAGCAACAGGTCCTGATGGACAACAAGGACAAAAGGGTGACACAGGTGCTACTGGTCCAGATGGTCCAAAGGGTGATACAGGTGCAACAGGAGCCGATGGACAACAAGGTCAAAAGGGTGATACAGGAGCAACAGGAGCCGATGGTCAACAGGGTGATACAGGAGCTACTGGTATATTTGGACAAGGAACAACTACCTATACTGTTCAACCTGGATCACCTCCATCTCTAATTGTAAATTCAACAACATTTAGTTTTCCATCATCACAAGCTTCAATATATTCAGATCAAAGATATGGAAGAACGGAACAAGGATTTTACTTACAATTCAAGATACCCCAAGTCGGATCTTTAGCAGTAGCACCAGAAGGTCTATTTATGACTTTGTATGGTGATGCATCAAATACTGTAGTAGTTCATATAACAGCAAATGGAACAGCGCAAATAAGTGGTGTTTCTGATAGTAATAGTTTTGGACCTAGTTCATTTACAGGAGAAAGTGTAAATGATATAATAACTTTATTTTTTAATGGAGATAAGTTATATGGATATCTAAATAATTCTTTACAACATACAATTCCATTTACAACTTTTGGTTTGGGTTATCAATTACAAATTTCTACATTTACTACAGGTAATCTTCAAGCATTTACATTGCAAAATGTATTATATTATCCAACAAGTAAATTAGGAGCAACAGGTTTTACTGGACCAACAGGTCAAAAAGGTGATACAGGAGCAACTGGTCTTCAAGGTATACAAGGAGATACAGGTGCTACTGGTCCTGATGGTCTACAAGGAGATACAGGTGCAACTGGACCACACGGTCTAAAAGGAGATACAGGTGCAACTGGTCCACAAGGCATACAAGGCATACAAGGTATTCAAGGAGATACAGGAGCTACTGGTGCTCAAGGTATTCAAGGAGATACAGGAGCTACTGGTGCTAAAGGTATACAAGGTGACACAGGAGCAACTGGTCCACAGGGTATACAAGGTATACAAGGTGACACAGGAGCAACTGGTCCACAGGGTATACAGGGTAATACAGGTGTAACAGGACCAACAGGACCAACAGGACAACAAGGAAATACAGGTCCAACAGGTGCTCCAGGTGATCGTTATTTAACAACTAGTGCATCTACTGTTATCGATCCTGGATCTACTGGAACAATCGGTCTAACTGTAGAATCTGCTCTGGCATATCATCCTGGTAACTCAGTTCGTGTAACAGATACAGCATTACCATTGGTAAATAATTTCGAAGCACGTGTAAATAGTTATAATGAGACTACAGGAGCATTAGTATTAGATCAATTAACTAATATAAATGGAACATTTGGATCACCAGCAAAAACATATAATGTAAATTTGGATGGTATTGATGGTCCAACGGGTCTACAAGGTCAAACTGGTCAGCAAGGAAATACGGGTCCAACAGGAGCTCCAGGTGATCGTTATTTAACAACAAGTGCAACTGGAACAATAAACCCTGGATCTACTGGTATTTTAGGTATAACAGTAGAACCTTCGTTAGCATACCATCCTGGTAATTCAGTTAGTATAAATGATGTAGCTGCACCATTAGTTAATAGTTTTGAGGCAAGAGTTAATAGTTATAATCAAAATACAGGTTTACTAGTTATAGATCAATTTTCAAATATTAAGGGTACATTTGGATCATCAGCAGCCTATAATGTAAATCTTGATGGAATTGATGGTCCAACAGGAGATAAAGGAGATACGGGTCCAACAGGTCTACAGGGTCCACCTGGTCTTGATGGTGTAACAGGAGCAACAGGTAATATTATGCCTATTTCTCGATTTTTAGGTGTTAATAGTGCAAGTGTTTATTATAGTGGAACAACAAACCAATATGTTGCTACAATTACACAAAATAATAATACATCGTATGTCAATTCACAACAAGTATTTGCACCTGAAGGTGGATTTAGTTTATATTTTGATGCACCATCATTAACATTTACAAGTATTGATTTCAAACTTGTAAATAATCTTGGAACAGTAATTGCAACATTACGTTTAACACAATCACCACAAAGAATTTATTGGCCTGATACTTCTACATTAAAAGGAACATATAATGTAGGAGATTATATTGGAATTATATATAATCCTTATAATGGATCACCAAATTATACTTTAATTCAAAATTATACAAATTACTGGACAACAACTATTGTAAATCCTGATATTTATTTATACAGAATTGATTTGAATGAGAGTTATTATCCACAGACAGTTGCTATTAATAATTTGAGTTTGATGACAAACGGTGTATATGGATCTACTGGTCCTACTGGCTTATCTGGTAGCTTAGGTGCTCAAGGTAATACAGGTGCAACTGGTCCTCAGGGATCTCAGGGATCACAAGGTATTCAGGGTGATACTGGAGCTACTGGTTCACAAGGTATTCAAGGAGATACAGGTGCAACTGGTCCTCAAGGTATTCAGGGTAATACAGGAGCAACTGGGTCACAAGGTATTCAAGGAGATACAGGTGCAACTGGCCCTCAAGGTATTCAAGGTATTCAGGGAGTCACTGGTTCAACAGGTCCAACAGGTCAACAAGGTCCAACTGGTGTTGCTACAATAGCAGGTAATTCAGTTAGATTTGTGCTAGATACTGGTTTAGGATCTGGTACATTTAATTATGGTACATATGTATCAGAAAATCTTGCTGGATTAGTATTCAATACAACGAGTTATGATGGTATTTCCACATTAAATTGGTTCCAAGAATTATCAGTACAAGTTGATAATGCAACTAATTCTGGTCCTTTAGAATCTGGTAGTACTGGTCGTGAAGCTTATATTCAGATTACAAACCAATATGATCCTTCTGAAATGTATTTATTGAGGGTTAAACATAGTACTTCTGCACCTGAACATAAAACAATTATTGCTCAAAATAACTTATTTTCACCATCACGTTCTACTATAGAAGAATCAGGAAATCGTATAATAGAAGTTGTTGGTGATTTAAATAATTTGGTATCAGGTCGTTTATATGTATTTTCTTTTGTTGTTAATGGATCAACGGGTCCTCAAGGTCAACAGGGTATTCAGGGAGTCACGGGGGCAACAGGTCCAACTGGTTCACAGGGTATTCAGGGTAATACAGGTGCAACAGGACCAACAGGTATGCAAGGTCAAACAGGAGCAACAGGTCCTCAAGGTATTCAGGGTATTCAAGGTGATACAGGTTCAACAGGTCCTACAGGTATGCAAGGTCACACAGGTCCAACAGGTATAAAGGGAGATACAGGTCCTATGGGAACTGCAGGCCCCCTACCTGTTCTTGCATATACCTTAGGGTCTAATCAAATTATCCCTAATAATACTCCAACAGCAATTAAATATAATACAGCTGATACAGCTAATACCCAAGGAACAATTAGTGGTACATATGATACAACAACTGGTACATTTACAAATACAAGCTCTAATACAATTCAGGTTCTAGTATCCGCACAAATAGCATTAGGATCAAGTACTGGTATAGTACTTACAATTAGTAAGGGGGCATCTGGTACAGATCTTTTTGCACAGAATTCTACTAATAGTATTGCCTCATTCGTAACTGGAATATGTTTATTAGCACCAGGTGAATATATTAGAGTTCTTCTTACACAAACATCTGGAATAAGCCAGAATGTAATTTCATATTATGGATTCAGTCGTATATTGATTACTCAATTGGATTATGTAATTGGTCCTACAGGTTTACTAGGTCCTACAGGTCCTTATGGTGGTCCTCCTGGTGATCAGGGATCAACCGGTTATACAGGTCCAACGGGTCCAGCTGGTTACGTAGGATCTGATGGAGCAACAGGATCAACAGGTCCTACAGGTGCCTCCGGTCAAGGGTTCACAGGACCAACAGGTCCTCAGGGTCCTGTGACAGCATATACATTTGATGGCGGTGGTCCTACAAGTGATTATACTAATGGTCCAGCATTTGATTGTGGTTCAGTAACATAGTAAAATAAAATCTATGTAATTTATAATACATTTTGTATCGGGGTTAAAAACTTCACACAAAAAGTATTTTAGTTTTATTAGAATGCCAAATATTCAGTTCCAATTCAGACGAGGAACGGCAGCGCAATGGTCGTCCAATAATCCGACATTAGCTGCAGGCGAAATGGGTATTGAAACAGATACCAATCGTTTCAAAATTGGTAATGGTTCTTTAGCATGGGATTCATTACCTTATGGCGGTTTACAAGGAAACACTGGTCCAACTGGTCCTGCTGGTTATGTGGGATCTGATGGATCAACTGGTGCAACGGGTCCAATAGGTCCACAGGGATTAACAGGTCCTACTGGTGCCATTGGTACAGGTCCTACAGGTCAACAGGGTATTCAAGGTAATACAGGTGCTACAGGTGCTCAAGGTATTCAGGGTGATACTGGAACAACCGGTCCTCAGGGATCTCAAGGTATACAGGGTAATACTGGTGCTACAGGAGCTCAAGGTAGTCAGGGTATTCAAGGAGATACTGGAGCAACCGGCTCTCAGGGATCTCAAGGTACTCAGGGTGATACAGGTGCTACAGGAGCACAGGGTATACAAGGTATTCAAGGTGATACAGGAGCAACCGGCCCTCAGGGATCTCAAGGTATACAGGGTAATACTGGTGCTACTGGAGCACAAGGAGGACAAGGTATTCAAGGTGAAACAGGCGCGACGGGTCCACAGGGTAATCAGGGTATTCAGGGCAATACAGGTGCAACAGGAGCAGATGGTACTACAGGTCCTACTGGTGCAATTGGTACAGGTCCAACAGGCCCTACAGGTCCTCAGGGTCTTCCAGGAGATAAATACTTGTCTGCTAGTGCAACAGTAACTATTGACCCTGGATCTACTGGAACGGTTGGTCTAGTTATTTCAACAGGTTTAGCATATATTACTGGTAACTCCGTTGTTGTTGTTAAATCCAATTTAACAGGTAGCTTTGAAGGTACAGTATCAACGTATAATACAAATACAGGTATAATAACAATAAATAATATTCAAAATGTAATTGGTATATTTACTGGACCTAGTGTATACAATGTGAATTTAGATGGTATTGATGGACCAACAGGTGCTCAAGGTCCTACAGGTCTACCTGGTTCTGCAACTAATACAGGTGCAACTGGTTCTCAAGGAGATACAGGAGCAACCGGTGATAAAGGAGATACAGGTGCTACAGGCCCTCAAGGTGATCCAGGATCACCAGGAACACCAGGAACACCAGGTGATCCTGGTCCCCAGGGAGATACAGGTGCTACTGGAATTGGCGGTGCAACAGGTCCTGAAGGTTATGGATATAGAGCAGAATCATTAACAACAATTACACCAGGATTAGGATCTAAGACATTTACAATTAAATCATCTGATTGGATTAAGTCTGCATATATTACGGGATCGAGAGTACGTGCAGAAAGTGATTTACCCAATAATTTTGTTGAAGGTACATTAAGTCGCGGTGATGATAATACAAAAACATTTACTGTTGATGTTGACTATTACATGGGTACAACAGGAACTAGTGCGTGGTCATTTTCAATTGCAGGTACACGTGGAGTCACTGGGCCTACAGGCTCTAATGGATCTCAAGGTCAACAAGGTGATACAGGTGCAACAGGAGCAGATGGTCAAAAGGGTGACACAGGTGCAACAGGTGCTGATGGTCAACAAGGTTCTAAGGGTGATACAGGTGCAACAGGAGCAGATGGTCAACAAGGTTCTAAGGGTGATACAGGTGCAACAGGAGCAGATGGCCAACAAGGTTCTAAGGGTGATACAGGTGCAACAGGAGCAGATGGCCAACAAGGTTCTAAGGGTGATACAGGTGCTACTGGTCCTCAAGGAACTCAGGGATCTGCTGGTAATACAGGTGCAACAGGTGCTGATGGCCAACAGGGTGATACAGGTGCAACAGGTCCTCAAGGAACTCAAGGAAGTCAGGGTGATACAGGTGCAACTGGTGCATTAAGTTCACCATTTATAATTGATCCTTATAATCCTCAAGTCAGTATTTTATCATCATCATCAATTAAGAGTATTCCAAACACTGGTAGCGATGGCTGGCAAGCACGTGTATATAGTACAGGGTTTATTACAGGTGGTTGCAGAGTTACATTTAAGGCAGATACAAACTATACCATGATAGGCTTATCAGATGATCCTCTATATACAAATCATGATGTAACTAATTATTTTAATGCTGCTATTTATATTGATCAGAGTAATACTGTTAATCTTAAATATAATAAAAACACCAATGACAATAATGCTACAACATGGGCATCTAATGATTCTTTTGAAATAATATATGATGGTATAACAACAGTTAATTTCTATAAAAATGGTACTAAATTTTCTACCAAAACAATTACATCTCCTAATGGTCCATTATATTTGGTTGCAACAATATATTCTGACGCACCAACACCGCCTGCAGCAGTTACAATTACTAATTTAACGTTTAATGCTCTGGGATCAATTGGTTCAACAGGTGCAACTGGTTCTCCTGGTAGTGCAGGATCACAAGGTAATACTGGTGCTACTGGTGCTGATGGCCAACAAGGCTCTAAGGGTGATACAGGTGCTACTGGTGCTACTGGTGCTGATGGTCAAAAGGGTGATACAGGTGCTACTGGTCCTCAAGGAACTCAGGGATCTGCTGGTAATACTGGTGCTACTGGTGCTGATGGTCAACAGGGTGACACAGGTGCTACTGGCCCTGATGGTCAAAAGGGTGACACAGGTGCTACTGGCCCTGATGGTCAAAAGGGTGACACAGGTGCTACTGGCCCTGATGGTCAACAAGGCTCTAAGGGTGACACAGGTGCTACTGGTGCACAGGGAAACCAAGGACAACAAGGTGATACAGGAGCTACTGGTGCACAGGGAAACCAAGGACAACAAGGTAATACTGGTGCAACAGGTCCTGGATTTACTATTAATGGCCCCACAGGCGCTGTCTTATATTATGACGGTAATGGTGTTACTGGTTCTGATTGGTTCTTATTTAATGCAAATACAGGAGCTACTGGAGAAGTGATAATAAGAGGTAAATTGACTGTTGATGGACTGATTGATCCTGTTGGATTAATATTAGCTCCACAAGAATCTAATCCTTCTGTTGGTGCAACTGGGTTACTATGGTATAATAAGACAGATAATAAGTTATATGTTAATTCTAGTGAAGTTGGTTCTGGGGCAGGGTCAACAGGAGCAACAGGTGCAGCTGGATTAAATGGTTCTACAGGAGCAACAGGACCAAGAAGTATAAGTAATATAATTGAAATGAGATATAAAAATAATAGTTCAGGTAGTGAAAATGGTTATTTTTATAATGGTGCTGATGCAATGACAGGTAATCCTTATAATCTAGAATTTAATAGTCTTTTAGCAGCACCAACAACTGGTGTTGATGTGTATGGTACAACAATAATGCCATGGTGGAATGCATTATTATCATTATATAGTACATTAGGTCCAAATATGATTTATTTAACTGTTACAAATATATCGCCATTATCAATACAAAAATATTCATTACCTATTGTGTTTGTTGGTAATGATCTTACTTTTGGAACAAAATACATTACATTAAATCAAAGCATGACATCATTATTTACAAATGAAACTAATTATAATATTTCATATCAAGTAGCTGGTCCAACTGGTCCAACAGGTCCTGGATCTGGTGGTGGTGGTGCAGGAGTAACAGGTGCTACTGGTCCCCAAGGTAATCAAGGCAATCAAGGCGATACAGGTGCAACAGGTCCTCAAGGTGATCCAGGATCACCAGGAACACCAGGAACACCAGGTGATCCTGGTCCCAAGGGAGATACAGGTGCTACTGGAATAGGAGGTGAAACTGGTCCTGAGGGTTATGGATATAGAGCAGAATCATTAACAACAATTACACCAGGATTAGGAAGTAAAACATTTACAATTAAATCATCTGATTGGATTAAATCAGCTTATATTACAGGATCAAGAGTACGTGCAGAAAGTGATTTACCCAATAATTTCGTCGAAGGTACATTAAGTCGTGGAAATGATAATACAAAAACATTTACTGTTGAAGTTGACTATTATATGGGTACAACAGGAACTAGTGCTTGGTCATTTTCAATTGCAGGTACTCGTGGAGTTACAGGACCTACAGGTGCTGATGGCCAACAAGGTTCTAGAGGTGATACTGGTGCTACAGGTGCTGATGGTCAAAAGGGTGACACTGGTGCTACAGGTGCTGATGGTTCCCAGGGTCAACAAGGTGATACTGGTGCCACAGGAGCTGATGGTCAAAAGGGTGACACTGGTGCTACAGGTGCTGATGGTCAAAAGGGTGACACTGGTGCTACAGGCCCTGATGGTCAAAAGGGTGACACTGGTGCTACAGGCCCTGATGGTCAAAAGGGTGACACTGGTGCTACAGGCCCTGATGGTCAAAAGGGTGAC
>JACCDY010010528.1_pt1 | contig 63385 bp, 36 predicted proteins | sample 7446391 | NCBI WGS metagenome assembly JACCDY01 (sample SAMN15323451, study PRJNA562643) | freshwater metagenome | isolation source: river surface water | place: USA:Blue River Watershed | collected 2017-08-18
CAATATCAGGTCTAACATTTGCCAATAGAACATATAAATCTGTTACTGTGGGATGGACATTATCTGGAGCTCCTCCAGAAGATATTAGTTCATTTACAATAAATATATCAGGTGCACAGCCAGTATCATTATCAAATGTTATAATTAATGGACCATTTTCACAAATAACATATAATACAACATTATCTGGTGATATTAGTAATATTCTTGGTGGTAGAACATATGGTACACGGATTACAGCTAATTATAAAACGGGCTATAGAACAGATAGTTCATTTGTAAATGTTACATTATCTGCTGGTAACTTACAGCCTATATCAGTATCAGGATTTAATGTTGATATAATTACAAGTAGTTTATCTGGTGCACGTAATACATCGACTGGTATACTTAATGATGCATCTAATACAGGAACTGGAAATTATATATTACACTGTATACCTTCATTATCTGGAGCATTACCTATAGATGGTAATATTTCATATAATTTTAATGCTACTGCTACAGCTACTAGTATTTCAGGATTATGGAGAATAACGAATGTATCTAGTGAAACAATTAGTAATAATGCACTAATGTTAAGTGGAAATACTATAAGCGGCTTGTTACTATTCGATTTACCAGCATCATATTCTGCTATATCTGTATTAGGATTAGCAAGTATTGCATCAAATATAGATATATCTGTTAATTATGTTTCAGGAATTAGAGATGGATTTTTAACAAGAATACCAATTTATTCAGGAGCGGTTCCAACAACCCTATCAGATAATATTGTAAATATTAGTGGTATAAATGATGCGACAACATATAGACGCGTTCAACGACAACCAAATATTTCTTCCACAGTTGTAGATACAGCGACTAATGGAATTATCCGTTTTTATGTATATATAATGCCAACAGATATAACCCGCAATATTAATTCAATAACTATTCAAAATACTACAAATTCGAGAGTATTCATATTAGCAGTTTCAGGTTATAGATAGTTACTACATGATTCTAAATATGATCGCATCTTTCCAACGGCGTTTATTTGGTTGAATAATAAATTCTAGCCGCACACTGAATCCTATTGCTAAATTATATTCTATTGTCTGATCCATAGAATATAATTTATTGTTGATCCATTGGCACCGTATTTTTATAATCTGTTTCCAATCATCTATATATATTCTAATAACTCCTATATCTACATCAATATGTATAACTATTCCTGTGAGAGTCTTAACACCTGACTGCAGGACTGCTTGTAAGAACTGCAGATCCCTACTGTATTTTTTAGCTCTTTTTCCCTGCTTATTTAACTGTATAATATTTATTGCTTCTTCCCCTGTTTCAAATGAAGATTGTTTAGAAACACACTTCAATACACGTTGATTAACTAGATCTGCATATCTTCTTATTGGACTAGATGCATGACAGTATACAGTTTCATTAAGACCATAATGATATGTGGAATCCGCAGTAGAAGCAGGTATATATTCAGCAGCAGTTGCTTCCAGATATTCTAGCTGCACAGGAAGTGTACCAGTTGACAGCCAGGCAGGTTGACAGCGCAGCAGGCCCCTGCCAGCAGTCAGCAGCTGCTTTGCAGCTTCACGATTATACAGTATCATTAATAATTCTATCCATCTATGTGTATCTTCTGTTAGAGATCTATTCAAATTACAACACACATCTTTTAAAACATGAACAAACTCTGCAGGGGCAGTGGCAATGAAGTTATCATATGTATATGTTCCATTAACGTGCACTATAGTATCTTTGAACCCTATTACAGTAAATGTAGTTGTTGCAGGAGACCACATACATTCTAGTGACACACCATACCCGCGACTCTTTAAACCCTGGGAACTTAAAGAAAGTATACCTTCTGATAACTCCTTTGGAAACATGGAGCGTTGTACTGATCCTTCATTGTCATAGAATGTCTGCCCCTGCTTCGCTGCCATTGTGTCAAGTAATGACCCTCCATGTATATACTCCGCAACATCACTAATCGTTATCCATACTCTATAATTTCCTTCTGCGTCCGCTGGCTCAATAGTAATCACATCATCTACATCACGACATCCTGGAGGATCAATATGGAATGTATATCCTTCTAGTTGCTGTCTTGCATCTTCTAATTTGCGCTGACAAACAGCTGCAACTTCCTCCTGTAACTGCCTGCGAACTGCTGCATTTGGAGGAATACCTGCGTAATGTAGCAATAATGCCTCCGTTTCTGCTTCATAATCACCTGCAGTCCCTATAACACGTACTAAATCAGCTCGTGGAATCTTTTGATGTGACTCTGTAACTGAAGCAATAGGACGTATAATACATAATATATTCTTCCCATCAACTGGTCCCTTATAACCGACTGCATAGAACTTCGCAGCAGCATCTTTTGCTTGATATGGAACAGCAAGATAAGCGGGTACTCCATGTGATGACATACCATATTTACACTGGTTTGTTAGCTCCAAGCACGCAATAATAGGATCCATCTTTCGTCGATAAATTTGCTATACATAATATAGCACCTACCATATTTTCAAATTTATTCCCATACATACAGTACACATAATGCATATATTTGTTAAGCAGCACAGTGGACTATATACCCTCATTAAGCATCAAAAATTGACTATGGAGACAAAAAATTTGATTTCCCTGTCTCCCTAGCAGTCTATCATACAAGCTCCCAGAGTCTAAAGAACTCCGATACCTAAGTTCTACTCGCTCTATTAATTTAACACAACCGCCGCTAAAATGTCCGTTATTCTTTCTAAAAACTTCAGCGTCAACAGCATCTCTTTCAGCAAGCCAGCTGTACTCAAGTCTGGTGCAAAGCAGGCTTATGTGAACTACAATGGTGGTAAACTTCTCATGCAAACTCCTCCCAAGTTTGCTCTACCTTTCGGTGTAAGTGCATTTGAAGATAAGAATAACTCACAGAGTCCTCCCGTATATAGTCTCGATCTCAGTTTCCGTGAGAAAGATACTAATGCAGCTGTTAAGACATTCTATGATGCAATGATGGAACTTGATACACTCATGATGGATACTGCTGTTGCTAAATCTGAGGAATGGTTCGGTAAGAAGAAAAGCCGCGAAGTCCTCGAGGAACTCTATACTCCCGTTGTTAAGAAGTCGAAGGATGATAAGTACCCTCCTACCATGAAGCTCAAGCTTCCTCAGCGTGATGGTGCATTTGATGCAAAGTTCTATGATGAAGCCCGTAATGAATACAAGGATTTCGATATCAAGGAACTCCTTCCCCGTAATTCCACGGTGACTTGCATTATTCAATGTGCAGGTGTATGGTTCGCTGGTGGTAAGTTCGGTCTTACATGGCGTGCAGTACAAGTAATGATTAATTCCAAGCCTCAGGAACTCCCTTCATTTGGATTCGCAGAGGATGAAGGTTTGGAGCTTTCCGATGCTGCAGTCCCTGCCCCAAGTGTTGTGACTGCTATGATGCCTTCAAAGCCCTCAGCGCCTACTCCTGTTGAAGATAATACGGTTGATGATGATGAAGCCTTTGCAGAGCCTCCTCCTGTAAAGAAGCCTGCAGTAGCTGCCGCTCCAGCTCCTGAGCCAGTTGCCGATGAAGATGATGAAGAGATGGAGCCCGCACCTGTTCCCAAGAAGCCTATGATCAAGAAGAAGGTCACTGTAGCTGCTAAGAAGTAAATGTACTCTAATTGAAATATAAATACATAAAATATACAAAACAAACAATATATTTTTATTGAATATAAATGATAATATATTGTTGTGTTAATGAAATGCCGATAAACAACATATAATACTAGATAGAGGATGTCATTTAATACATATTGGTCCGATCCACATACTGTATTTAATAGAAGTGGGACAACAAATATTGGTAAATATCATGTAACTACAGATACGCCAGCACATATATTATTTTCTCCTGATGGAAGGTATTATTATAGTTCTCAAGTAGCAGCAGATAGTGTCGTACAAAGAACTGCTTTAAATCGTATATCTGATTCTAGTAATGTAATTTATAATCAAATAGGAAGCGACACTCTTATGTCATTAATTACAAATGCATGTTTAACAAATAGAAAATTCATACTTATTTATAATGCAACCGAAATAAACTCATATGATATTTCATTAAATGCAACAACCTTAACATCAACAACAAATAGACAAAAATTTGATTCAACACAATTTACTGGGTCATATTCAGTAAGTAGTGGACTAACCAATCTAGGATATATTGCAACAGATACAAGTGGATTACTACTAGGTACAGTTAAAAAAACAGGACCACCTGTTGCATTCTTTTTTAAACGTATTAATGCAACAGATGATAGTAATTTAAATAATCCTTGGCGTAATAGTCATATATCAAATGTAACATATATTACTGATAGTAATATATCTACAAGATTTTTTGAAAACATTGCAATAGCAGATATATCATTTATTGATTCATCATACGGAATTGCAAGAACATATATAGAAAGGAGAGATACTATAGCAGGTACTAGGGAAATAAGATTATATAATATATCATATTCAAATATTAGTGGTCGTGCAGATATATCATCGTCTACTTCTCCAACACCATTTCAAACAATAGATATATCTAATGTATCGCGTTATATAGACATTTGTAATAATGGACAATGGGCAATAAATCGCACAGGAACTGTTCTTGCTGTAGCTGATCCATCATATAATGATGGAACAATACAATGTGGTCGTATATTAGTATATTCTCCAACAGAATCAAGAGACATTCAATTAGAAATTGTCGAACCAAATCTGTTCAATTTAGGACGCTTCATACAAATAGATAAGAATACAGGATGGATTTATTCACAAGTATCAAGTTCACAAATAAGAAATACAAGAAAAGATTTCTTATGTGGTTACCAACTTAGAACATTAAATGTAGATAATAGAGAAGTTGTATATGATTATAATAAATTATTCTCATTAGAATTATCCAATAATGATATTAGTGGTAGATTTATAAGACAAGTCTACTATGATATTTCACAAAACATACGCACACTTCGTGTTGCATATGATAATCAGTTTAATACAGGTAATATCAATGTATTCACATTGAATGAAAATACATATAGACAAGATGTATCACAAATTATTATAGACTATCCACAGACGTTACCATATTATTTAAATAATTATAATGATTTATGTAGTAATAAAATATCTATTAATCAACTTATATCATCACTACAATATAAAGACACAAATAATGATAATCCAGGAATAATATTATACGATATATCATATGGGCAATTAACACAAACTCGTCCAAAAATAATATATACGCGTGATTATAAAAGTGCTGCAACAGATGCACTAGAAATAAATCTACGCGACTCATCTGGAATACTTCTACCTGCAGATATATCAAGCGGTTATATAGATATTGATCCTTCTGGTACTGATAAAGTTAATATAAATGGAACAACAATATCATTTAAATTCCGTGCATGGGATCAAACACGTGGTTCCGATTTTGATATAATTGATATAAGCAATACTACATACAGCATTCGAAATCCAGATATTCGTCCTAATATTATTCTACCAGGCACACAAGATAGTCCATATTCTTTTATTGAAGGTGTATTTAGAACACGTATTACATATAAACCATCAATGAATACTACTGTTCGTGATTTATCTAGTCAAAGAATTAATATTACAATAGGAGATCCTGATGCAAAAACAATATGCTACGTATCAGATATTGGTAATATATCAGGTAGTATATTATTCAATATAAGCGGTGATATATCAGGTACATCACAATCAGCTCCACTATCTGCTACTTTTCTACAACATATGGGTATATATATAACAGATATATCATCTGCTGGAGTAGGGACATTTAGATATTATGATCCCAATTTTACAACATTTATTAATCCATCAAAAGATGCAACAAATGCTATAAGTGATTCATTTAATATATTGCAAAAAAATACACGTCTTAGAAATAGCGCAATTATTATATTTATACAAGACCCAATTAATATTAATTTATCTAGTAAGCCCTCTATCACATTTGCATTATGGAATACAGCATTTGATTTATCAGAAACATTTTATATACCAGATACATCTAATGTATTAACTGAATATAACTTGCCATCTCTAAGTTATAAAAAAGTAGCATATTCTGATAATGAAAAAACATGCCGATTTACAATATTACCTGCAGCTCAATTAAATATATTTGGTTCAGATACAGTGGCAATTAATCTAAATAAAGAAATTGCATATAGACCAATTAGAGGAACATCAGGAGAATCTTTTGTTTTTACATCATTATTTAATGATCTAAGTTCTAGTAATATACTTTCTAATCCTCGTAATAAAACTCCAAACCAATTTGGTGTATATATTGAAGATGTATGTGGAAGAGGTTTAGGAACATTTCAAAAAGGAAATGGTTTATTCTGGGATACATTAGACAGTAGTAAAAATATTGTTGTTAGTAACGGATTAGATGCTATATATATAAGATTTAATTCAACAGAATCACCATCGTCCGAAATACTATTTAATCCATATTTTGAATTTAAATTATTTGAAAAAGATCGTATTAATAATATAGTAAATAATGATACTACTGCACCACCAATAAATATCAATGACGGTAAATATCCATTTTATACAAATAAGAAAATTCGTGTTACACTGCGTCTTAGTGATATATCACAATTATCTGTTCCAACAACAACTATTAATGTATTTGCACCAGCTGGTGGATCTCAACAATTATATATGACAGATATATTATCTAAAATAGATATTTCTAGTGCTTATTCTAATAGTTCAGATATATCTGCACAATTTAGAAAAGACCCATTAAATATTGTATTAACAGATATTAGTAATAGACCAAATGCTATAAGAACATTATACATATCGGATCCAAGTAATAACATCATATTCACAAGTACAAATATTTCAGATACAATATTACAAGCATCAGATACACTAAATATTAATATAAGTGGGATTACAGCAACCGCTCCAAATGTGTCCATTGATATTTCATTTCGGATCATGGATTCATTTGGTGTTGATATTTCCAGGTCATTTATTAATTCTTCTGGACAATTCTTATCTGATACACGACCACAAACAGGAACATATGATTTATCTCAATATCTATTACAACCAATAAGAATAAATATATGTGGTGGAGATGCAATACAACAACATGATGGTATTTTGGTTAATAGTACTACTGGTGGGACATTCCTTACAACTGATATATCATCAATAAGTGGCGAAATCATTGCAGATATTACATTGCTTCAAGATATGTCTGGAATTAATTCATTATATAATATTTCTGGACCTATTGCTGTAAGACCAACACTACAAAGTAGTATTCCTCTTAGACCAGATATTTCATGGAATGGGTCACAATTAATATATACCAGAGATAGCTCATCCAATATATATATAAACACTACAGCTGGATCGTCTCATACTGGATATATTGAAAATGGAGATATATATATGTTTGGTAATAATAATAATGGACGTCTCGGAAATGGATCAAATGTAGATACTAGTAGTGTATCAGGGGTCCGCATTAATCGATTTGGAAGCTTATCAGGAGCAATACCAATCCAAGTAGCATGTGGTGAAATACATACAGCAGTATTGTGCGCTGATGCCAGTTTGTGTATGTTTGGTTCAAATGTTAATGGACGTCTTGGAAATGGATTAACTTCAGGCAGTACTTTATCAGGAATGAGAATAAATAGACTTGGTGATCTTTCAGGAAAGATACCAATTCAAGTAGCATGTGGTCAAACTCATACAGCAGTATTGTGTGCAGATGCCAGCTTGTGTATGTTTGGTAATAATAATAATGGACATCTTGGAGATAGAACAAAGACAGAAAGAACTACAGCAGTTGTAATAAATAGATTTGGTGATCTTTCAGGAAAGATACCAATTCAAGTAGCATGTGGAATGGTACATACAGCAGTATTGTGTGCAGATGCTAGTTTATGTATGTTTGGGTTACAAACAAATGGGCGTCTTGGAAATGGATTAACTTCCATTGCAGATATTTCTACAGCAATTGTAATAAATCGTTTTGGTGATCTTTCAGGAAAAATACCAATCCAAGTAGCATGTGGAACGGCACATACAGCAGTATTGTGTGCAGATGCTAGTTTATGTATGTTTGGGTTACAAACAGATGGGCGTCTTGGAAATGGATTCACTTCCACTGCAGATATTTCTAGAGCAATTGTAATAAATCGTTTTGGTGATTTATCAGGAAGAAGACCAGTTCAAGTAGCATGTGGAAATGAACATACTGCAGTATTATGTGATGATAATAGTGTTATTACGTTTGGTTTTAATACTAGTAATCAATTAGGTATAAGTACTACTATTATATCTAATTCAACTGGTACTCCAACACGAATAAATAATATAAGTGGATCTTTTTTATCATATAAAACTCCAGTAAGAGTAGCATGTGGTAATAATCATACTATAGTTCTATGCGATGATGGTACTATTATAACATTTGGATCAAATAATTGGGGTCAATTAGGTAACAGTACTATAATACGTAGTTATTCATCTATCGTAATTAAACCACATTCACCACCAATCAATAAAAATTATATTTTACCTTCAAATAGCACTGCTTATACATTAATGAAATACTCACCATTTGCTGAGCATAATGCAATAATAGCAAATGGACTATTATACGTTTTTGGTAATAATGATAATGGACAGTTAGGAATAAATAATACTACAAGCCAATCAATACCTCAACTTAATAATTTTGGTGGTCTTTTAGGAGCAACACCTATTCAAGTATCATGTGGAGAAGCACATACTGCTGTTCTATGCGCGGATTCATCATTATATATGTTTGGATTACAATCAAATGGACGTCTAGGAAATAACATATCTTCAGGTAATTCTATTTTACCGGTTCGAATAAATAATAATGGTGATCTTTCAGGAAGAATACCAATTCAAGTAGCATGCGGTCAATCTCATACATCAGTTGTATGTATGGATGGTACATTATGTATGTTTGGTTATGGATTAAATGGTCGACTTGGTACAAATGATATATCAGATCAACAAATACCAGTACGTATAAATAATAATGGAAGTCTTTTTGGAAAAAAAGTAATACAAGCAGCATGCGGTAATGATTTTACAATTGCATTATGTTCAGATGGAACATTACATGGATTTGGTGATAATGGTAGTACTACTAATAAAATGAATTTAGTAGATAGTGCCGACACATCATCAAATACCCCTAAATTGATATCATCATTAGAGACCTCGAAGCAACCGATTGAAGTAACATGTGGAATAAACTATTACATTATACTATACGCAGATAATACATTTAGGTCTACTACTAATAATGGAAATATACTACTGTCTTCTACTCAATCTAATTATATAAAAATATCGTCTGGTGCAAATCATTTAGCAGTTATTAATAATGAGAATAATTCTCGTACGTTAGGTTTAAATTCAAATGGACAATTAGGTAATAATAGTGTAAGCAACAACCCCACAACATTACAAACTCCAACTAATACAAATATAGGCTCCTCACGTAAAATAATTGATGTAACATGCGGATCATCGCATACATTATTTTTAACATCGGATGGAAAATTATATTCGTGTGGATACAATCTTAGTGGTAGATTAGGATTAGGATTTGGATTAGATAATTCACAAAATACACTATTTCCAACTGAAATTACAACCTTAATTGCTGCACCAAATATTACATCTCCTATATCAACATTCCCTCTATATAAGCACTGTATAATGCATATAACACCTGCTGCGTTTTATTTATATTCACAAAATGGAACCAGACTATTTGCACGCGGCTTTGATAGACAATATGATCTAAGACGTCTAGAATTTGGAAGAGATCTTGCACAAAAACATTTTAAATTTGTACTACATAATATACATTCTACTAATATATTTATTCCAAATACAAAACATCGTATAGAAAGAGTAATGCGTTCATATGCATCCCTTCCTCCAAGAGACAACAGTGGTGCAATTAGTAGTATATCAGCTGATGTATATCCAATAACTACTAGACAAATTAAATTAAATTTCGTACCACAATTTAATACTTTTACATCTAATGTAATTGCTCCAAGTATACGAAGAGATACATCAGGTAACTTATATACATTTATACAATATTCAAATCAAACAGATGCATCTGACACAGGTGTTGATATTAGTACACTTAGATTTAGATCAATTAGTGGTGATATATCTAGTGTAATATTAAATCATGCATCTTATAATAAAAATAATATTGGTATATATATAACTGATATTTCCAATAGAAGTTCTGTAAATAAATTTCAATATACATTAAGTGGGCCAGTACCATATACATGGCTTGATATTAGTTCTTTACCTCTTATGTTATCACCAAATGATCGTATTCGATTTAGAGTTAGTGGCGATTCTGATATGTCACAAAGTAATCCAACAATAACATATAAATTAACAACAGGTCATGAATTTACAGGATCATCAATAATATTAAATGACATATCTAATATAAGTTTATCAACAGTGTCTGGTGAAGTTGAGTTACGACGACCTATTCGAATAATACGGGGAACTGGTCTAACAAGAGATACTCTACCTGTATTAGATGTGTGTGCACAAAGTGTTTCAGGAATTAAAATATTAGATGCAAGTGATTTCTGGATATCAAATTCTATATATAGTGTATTTGGTGACCCGAGTGACAATCGTGGTGTTCTTATTATACCTCCTATTCCATCCGATATTTCAAATCGTCTATATATTCGTCAATTACCAAGTACAGATCTTTCATTAAATATTACAGATGTATCAGGGTTTATTATGCGTCCTACAGATCAATTAGTTATTAAAAATTTAGCAACTACTGTTAATATTACAGAACCGTTCCCATTACATTTTAGATTATATTCAGATATATCAAGCGGATTAAATATTAAATCTAGTGGCCAAGGAGCAAATTATGCTTTAAATAACTTGCAAGAACCACTTATAAAAAGATTCTCTGATATTAGTGCAGTATATAATATCAGAATTAATAGTCGCCCTGTAATTCATGATCCATCGTCATATACATATATTCTTAAATCGTATAATAATCCAGGAGGAACAGATGCATCTAATATATTTATTTTGAACGATATTAGTGCAACTGATAGAAATGGTGATGCGATATTTTTTACAGTAGAAGAAATATCATATAATACTAATAATAATTGTGTATTCAAATGGTCAACTATGCCAATTAAAGCATCAAAAGCAGATCTAAGTGATTTATCAACAAATACAATATTACCCAAGACGACCTCATATATTTTATTAGATGCATCATCTGATATTTTTACACGAAATGAAAGATTACCTTTTATTCGATTAAAAGCAACAGATAATCCATTATCGGTCGCAAATAAATCAATATCAGATGTTAGAATTAATGTTCGAATTAATGCACGTCCAACAATGAATATTAGTGGATCTTCATATAGATATCCAAAACTACCAGATTATATAGTAAATATATCAGATATATCTACAATTCGTAATATATTTACACGTATATCACCAGAATCAAACCATACGATGATTCTGGATGCCTCTGGACGTGCATGGGCAACAGGACGCAATATATCAGGACAGTGTGGTGTTCGTAACTTTGTCGATATATCACGCGGATTTACACAAATTACATTAAGTGGTGGACGCACAGCAACACAGATCGCAGCAGGAGATGCATATACATTATTCCTGGATTCTTCCAATGCAGTACAAGGAACTGGTTGGAACTTGAGTGGTCGTCTTGGAAACACTCTAGACACAACTGTATCTGGATGTATTAATGTTACACTTTCTGGTGGAAGAACAGCGAAATATATTGCAACTGGGTCACGTCATTCTGTTATTATAGACTCAAATAATCAATTACAAGTATTCGGTGAACAAGCAAATGGACGCTTAGGTAATAGAGTAGTAACTATATCTGGATTAACATCCCCTCAAGTAATAACAACAATATCTGGTGCAGCAGCAGGTGATCCTGTCGAAGTTGCCTGTGGTGAACGTCATACATTAGTACGCACATCCACAAATCAATTATGGGCAGCAGGATATAACCTTAGTGGATTGTTAGGTATTTCTGGATTAATTATCCAGGATATATCCAGTTTCACACAAGTAACTCTGAGTGGTACACCTACAATTTCACAAATTGCTGCAGGTGCTGATTATTCCGCATTTATTACAATAGATACCCCTAAAAATCGTCTATTTATGTTTGGTGACGCATCAAATGGTAAAATAGGTAATGGGAACATTTCAGGAATTGTAATACGCCCTACAGAAATAACACTTCCTTCACAAAAAAATCCAATATATGTGGCATGTGGTCGTCAACATACAGCAATAGTATGTAACGATGGTACTGTTCTAACATGCGGTGATGGATCTGGTGGTAAACTCGGTAATAATTTATCTACTGGAAATGTATTATTCCCCACACTTATATCACTTAGCGGAGGGAAATGTGCAATAGGAGCTGCTGTTGGCGCGAATCATACAATTATATATTGTTCTGATGGAACTATACAAACATTCGGTGTAAATTCATTTTATCAACTTGGTATTTCTGGCGATAATGGAAATAAAACGTCTCCACAACAGATTCAAACTGCTGCTGTATTGCGCTCAATATCAGATAATAAATTCAATTATAATTACTTCTATGATGTATCTAATGCAAAAACATATGAATTCCGTGGTATAAGAAGTGATTCAACAGTATCAAGATTAAAAGTATCTGATATTTTAAATGATATATCTTTCGATGATATTAATGGAGATCCTAGTGGTATTGCAATAATATCTTTTACAAATGTAACTACACTGGCATCAGAAGGATGGAAATATACTGCTAGTGGTGGGGCCTGGCAGTCATTATCAGGAAGTATTAGCCCGTCCTATGCATTTTTGGTCGGTCCATCATATGAATTTGCACTAGATTGTGGTCCAAATGATGCATCAGCAGTACCATATACAATACAATTCCGTGCATTCGATAATAGATTAAATAATGTAAGTTACGGAGGCTATTTTAATATAACTGCTTCTGGTGATTTGGATCTATCAAGTTCATCTTTCTCACAGAATATTATAACAATAAATACATATGTATGTGAGAGTATTGCGGCATATTCAGGGGGGACTAAAAAGATTTTAACAGAAGATATATTAACAGTTGATATTAATGGAAAAACCGTTTCTGGGGAGAATTTGAATACAGAAACCATAAGCGGTGTATTAAGCAAATTAACTTTTACACCAACTCTTGCACAAACATCACAAGTTCCAAAAGGCATATATTTCATTGATTATTCTGGTCAAAACACTATTGCTGATGGTAAAATACAATATCAACTACAAGATGGTGGGAACTGGATTGATATATCACCAAATACAAGTTTACAACCAACAACTTCAATACGTTTTTTGCCAGCAAATATAACTGTACCTACAAAAACTATATCAATACGATATAAAATATGGCATGCATACCTATCAGGTGATATTACAAACAAAGAATATGAAAAATTTTATAGTACTAATACATTTAATCTAGAACTTATTAAAACATTTGCATTTGTTTTACCAAACATACGCAATCAAATATCAATTAATGCACAAACAATGTTTAATTATTATTTACCAATTGCAAACGATAATGTATCTACGATTTATAATAGAGGCATTCGATTAAATATATTTAAGCATGACCCTAGTTATCTTGTTCAAAATGTGGTCGACTTTTCAGCAAATACTACGGGATTCCAAGCAGCATATCATTTAGATGATGTCTCAAACAATATTTATTCTCCTACATATTCTCGATCTGGTGGTGCAACAATCGTGCCTACAATAACTCTTTCTGGAGCACGTCAAGCAACAGCGGATAGTACATTACCATTTACGAGAATTAATGGATCTGGATCATATATTAATATATCTGGAAATCCAACACTTTCTGGAGATTATATATTCTGGTTCCGTGTAGATGCAATGAGACAAGATGAACCAGTTAATATTTGCAGTATTTCATTGAGTGGTGGATCACAATATATAGTATCTATTTCAGATGATCCAACAACTGTTTATTATAATAATAGTGGAGCGATAGTAAAAACAAATATTAGTGGATTATATGATGAAGATTGGAATTATATGCGTTTTAATTGTAGTGGAGATGGAACGATACAATTTTCTGTGAATAATAATATTATAGATACTACACGTCGACAATTATCTAGAACAAGCCAATTTAATTTACAATTAGGCAATAATTCATCATTAATATATCCAATACATTATCGCGATTTATATATATATAATCGTACAATACCATCTGGTACTATTCTTGAAACATATCAGAAAAATGCACATTTACTAATCACGCGGTATTCTGATAAATTCAGGGATATTTCAAAGTATTCATTATATATTACACAAATTACAGGACAAAATACAAGATGTGGATTATACGCTTCATACAATAATGGAATTAGTTTTGAACCTACAAATCTATCAGGATCTAACTGGGCATTTTCAGAAACAACACGTATACGTAATTATATAATTAATTCAGCTGAAGCAAATATAATTAATATGCGCGGATATATATATACAGGAAGTGGTGGATCACTAAATGCCCCTAATAATAGTTTTGATAACACATTTGATTTAAATATAGGCAATCAGATAATTAATATTGATTTTCCATTTAATACAAAAATAGACATATCTGGTTCTAATCAAGCACCATCAGGTATAAAATATAAAAACACTTATATTAAAAACGCAGATAATACTATTGAAAATCAATTTGGTTTAACTGCTTCATCTGTAAATGGAATTGTAATAACAGATATAACATCCTTGGAAGGAAGATGTAAATTATATTATACATTATCACGTGATCCTCCTATTTGGATTGAAATTAATATAAGTGATGGTAATGGACTTGTTTTACCTAAAACAGCATATATTGATATTTCATTAAATAATAATAGAATATTTGGACAACGAAATGTATCAAGAAACCCAGAACCATTGGTAATAAAATATAGAACATGGAATGGAACATATTCAGACAGAATTGCAAGACAATATATTAAATTTAATAAATACACACTTGATGACAGTAATAAAGATAAACAAAAAGATACTGATAATCGCGAATTTAACAGCATATTTAGTAGAACGGAATCTACATATAATATACCTATATATCCGACAGTACTGTTGTAATGTAATATAATATACTATTAATAATAACTATATCAATATGTATAATTATTATTAAGAAAAACCAATATATTAATAACATGGAAAATATAATAGTTTATCGGTTAAATGATACATCATCGATAGCTGATTCATCTGCAAATACTGTTATTAAATGGTTGACTGATATTAGTTCATCCATAAATGGTTTATCTGGGATTAAATTTCCTACAGGATCGCCGTCACTTAATATTAATGATCCAAGTGGAGTTATTCAAGTAACAGGTGTGGATACATCAAATGCAACATGGTACTATTATATTAGTGGTGATATTGCAGAAAATAAAAAACAGATAGTTAGTGATGAACGCTATCTATATTCTGCTACAAATTCATTCTATGCTACACTAAGTGGCTCATCAAATAAATCAACACATATTAAATTCCGATATGGAATGCCTAATGATGGCAATGATCCCATATTTTCAGAGAACGAAATATTAATTAAACAGTCATTTATTGATGCTACCACAATAGATGCCACAAAAATAGCAGATATTAGTAATTCAACTGTGGATTCATATCATTTTGCTTCAATACAAGATGGTTCAAATATATTAATGACTGTTCGTGATTTTTGTTTACGATATTTTGCAGACCCTTCATATAATAATCAATATGCAAAATATAAATTCTCTAATAAATCCATATTGGATATATCTGATCTAGGTCTTATGATTCGATGTGATACTATAACACCTGCCACATCCATTTCTGGATTACAGTATGCCACTGCATCTTCGCCATCTATATTCAATGATATTTCATATATTCAAAACATGCCTGCTAATAGGTGTGGTCTATTGCTAGATTCATCTGCTATACTACGATTTAATGCACAACAACAAAATCCATTATATTCATTCAAATTCCAAATATGGAATCAATATGATTTGAATCCATATACATTTACTAATAATTATGGAGAGGAAGGTTTATTCTCACAGGATGAATATCTACTTCCTGTCATAATTAAAACATATATTAGACCGACTACATCATCATTCCTAATAAATCCATATTATCGTTTTACATCTGGTATACAATCACAGAGTCAAGGATTTACTGTTAATGAATTATGGTCTTTATCGGGTTTATCTGCGAGTCGCTCTACATGGGGGTCAAACTATGCAATTTTTACACAACAAAATACGGATATTTGTGGATCTACAGCTACATGGCGTGTTAAACGTGAAATATGGCTGAATGATGTATCATCCACACGAATATTCGATATATCTACTACATCCCTTGCAAATGCTATAGAACGCGGTTACAGAACTGCCGCAATCCTACAAGGAACTGATAATATATATCTAGATGTACCTGAAGGTGGATATACATCGAGAAATGCACCCATATTTCCTTCATTAACATTCCGTATATATGATGGGCGAACTAAAATTCCTCAATCATATTCAAATGCAGATATATCATTATCTGTGCGTATAAATATTAAACCAACTATTATATCTCCATTAAATACTGAGTTTTTTATTATATCTACTACTGGTGCTAAATCATTTCAATTATCAACAAAAGCTATATATGATCGATGTCTTACAGATGATAAAAATGAAGATCCATTACAAATTCAAATAACAGATATATCATCGAAACAATTTGTAAAATATCAATATAAAGTAGCAAGTGAAGTAGCAAGTGAAGTAGAGCAAAATTTAAATATTATTAGTAAATTAGATATATCTTCGAATATTAATATAATAGCAACGTATGAGGGAGATGGTAATATATATACAACTACAAATAATATAGGGTCATATCCATATATTAAATTTAAATTTGTGGATCCTTATCGTGGAGAAACTGATGAGGTTACAGCACATGTACGTATACAAGCACCACCACAATTTTCATTATTAGATGCATCTTCGCGTAGATTACGTACAATATATGGTGCATTTCAATCAACAATAGGATCTGTATATGGTGATCAGATATATAGTATATCTGGATTACTTAATAGATTCTTTCCAAATATTTCTGATCAAAATGGATCTGCCGATATATGTGGTATATATATTGAAGATATTTCTGCAGCATCTACATTTACTGTAAAACGTCGAGCAGGTGCAGCAGCAACATCTGGTATAGATATTTCACGCAGTAATCTCACACATATTGAACGTTTCTGCTATTTTGATGATAGCATTGAATTTAATTATACTACTGGAACTCTTAATAATGAAACTGCAATAATTGGTTTCAGATTATTTGATTCAAATATTCGAAATATATCTGATATTACAACTCCTGGCCAAGGAATTAGCTGTTTATCACTCCAAAAAAATACATTAATTGTTAACAGTTCTAGTAAACCATCAATATCTATTTCTGGAAATATAGTTAATGGAGAAATCCCAACCACTGTATATAATTTATTTGAGAATTACAATGGTATTCCTGATCAAAATGGATTTTCAGTTCGATCACTTGCATTAAATACTGGAATATCATTTGAAGGTATAATATTAGATGCATCATGCGGTAACATGTTTAATATATGGCCTATATATGGTGAATTGGGGTTTACAGAAGCAGATTCTTTTAATAATGATGGTATTATTAATAATCGAAACATTGGTAAATGGCAGTATTCAAAATCCGCAGTTAATATATCCTGGATAGATATATCTAGAAGTGGGGATAGAGGTCTTTTGATTAGAAGTGATGCATTATTACGTTTTAATTCTGATCTATATAAAACAGCCTATTATAGAGATATTCAACCATATATAAATTTTAGACCATATAATGGCGGAACCGATATTACAGCACAAACAGGTGATTATTTATTAGATGAACTATATTGGTCAAATGAATATAATAATAATGTGGACAATGATGAACTTGGTAAATATTCTTCTATCACTCCTAATAAAATTGCAAGAATATATGTACAGATTCAACCCTATTTATTCAGAGAAATATATACATCCTCTCCCAGTAGTGAGTATAATTATAATTTAAATATGATTGATACATTAGAGACACAATTCATTGTTGATAATTCATATCCATCATATAATATTGAATTAATTTTTGAAGATGCTATATTAAGAAGAGTTACACCTGATATATTATTAAATATAACATCAAATATTAGTGGATCTTATATTGAACTTCCTGTAATATTAGAAAGAGATCTTAATGGAAGTAATATAGGTATAATAAATATAGGTAATAATGGACAATATCTTAGAAGTTATAATCGTACTACAAGATATGTTATTAGACGTATGAAAATAAATTTAACAAAAATAAAATCATATTCAATCCCCAATATTGTATTTGATTTCTCTGGACAATATAGATTAAATAATACGTTTGATATATCTTATCAATCATCTCTATTACCTTCTCCAGGATATTATAATGATATATCAATTAATCTAACTAATATAGGATATTTAATACAAAGAAATAATTATAGTACACCATTTACATTTAAAAAATTATTCAAAGAAGCATTTCCTAGTATTTCTGGAGAATTAGGTACATATGGTATTGCATTATATTATGAACCTCCTAAATATCTTAGAATCAGTGATCAGGATATTTGTGGTACATGGATAATTCAAAATATAGCAGGATCTGGTTCCAGTATTAATCAAACGTCTATACTTACTTCATCGACAAAATATCTTCTTATTGGTGAAGATGTTAATCTATTTGAAACTGTGCAATTTGTATTTGGACGATCACCTGATAATAGAGAATTAGAACAGAATTTCAGGGCAGAAATGAAGTTTCGTTTGTGGAATCGTAAAATCGGCTCCAATGGTGAAGTCTTTGATATGTCATATGGACTAGGTGAAAGAGTTGGTCCAGGTACTCCTTTTTCATCTGAATTATTTACTGCGTATATTGATGTTACCGTAAATTCTCAACCAATACTTACAAATTATACTGGCAACCCAAATTTATATTTAAGAGATCAATATGAAGATCAACCTGATCATACTATTTCAGGTTATCAAGTATCATATTTATATGATACTTTCAGTACATATGGATATATATCAATAAGTGATCAGGATATACCAACTAATATTAATTTTAATATGGGTATGGTAATAACCGATATCTCATCAAAAAATATAGGTACATGGAAATATAGTAGTACAACATTAACTAATAGTGGTCAATTTGTTGATATTCCATCACTTGATGGTGGAAAGTGGTTTCATTTACTTCCAAATGATACAATTAAATTCTTTTGTGATAAATTACATAAAAATGATAATAATAATAATGCAAATAATTATCCATATTTTAACTTTAGATTATGGGATAGAGGAAATTTAAGTCAAATAACTGCAGCAAATTATCTTACAAATCAATTATCATATACAGATCCTGCTGATAATTATAGTTCTACTGAAATGGGGTTTCGTGTGCGTGTTATACCTACAAATGATATACCAACTGGTACTGATGGAGCGACTGTAACATTAACAAGTATATCATCTGCTAATAATGATCCATCTGGTATTACAATACAAAATATATTATCTAGTCCAGGGATGAATGTAGATGATAAAGATGCTTCTAATAATACATTAGGTATTGCCATATATGGTGTAGATTTTACACATGGTCAATGGCAATATAAATTGACAAATAGTGATAATTGGATATCTTTAACAGAAACAGAAACATATGATATTAGCAATGCATTTTTAATTGGTCCAGATGGGTCCATTCGTTTTAGAAGCCAAGTTGGATTAAAAGAAGTAAATGATGGATTATTATCATTTCGTATTTGGGACTGTACTGTTGGTATATCAGGACAAAAATATAATGTTTTACAACATTTTACTGATTCTAGCGCTACACAATTTACATTCGATGCATCATATAATCAACCTGCATTTAGTGCACAATTATTTACATTAAGACAACCAATTAATTTTGTTAATACACGCCCGTTAATATCAATTAATGAAACCCCAGCGCCTGATTTTAACTTTATAGAAATCCCTTTTTCAGAAGGCGGACAAAAATCAATTCAATCAACTGAATTTATATCATATATTAATATTTCAGATATAGATATACTTAATGGACAATATATTGGGTTAGCTTGTTGGAAGATTGAAATTACTCCAGATGATGACCGACTTGATACATCACCAATACGAATATATTATAGTAAAAATCCGGTAGGGTCAAATGAACCAGAAATAATTGATTTAAGAAACACACAACGTAATGATATATCTGAAATTTCTATTAATAATGCATTCCATTTTAGATGCGAACCACAGTTTGGAGGTTCAACAAATCTAACTAATATAACAATAACTGGTACAAATTCATACTTTTATGGTACTATTAAAATGCATTTCTATTCATGGGATGGATACGAGACACAAGGATTATTTGAAACAAAAGATCAAATTAGATTAAGCGGCGACATTCCTTTATCAACAGCATATAGTGAAAATTCCAGTAGTGTCACATGGAGGGTGAATCCAGTGCAGAATAGACCAGAAGTTAGTGGTGTAGCAATACCATATTCTATAGAATTTGTACAACCAGATGATGCGATTGATTTATCCTACATAAAAGTAACAGATATTGTTGATTATTTCATTAATAATTGTACATATATTGAACGTGATCCAAGTGATCAACATGGTATATCTATTGTAGATATATCGTCATCTCTTTTAAAGAAAGGTTCTATGCCAGTAGGAATATGGCAATACACTACAGATTATAATAATCCTGTGTGGCAACAATTAATTGTATCTCCTCCAGGATATAAAAATTTCCTCAAAGAAACAGATATATCTGCAGCAATTCGATTCTTTCCATATACAGACGGTAATCAAAGTCTATATGATCCATATACATATGGGACATCGCGTCTATCTATGCATTTTTATGATGGAACGGACATTAGTAATATTGATGGTATATTACAAAATGTAGAATCACCATTCAATATTATATCATTATCTGGTCAAAGTGCATATAGTGCATTCACAGTTAATTTGAATCTAACAATTATTCCAGTAAATCATTCACCTGAATTCACATCAGCTACTACATTTGATCTTGGTATATGTCAAGCAGATACAAGCGGTATATCTATATCAATTGCTGATCTATTCACAAATTTGAGTGGTATTTACATAGAACAATTTGATATATCTTCGACTTTTACGAAGCGTGGACTATATATACATAATTTTACGAAAAATATATCTGGCGAATGGTATTTCTCTGATACATCAGGTATTTCATGGACTGCTGCGGATACATCATATCATGTATATGAATTATCAGATAATATACGTTTCCGTTTTGAACCCGCTTTATATAAATTTAATACAGTAGAAGCGGCTGCATTTTCTGTATATGCATGGGATACAATAAATACTATTGCAGATCCTACAATAATAACAAGAGGCAGTAAAACATCATATAGTGTTAATTCCATTAAATTTACATCACGTGTTAGTTTTATGAATCATGCTCCAATTATAGGACTTACAGCACCACAAGATGGTACTGTACAATTTGTATATAATATACCAGATATATGTGAAGGTGCTGGTCCTATAACAATTGCCGGCAGCACGATATTATCACAACTTGTATTGGGAACAAATTATACGGAATATGATGAAAACCAAGTACTTGGGTTCTCTATTATTAGTAAATATGATACTTCTGTAAATTCCTATCCCAGTATATCTGGGTTAGGAACATGGTCATATATTACTTCTCCAGGACAATCATATGTTCCATTGGATCCAGTGAATGATGGTAGACCACTAATAATTAATTTAGATGCATCGGCGTCCATACGTTATACACCTAATGCGAATGCAAATGGTCGAACAACACTGCAATTTTTGGCATGGGATAAGCATATTATTTCGACACGATTTAATAGTTCATATGTGTTAAATACAGTATCAGGATATGATATTAGTAGACAGGGGGGTAATTATTCATACAGTATTAATCGCGGTGAAATACGTCTGAATATTCTTCCTATAAATAACCCTGCATATTTCAGTAATACAAATATTGTATATAATGCAGGAACATTCCCTCGTGGTGGAGATTTATCATATGTATCAGTTAGCGGTTTATTAACATCTTTCGGATTTACAGATATTGATTCGAGTGAATATGGGATTGCTGCAAGTCGTAGTTTAATTGTTGCAGATCTTTGCAATAATATTGCTATTGGTGGTAAATGGCTCGGTGTTAGTGGTGATATTAATGGACCCTCCTATGAAATTATTAGTGGAACCGTGCTTAATAACACAGATTATATATTCTATAGATCAGCTGCAATAGTTCCTGTATTCCCTCCTGTAAATAACCGTACAGTATCTATTTTCTTTGCTCCATATGATGGTGGATTATTAACTGATATATGCTATTCACGAACAGCTATTGTACAGGCTTTAATAACAAATGTACAGCCTACAATAAGTGGAGATCCATTAATATATGATTTATCATCTTTTATAAGATTAACAGAAGCACCAAAGTTTATGTTAAGTGATATATATAACTTGTTGTATACAAATAGCAATTTAATACGATTCCCTGGTAATATTTCATCAATTGGTATTGCATTATATGATGCAAGTAATTCAGAAAATGTATTTACTCAAGGTAGATCATTTACTGAATCATCTAGAAGAAATATAGGATCGGTATTTACTGAAAAATGGTTATATAAACAACCTAGTGATGCATTATATAACACCTTTAGTATTAATAAAGTTGGAACAAATGATATATATACAGATGTTGTATATACTTCATTAGACCGCAATACAATAATAACAATGACAACTCCACCAATGTTACCACCATTCCCATCAAATTATTCTACACCAATAAATAGATACATATATTGTTATATATATGATTTGTCTGGTGATACCGTTATAAATTCAACTAATATTCAAGATATGTCATATTCAATTATTATTAGACAGTCTATAGAGGGTGTTATTCAAAATAATGATATATATAATAGTTTACAAAATGTATTATTACAAACTGCACAATATACAGGTAGCCGAAATATTAGTACTAATATAACAAGAAATGTTAATTTAAATTATGAGTACAATGCGGTTGGTAGTGAATTAAATATTGATGATGGAGGAAATATTCTTAATATAAATTTTGCTCAAATTATTGTACCCTCAATTGATGTATTAGAATCAAGAATTATTAATACGAATGATCCTGTAGCACCTATTATTATTACATTAGAAGATCTATTTACATTACCTCCTTGACCACAATAATTTTAAAATTATTTATAAATAAATGTCAGGTGGTGCATCACAATATATAGCAGTAACATATATTAATACGAATTATGATGTATCGTATAGTTTAATTGGAGGAAGTTCATTTACTATTAATAAACCAGTTACTAATTTAAGTGGATGGCTAATAAATATTAGCGGATTTAATCAATTCTTTTTTAACCCAAAAAGTGGCAGACCTGACATAGGCCCTCAGGAAACATTAATTAAATACATTATTCTGAAAGATAGCATAGGATCATTGGACCCATTTACTAATAATATATATTCTATTACTGGTGATAATATCTATACATCCGGTTTACTTACAAATGGGCAGTATAATCTACAATTTAGTATTTCAAATCAACCACCGAGCATATTATCTATAGAACAAGTTTATTCATCATTTATTAAACTTTCATGGAGACAAGTTGGAACACAGCCAACTGCATATAGATTCTCTTTATTAGATGCTACTATTCAAGAAACACCAATTCAATTATATTCATATCCAGATGTACCTATTGGTGCTGTAACAATTATATCGGTTAATGGTCAGATTTATAATTACTCATATATACTTCCTGCACCTTCGCTTGGTAAATATACCATATCAATTGGTGCACTATTTGGTAGTACTACTCTTGAACAACTTAATGAAGCTACTGCAATTGCACAAATAATAACTGGATTATCTTCTGTGTTTTCAATTGGTGAATTACTTGCATATGAATCCGAAAAACCATTAGCTGAAACAATTAAAGCTAGATCAGAACCACCATTACATGTAGTTGGTAATAAAAATCTTGTTAACCATTCAGATCTTGTACGTCTCAATACAATTGAAATGCAAACTGAGGCCATTAGACAACAAGTTTTACAGGAACCATATAATAATATTAATTTTGGATCATATTCCGATTATATTTCTTCCAAAGTTGGACGCTTACAACGTAATTTTGCATTGTAAATTAGACAATATATTACACATCATATTATTAATATAATTATTTTTATATTTATATTAATAACGACACATAGAAAAAGGTGAAATGTCACAAATAAAACAGTTAAATAATATTTATCAGGATTTTTGTGGTAATTTCACTAATATTATATTAATTGATACATTATTATATGATGCTTCTAATAATTCAGAGAATTATATAGGTATTACATATACTGATTCTGCACGTGGTACTTGGAGATGGAGAACAGACCCATCTGCTGCATGGCAAACACTCGCACTTCCCAATGCAGATATTAGTACAATTTTCTTATCATCATCTGTGCAATTATCTATATTGCCAAATTCTACTCCTATTGGATCTACATTCTTCTTATATAAAACATATGATGTTTCTGCAATGCGCATGAATGGATATACTATACAGGCAGGTACTGTGATAAATGCGACGAATATACTGCAATATAGCAATACAGATAATATTACCGCACAGCTGCGAATTAATCGAGCTATAGGACAACAGAATAGTATAACTGCTATACCTACAATTCCTGGATCATGGGTTGATTATATTAATGAAGTAAATGTAATTGATTATAAAACGTCCGATATTGCTGCTTTCTTTGCTCAACAGGGACTAACTCTACCTGATAATATTAGTATTACTATTGCAACCGATAAATATGCTTTTTCTCCTGTGACACGTCCAGAGTTTATTGGAACTGTTCCTGTTCTCCAACAATCACAAATATTTACTAATACTCCTGCACAAATTATTCCTGGATTAAATATTATTGACTGTCTCGCCCTTCTTGATGAAAATATACTGTCTAATAATTTTGCTGATTATAAAGCACTGTCTTTCGAACTATCTGCTGGTATTGTCCCCAATTTCCAAATACAATTTGCCACAGATTATACTAATCCTCAATGGACTGTCGCGGATCTAACTGAAGCCAATTCTGTTCTGCTTCTTGATGCAAGTTCATCTATACGTATTATACCAACCTATCAAAATAGTGATTCTGTTGTTGCAGAATTAATAGTACGTGTATGGAATCAATTGAATGGTGATGTCGGTTTTAATTATACCACAGGACTTGCAACAAATATATTGAGTTTACAAACGACCACATTTCAAGCCCCTATAGTATCTGCCGGCATTAATTTTAATTCACCTGTTATACAACCTGCCACAATCATACTTCCATCTATTCTCGAAGACTCGTCACAAAATACTCCATTAACTATTGCACAATTATTAACTCTCTCTGGTATTGTCATTACTGATGCTGACGCGAACGCACAGCGTGGTATTGCAATAACATATGTAGGTGGTACAGGTAATTGGCAATGGCGATTGGGATCTGGTGTATGGTATAATATTATTGCTGCTGATTTAATTGATAATGGTGGATTGAATTATTTCTTGTTACCAGATTCAGCACAATATAGTATTCGATATGCTCCTCCATTATATGAATTTGGAGATATATCATTTGTTTTCAAAGCATGGGATCAAACATATGGTATTGTTGGTGCATATGTTGAACCTTCTATGCCTGAATCAGGCCAAAGTGCATTTAGTGTGAATTCAGTAACTATAGTACAACCTATAATACATGTAAATCATGCTCCATATTTCTCCAATTTAACACCAATTCAAATGACAGATATAACAGAAGATATTCCACAGCTTATCAATATTGGTATGACATTTAGCGCCATATTCAATCTAGCGGCACCTGTTGTCTTTGATGTAGATGCAGGAACACGACCTGCAATAGCTATAGTTGATTTATCTGCCTCAAATTCGGCAGGAAGTTGGCAAATTTTAAATGGTCTATCAAATACCTGGCAAACAGTTGGACCTTATACACTTGCTGCTGGATTATTAATAGATCCTCTCGCAGCAACATCAATACGATTTGTTCCTGCCACAAATTATAATGGGACTGTACAATTTGGAATAAAAGCATGGGATATGACAATTGGAATGAATGGACAGATAATAGATACTACATATGTTGCGGATGGAGCATTTTCGGAAGATATATTGTATGTGCGACAAACAATAACACCAGTAAATGATGCTCCAATTTTAGCAAATAATCCTGTTATTACATTAGATTATATTTTAGAAGATCAAAATCCTACCTTCAATACAGGGATTAATTTATTTGAACTGCATCAAAATATTGAAGCTAATACTATTGATTATGATGGACATGATGTATCTGCAGGATTTGCATTTTACAGTACAACAACATCCACTGCAGATGGTGTATGGCAATGGTGTCTAAGTGGCAATTTATGGCAAACTATTGATTTTCAACAAGGTGCGCTTCTTTTATCAAATGAGGAGAAATATCGTGTGCGATTTCTTCCTGCTGCTAATTTTGCGGAATTTGGTACAATACTCTTCCGTATATGGGATCAAACTGATGGTCGTCCTACAGAATCATATAATCCACAAATCATATTAACACCTAATGGAGCATATAGTTATGGTAGTGGTGTTATTATACAACCTGTACAGAATGTAAATGATATCCCTGTTTTACAAAATAACGTATCTATTAACTTAGGAACAATTGTTGAAAATGTTAGTAATGTAGATAATCAAGGATATACTACTGCAGAAATTGCTGCATTGATGGCTCCCTATGTTACAGACATAGATAATGCAGATCAGCTTGGTATTGCAATAACAGGTGCAGATATAAGAAATGGTGTTTGGCAATGGTTCAATGTTACATCATATCTTCCTATAATTAGTAGCGGCAGTTATAATACAAATCAGACAATTAATATGGGTCCAGGATCAGTTAATATAACTGTTAATTCTGTTGCAACAGGTACAACAGTTGATTTAACAGATCAGGATGTGATTGATGTAGCGGTTTCACAGGCAAGATGGATTACAGTATCTCCTTCATTTGTTAATTCATTATTATTATCAGCTAATGTATATGATCGTATACGATTTGTACCTAATGCAAATTATAATGGTAGTGCTTTTATATTGATTGTAGCATGGGACCAAACACAAGGACAGCCAGGTACATTTTTTGATGTACTCGCAGCTCGTGCAGCAGGACAAACAGGAGCATTCTCAAATAATGTAGCAATAGCTAATATAACAATAACTGAGGTCAATACCCCACCTATATTTGGTGGTAGTTCATTTGATAGAGTATATACACTTAATAGTATACAAAAAAACATTACAAGCACACCAATAACTATATTAGATATTTATACATATTTTGAAAATGCAGGATTAATTATTGATTATGATGGTCCACAGAAATTTATTGCAATATATTCTACTATTACAGATGGCGTAGGAAGATGGCAAATTTCTAGAAACTTCTCTTCTCTTCAATCATGGTCTAACTTAAATGCAACTTCCACTAATGCAATACATGTTGAAGCCACTATAAATAATGCAATAAGGTTTGTACCCAATTCAACGGCAGATGGTAATCCATCAATATCATTCTTATTATGGGATGGTACTATACAAACATTCTCTCCTTTATCCCCACAATTTCAAGGTACTGCCGCTGGATATAGTATTGATTCTGGAATAATAAATATAAATGTATTAAATGAACTATATATTCCTCCAACCGAAATAAACCCTCCTCCTATCTTCAATTTAATAGAAGGAGCACCTATACCATATGTATTTAATTTAACTGCAACAATAGCATTGAATGATAATAATGGTATATCATTTGCCGAAATATATTCTACATATATATTAAATTATTTATTGAATCCTAATGATATTGATTGTGGTATTATTATCTATTCGAAAACTATTAATTATGGTACATGGCAATATTATATAAATGATATATGGCAAGATATTGATGGATTTATATCTGATAATATTGGTATTATATTTACAAATATTAATAATTCACAAACTCGTATACGATATGTACCAAATACGAATACAAATGGAATGGACGAATTGACTGCGAAAATAATTAATACACGCGACTTAGGATTACAAGATAATGCATTTATCACAATTAATAATTATACAAATCTTATTTCTACTAGTAATTTGATATCCACTGTTATATTATCACGCGGTAATGCTGCGCCAATAATAACACAAAGTAATATCGAAGTCATATTTAATATTCAATTAGAAGACTCCGTTGATAATGGTATAACCGTCACTGATTTTATTTCAAAAATAACACAGTATTATACTGCACTCTTTCCAAATAGTGTTGGTATTGCTATACGATCATATACAAATTCAATTGGTGTATGGCAATTATCGTTGAATAACGGTGATGCATGGCAGAATATCCCTACAATTCCAAGTGGATATATATATCCTGTTAAAGGATTATCCTCAACAAGAATTCGATTCCTGTCAAATCCTATTTCATTTGGTGAGGAAACAATTACATTCTCATTATGGGATCAAAGTATTGCAACGGAAAATACTATTACACAGATTACTTCAACTGTTGCAGAAACAATTTCTTTTAGATCCGCTCTACAACGTGTTATTGTAACACATGTAAATCATCCACCTGTACTTATATTATCGCCTATTATTAAATTACCAATTATAATTCAAAATATTGAAGATATTAATAATAAAGGTATCATATTTACCTCTCTATTTACGCAACTTACACCATTTTATATTGATGTTGATGCTGATGCATTAAAAGGAATTGCTATCGATGTTTCTGCTGCCCTCTCCGAAATAAATGGAACTTGGCAATGGAAAAATCAAAATGATCCAGAATTCAATAATTTTGAATATATTGGTGCATATTTCTTAATAGCTTCTACTCAAGATATTATATTACGATTTAAACCTAATACAGATTTCTATGGAACAGTGAATCTACCATTTGTATTATGGGATCAAACTGAAGGTAACTCGTTGACATATTCTTCGGTACTATCTACATCTATTAGTGCTTCAAGAGGTAATATACAACAAAAAATATTACAACAAGTTTATATACCTACTACTATTACTGTAACAGGTCAATCAATTAATACACGACTTGTTGGATTTAGTGGATAAACAATAATAATTATGTCTAATTCCTATACTATTTTTCAAAAAATATAGTATAGGAAAATGGCAACAGAGGTCTATAAATTATATGGTTCCGCTGTGTTTGGAAGATTGGTAACATGTACTAATTCCAATGAAAATATACAATCGGTTGAGGTCGATTCCTCGGGTAATGTATATATTTTTGGTACATGTCCACCTTTATCAACTGCGCCTGTAACAATAACTTTCTCTGATATCTCTGGTAATACATTGAATTTTTGGACGAAGAATGATTCTACTACATCTGCATTTGTGTATTTTGCAAAATATAATAGTTCTTTGACATCAATGGAATGGTGTCGTATTATATACCGTAATGGTGTATCTGTTTCTTCTCAATGTATTAATATTAACCCATATACAAATGAAATATTTATTGGAGTTGCAGCTGGATCTGGAACTCCAGCACTCACATATAATGATATTGTTAGTAATGCTTTATCTAATATTGCTACTGCTGCAACTAATGGTGGTGGTGGAACTACAAATGGTTCATTTATTTTAAAAATAGATTTTGATGGTTATCCTATTTCATTAAATTCAGTATGCCCTACTGGATCATTTAATGTTCGTACAGGTTCTGCAACTTTTGATGCTAGTGGTAATGCATATTATCATGTTACTGGTAATAGCGCACAAGCAGGACAACAAGTACGATTCTTTGATATTAATGGTAGTACTCAAGCAATTTTTAATTTGCTTGCAGCAAATACAGGTGGTGGTGATCCTCCTCTTGCTAATGCAACATTTATTGTTAAAGTTGACTCTAACATGAACTATAATTGGATAAAAAAATTCGATGTATCTGGTATTTTTCGTTGTGTTGGTAATACTAGTGATAATAAAAATATTGTATATCATGCTCCAACTGACTCTTTATATTTTACACTAAATATAACATCTTCTACTGGCGCAACACTCCTTATGTATAATCAAAGTAATGTAGAAGAATCTGGTTTTTCTCATACTATGGGTAGCATTGTTCAACCAGTAATTGTTAATCTTGCTGCAACAAATGGTGCATTTATTCGTAAAAATGCAATTACTAATGGAACAAATAATATGATTATTTGTCAAGAAATTGATGTAGATGCATCTAATAATATTATTGGTCTTTGTAATACTATAGGTACATCTGGCAATTTCACTATGAATGATGCTTCTGGTAATGCAATTCAAACATTCGGTGGATCAACCATCACAGGTATGGCATTCCTCTTCAAATATTCGCCAGATCTTAATACATTAAATGCATTAATAAATAATATTCCTTCAGTATTTTCATCGAATCCTGGCACATTTATTAAAATGCTTCGTGATACATCTGGATTTATTTATACAGTAACAATATCATCTGCTCCTCGTACAAATAGTAATATTGTTGATAAAAATGGAACTACTCTAAGAAGTCTTACATTTACTCTTGATCCTTCAAATAATCCAGTTCCAATTGTGTTAAAATTTAATCATAATCTAAATAATCTACAATCAGGCTTCTTCTTAGATTTTACAAATCAAAATCGCGCAATTATAACTAGATCAATGACTGTATATAATGATAAAATATTTATTGTTGGCGGAGCTAATATGAATAGTGGAACTTTAAATATTAAAGATGTATATACTAATACGATTATTGGAACTACTTCATCATTTAATAATAGTGATGTTAATGGCTTTATTGCTACATTAACTCTACAACAACCACAATATAGCAGTCCTGGTATATATGATTCTTCTGGTAATTTACTTACTACACTCAATGCATCTTTGACTGGAGTATCTTTCAAGAAAAATGCTACATATACCGTTGTTAATACAATGGATTTCAGCGGATTCCGTTTCTATGAAGAAATTGGCGGCTCTTATGTACCTTCCACTGATACATTGTACCCGCAAGTGACTGCTACTATAAATGGTATTTTCTATACATATTCTTTTACAATTCCTGCTGGTGTTGCTGTTGGTGCAAAATCATATATGCATTTCCGTGCTTTCTATACATATGCTGATGCACAAGCAAATAATACGAACTTCATAGAACATCCTGCTCCTAATTCGTTCGTTGTATATGATACGCCTGGTGTTTGGTTTAATGGTGGTGTAACACAGGTTAATGGATCAACCGATATGTTTCTCGATAAAGTACGTACATATACTATCGTTTCTGCAACAACCTTCGCTGGACTACGTGTTACTGATGGACTTGGCTCTGTAAATAATCTCTATGATCAAATAACCCCTGTACAATCTGGTGATATGTATACATACTCCTTCTCACTCCCTGCTGGTATGTCCACCTTCTGGGGTGCCGATGTATATTTCCGCGTATATAGTTCTTACACGGATGCACAAGCAGACAATGGTAATTACGTACAATATACTGCAACATCTGCACGTGTATATGATAATCTCAACACTATTCCTACAAATTTTACTATTACACGTAATGGTGTTTCTCAAACTGTTGTAAGTACAAAGTTTCCATTAACTGGAGGTGTTGTATATAATGATCCAAGTCCATATTTTTATAGTTTATCAAGATGGACGATTATTAATTTAGATGCATCTAGTCAACTAATTATAACACATAATGGTTCTACATTTACAATTGGATCTGAAGTAGAAACAACACCAGTATATGATGATATAAGTAATGCACCTCCATTAAGAGTATATTCATTAACACGTACTGACGCATCTGGTACTTTCCCAGCTGATGTATCAAATAATGGTGCTGGCGTATATTACATGGCAATTGGTCGCCAGTTCAATAGAAATGGAAATGTATTTAATGCTCCTATTGTTGCATTAGTGCGATATAATTCAGTCAGTCTTATTGGTGCTGCTACTCCTGGTGGATGGTTAGCTGATACACCATTAACCCTTCAATCTGGTGTATCATATAGTTCTTCCTATATTAATATGGTGAATGGTCAAGAATATTATATACGTACAAATAATACTAATGCATTCTCTGGATTTATTGCATATACATCTGCAATAGTGGACTTCGATAGTGATGCGTCAAATAATGTGATTATTGATGGAACACAAAATCTGATATTCACACAACCTACTGGTCATTATTCACCAACACTCGATTTTAGTAATCCTAATTCAATATCTCTTACATTCGTAGCAGATCCTTCACCTACTATTATTGGTGATACTATAGTGGTTGATAGCTTTTCACGTTTCACTACAGATGCTTCAAATGTTGGTGTAACTGTTGCCGAAATTTTGGCGGATGTTTCATACTCTGACTTGAATATAAATGTCGGTCAAGGTATCGGTATTATTGGTATCTCTGGAACGGCGGATAATCTCTTCCAATACAAACTACATGGTGACGTCTCCTGGAGTGATCTATCTAGCGGCGTAACACTCAACAACGCATTCCTGCTCGATGCATCTGATTCTATACGTATGAAACCTCTCAATAGTTTCTACGGTAATGCCAGCGTACAGATTGTTGGATGGGATAAAACTGTAGGTACCGCTGGTACATTTGCTGATGCATCCTATGTAGCCGATGGAGCCTTCTCACAAAACCACATACATGCTGTATTCAATGTATTCTTCACCAATACATCTCCTGTTATTACTAGCGGACAGACTGCAACTTTCCCACAACAATACAAGAACATTGTGACAACTGGACGCCTCATCAGCAGTATTATTGGTGATATAAGTGGTGCCATCACACATGATAACATTTCTGGACTTGGTATTGCTGTTGTTGGTGTACCTAGCTCTAGTATTGCTACTGCACAATATAAATTAGCGGCAGATGCTTCGTGGAATAACTTATCATCCACTCTTACAAGCGCACTATTATTGGGACCAACTGATAGTATACGTATCTTCTCTAATAATGATTATAGCGGTAATGCATCAGTGACTTTCAAACTATGGGATCAGAACTCAGGTGTACGTGGACAGACTGTTAATGCAACATTCACTTCTGGTGGATCTTTCTCACAAAATAATGTAACTCTTACTGCTACTTTTATCGATCCTCCTGCATCCGCTTCATCTGCTGTTACTGATGCTATTGCTGATATATCCAATGCTGCAACATATGTAGAGAGTTTTATTGCAGCACAACAATCTGCTGCAGTGTCTTCTGGAGATATTTTGAGTAGTATGGGAGCCGCTATTGTTAATGCAACTGTTGAACAACGTACTGCAATTGTGGAGGCTGTTCGTACAACTATTCTTGCATCTACTGCCGCCGATGTACAATCCATTTCTGGCGGCAAGATTGTAACTATTAGTGATGATCCTACTGCATTTGCTAATTTTGAGGCAACACTTGTTACCAGCATTTCTGGTCTAGCACAAAAACCCGTGAATGTGGTAATCCCTGATTTCACTGGTGGAACTCCTACAATTACATTTGACTCACTTGCCACAGGAAGCTACATTAAACTCTTCGTTGCAGATGGTGAACAAATCATTATTAATGCAGATTCGACACAAGTTACTGCAACATATTATGATTTGAGCGTGAACTCTTATTTATCAATTAGCGGCGAAAATAAACAGGTGGGTGATTTCTTCACTGTTGGACAGAAACGCTATCGTATTGCCGGCTTCGGTTCAGTTACCATCGAACCCTCCAATCCTCCTGTTGTGAGTAGCAGCCAAACTGTTTCATATACTCCAATCTTATCTAATATTTCTGATGCTGGTAATAAGGGTCGCACTGTTGCCAGCTACTTTACCAATGAACTAAGTGGTGTCTACTATGATGTTGATACAAACCCTCTCAAAGGTATTGCTATTACTAGTACATCATCTAATACACATGGATACTTCCAATATAAGTTAGATGCATCCTCCAGTTGGGTAAGTATTTCTGGTGTTTCTAGTGGATCTGCTCTTGTATTGGATCCTAGTGCAACTATTCGTTTTGTACCAAGTGAGACATATACAACCAATAATAGCTTCTCCTTCAAGATTTGGGATCAAACTGATGGTGCAATTCCTGGAACATTGGCTGATTCAACATATAAGTCCCTCGGTGCATATTCACAAAATAGTGTTGTTGCGGAACAAATAGTATTAGATGTTGTTGGTATACAAGCTATTATACAAATCGCCGTTTCCACTAACGATACGATTGAAAGTGTTATTGATTCCCTCGTAAATACCTCCGTTAATAGTAATTCACAACTTATTAACTATATTGCTTCACAGAGCTCAACAAGTGCTGGATCAATCACTGTTATTACTAATTATTTAACTGTTACTTTCACACAATTTACTGCTCCTGTTTTGGCTGGATCTGCTGCTGTGCCTGTTGGAACTATATATGAAGATATCCCCACTGAACAAAATACTGGTTATATTGTATCATCCATAACTGATCATTTAGCAACCGATTATAATGACAGTAATCTTGTTGTTAATAAGGGCATATATATTAGTGATGTAGGTAGCTATACATTCGAGTATAAGACTTCTTCAAGTGATGCTTCATGGACTACAATAAGTCTTAGCTCTGGACAGGCACTACTTCTTGATACAAGTGGTATGATCCGTTTCGTACCCACTCTTCATTTTGCTGGAACTGCTGCATTCACTTTCGGTCTTTGGAATACCTTCTCTGGTACCACTGGAACCATCGTCACACTAACATCTCTTGCCAGCAACTCATACAGTTCTGCAACACGCACTGCGGAAGTTGATGTTACAAATCTTAATGATGCACCTGTTCTCAATAATACTCCTACTATTTCACTAACATCTATATACGAAGATATTACAGATGCATCTAATAATGGTCAACAAGTCATTGATATTTGTGGTTTACTCGGTAATAATTATTTACCTATTGATCCTGGTGCATTATTTGGCGTTGCAATTATTGGACAGACTGTAGACGCCAGTTCTGGATATTGGCAATATAGAAATAACCCTAGTTCATCCTGGAATAACTTTGGATCTACTAGTGAAGCTGCTGCACTGCTCTTGGATGATCAAACATATATACGTTTCCATCCTGAAGCAGGATACAGTGGTCTAGCTGAATTTACATTCAAGGTATGGGATCAAACTGCTGGTGGCAATGGTACAACGGTTGATACTACTACATATGATCCTTCTGGTGCATTCTCACAAGGAACTGCTACTACACGTATTGTTATATCCAATGTGAATGATGCCCCAATTCTTTCTGGTAACCCTGTACATCGTCTACCTGTTCTTTCTGTGTTGGCCTCCTCTGGATCAATTAATGGTGTTTCTGTGCAAACAATTATGAATGAAATTAGTGGTGGTATTGCTGATACAGATACATCTTTTGCCAATTTGGGTATTGTACTTACTGGCTACAATGATGGAGATGGTTGGCAATACAAGGCGTCTTCTAGTGGATCATGGACTGCATATGATCTCTGTGGAGCAGATGCTGGATTAGTTATCCCTCTTGATGCAAGTGGTTATATAAGATATGTTCCTTCCGTATCAGCTGGTGTTAAAAATCTCTATTATAGACTTTGGGATAAATCGCTTGGTACAACTGCAACACCTGTTGCATTAGCGGATATTGCTGCATCATATTCATCTGGGGCTGGTTCTATATATCAAGCTGTTACTCCTGATACTACATCAACACTCTATTATATTCAACAGAAGGTAACTGTGGAACATCTCAATTCCACGACATTCTTGGATAACTCTGCTAATATCCCTACATTAACTGCAAATCTTGCATCAGCATATGGTATAACTGCATCAAAATTTGCCCTGGTTACATATGATCATGGCGCAGATTATGTTGATCTAGTTACTGCGTATGTTGTAGATGCAGCTGATAATATTACTACAAAAGCACAATTATTCCTCGATACCAGTATATTATCAAATTCAACTCTATTATCATATCTTGCTACACAATCATCAACATCATCTGGATCAATTACTGCTGTACAAGGAATCAATGATCTCTCCTTCATTTCTATTGCTGCACCTACTATTACTGGCTCAATAACTATACCAAATATTGATGAAGATGTAGATTCTCTCGTTAATACTGGTGTAACTGTTGCAAGTATGTTAACTCTATTTGGTGGATCATACGGTGACTCCAATCCAGTTGTAAATAAGGGTCTCATAATAATTGGTGACCAACATGCAAATGGTAAGTGGCAATTCAAGACTGCCAGTGGTGGTTCATGGTCTGATGTCAGTCTCAATAACTCAGAGAGTCTCCCTCTTGCAGCGGCTGCATATGTGCGTTTCTTACCTAACTTGAATATTAATGGTGTTGTTAATATTTCTGTGAAAGCATGGAATACATATGATGGTACATCTGGAACATATGTAAATGTGGCAAATCTATACACTAATACATACAGTAGTGGAAGTGCAACTGTTATCCTTAATATTGATGCAGTTAATGATGCTCCTGTACTTACTAGTCCAGTTGATGTAATCATACCTACAATTACATCTGCCATTAGTGATGCATCTAATGTGGGTATTACGGTTGCAACTGTACTAAGTACAATTGGTGCTGCTTATAATGATGTCGATTCTGCTGCTGTATCTGGTATACTTCTTACAAATGTGTCAGCTAATGGATGGCAATACAAGGTGGATGCAAATGATACCTGGCATACATATACTACAACAAATGTGGCTGCAAATGCAGTAATACCTTTGACGCTTTCTGGTTATGTACGTTTCGTTCCCGCATTCCTTGGAACTATTGGTGGATTCTCTTTGACGTATAAAGTATGGGATCAGACCTCTGGTACTGCAGGAACTTCTACAACACTAGGTTCTTTGGGATCATCTTATAGTATTGGTAATGGTTTAATAACACAGGCGGTTGCTCCAAGCAATACAAATGTAGTATATGGTATTAATTTGGCATTCAATGTGGTTGGTCTTAACAATACTACATTTATGTCAAATAATACTGTACAAACTACATTGAAGAATTATTTAGCTGATGCATTGTCTATTACTAGACGTAAGGTAGCATTCAAGGGCTACAAATACATTGTGGATAATAATGGTACATATGAATATGTAAGCCCTATTGTGTCTGGATTCAAGACATATCCAAATAATATAATTGGTGGTATAGAATTTAAAACAGAAAAATTCTTTATAACACAAGAATCTAATGGAGATTTAACAATCTTATTAATAAATCAATATTCACAGGGTGTTAATTTCTTTGCTTGGAATGGAAGTACATGGTCCGAAATAGTAAAACCATATAAAGCTCTAAATAATGGTGAGAGTTTCACATTTAGTGCATCATATTTTGCACCATATATTGAACAAGATATAGTTGTAACTAGTGTTCCTGGAACAAATGGTGTTCCAGATGCAGGAACAGGTATTGAATCAAAGGCATGGACATATGTTGTGTAATTTTCTGAATAATATAAATTAACTGAATGTATAACTATTAAGATAATTATATATTAGTTATTTTATAAATTATAATATATAATTATAATGTCTGTAGAAACTTCATGCAATCTACATATAGGCGATGGCTTAACAACGAATGTTGAGGAAACATCGGCCAGTATTACTATTGATAATACTATCTCCGCAGAAGCGGCGGTAAAATTCAACGCGGATTATGCCAGTGCAGAGCTCGGTGTTAGTGCAAAAACAGGTACTATTGTTGAAGTTGAAGCAGGTCTTATCGATAATAATATTGTTGTGGCTGCAAGTTATTCTGATACAACTGAAGTACATGCTACAGTCGGCTGTGAAGTTGGTATTGAAGGTGTTGGTATAGGTGGATCAGTTGATGCTTATGCAAAAACGGGAAATGAAGGGAGCATTAGCATGTCAGTTGGACAAAATGGTGTCAGTGTTGGTGCAGAAGGAAGTATAGGTAACTGTGTTGGAGTTGATGGTAGTGAAACTATACATCTGCGCGAAGCATCTGCTACTGTTGGTGCAGGAGTCAGTATTGGTGAACACTTGGAAGCAGGTGGTTCAGGAGAAGCTACTTTTAAAAATGGTGTAGCTACTGTTGGTGTAACTGGAGAGGTTGCAGCAATTGTAGGGATTGATGTTGATGTAAGTGTGAGCATTGATACCAATCAAATTCGAAAAGATTCTGAAAAAGTCGCGAATGAAACTGTAAAGGTCTCCAATACTGTTGCGAACGAAACTGTAAAAGTCTCTAATACAATTGCGAACGAAACCAAAAATATTACGAAGAGTGTAGATAACGGATTAAAGAAAATGGGTAAAGGTATTAAAAAATTATTCAGATAACTGAAGAATCCGAAGAATATTTTGTATGATTTATATAATATGATAATTATAGTATGATATATATTATTGATAATAAGATATATAATATTATAGGAGACAGTATATATTATGAAAATAAGAAAATATATACAGTTAGACAGGTGGTGCCAGGCAGTCAAACAATACAGGCAGTAACTCATAACAGGTATTTTATTTTTATTTTAACAGCAGCAGGAATTTACACAGTAGATCATACATTTAATGAGCGAGCGAAACCATATGCCATTCAAAATGCGCCACAATATATTGGATGTAATTTGCGTGATATATATTATACATGTAATAACGAATTATACAAGACATCCATTGCAGATGTGTTTAAATATAGTAATAGTATGAATAAAATATTTGAAACGCCGTCTACAATTATAGGATTATATATAGGAGAATATTATCAGGCAATTATAACACAGGATGAGGCTTCGTATATATGTGGTATGAATAGTTTCATGCAATTTGGTGAAAATATGACCGAACGAATGTATCCCTCATTTGTCTGCCTCAGAGGACTTAAAGGAACTCCTGTCTTCTCTACAAAATCAATAGCATATTTTACACAGAACTCCATACAAATATGCGGCAAATATTCTCGCACTATTGAGATTCAAGACATTATTACACATGTTAATATATGTAATAATATATTAGTATATGCTGCTGCAGCATCATTGTGTAATGATATTAAATATTATGTATCAATATATGATCTTTTGACTAATAATACTATCGAGACGACTTCATTATCAGAAGAACAGTTTCTAATAGGTATACGAGTATTATATATTGCAAATGATAGACTATATATTATATTTAATAATGATACAGTTTTACAGGTAAGGCAGACAGGACAGACAGGACAGACAGGACAGACAGGACAGACAGGACAGACAGGACAGACAGGACAGACAGGACAGACAGGACAGACAGGACAGCAGACAGGCAGGCTCATCTCAACAGGCAGCACAGCATATCATACAATCTATAATACAGCAACAGGTCTCATACAAACAGGTAGATGTTTTCAACAAGGTCATACAATTATACAGAATATACAGTTAATTAAGAAGATACTCACAAATACTACACACACTCTCTTCCTATTTCATACAGGAATAGTATATATTATTGACAATATGGATGGATCCCTTGAACAACTTATATTTAATGAACCTATAGTCGATGCAGCTCTTGGACGTCAACACATGCTATTTGTAGGTGTCTCTGGAACAGTGCACTGCACAGGAGATAATTCCTTCGGTCAACTCGGCATCGGTACATATTCTGGTGTGGTTGATTCTATACTTACTTTACCTTCCACTGCATTTGAACAAAAAGCTGAAGCCATATTTGCATCTCTTAGAATTATTAAAGAGACACTGGGACCAGATGCATTTATAATAGAACGTGTATATGCTGGTATTGATACATCATTCTTTGTTGCTCGTGATGGATCCATATACTGTTGTGGTAATAATTCATATGGACAACTAGGTATTGGTACAAAAAATATACGCAATGTACCTGTTCGTATGACACGATTCTGTTCTATATTGGCTCTTTCAGGTGAATATGTGAGTGATATACAATTTACTGCTAATGCAACACTGTTTTTACTGTCGAGTATTGAAGATGCAAATAAAGGACGTGTCATGACAGCAGGACAGCTGCCTGGCTGTGATAACCTCTGCCTGTTCCCCTGCCTCCTGCCTGCTGCTGCACAGCAACCACCCTGTCAAATCAGCACAGGTATCAATCATTATGTACTGCGTTTTACAGATAATTCAACAATATCTTCTAATAATGTTGAGAAATCAGATGTATCTAATGTAATATGTGGTGCATATCATACTATATATTTACTTAACAATGGTACTGTAGAAACAGAGGGACAAAATGGTTATGGGCAACTCAATATATCACAACGGATACTTTAGTTGCAACCACAACCACCGACTTCAGGACGCATTGTAGCACCATTACGTATGGGTTGACCAGCTCCTAAATTACGCATTAGAACAGTTGCCTCGGTTTTTACCCCACCCTGTTCAGGTTGTACTGTAGTAGCAGACATCGCCTTCTTGAATCCCTTGAGAATCGCTGCCGTCTTGTGCATTGTTAAATAAGATGAATCGTAATTTGCTGTTGGCATTTTATATTATATAGATATTTTCCATTATGAAATGGGTGTAAGATTATTTATTAAATCCTACAATTTGTGGAACACAAGGGAAAAGTGGTGTTGGTACTGGCATTCCTGCATTACGTGTCTCTGGTGGAAGGGGTTGACATTGAATGCGCGCTGGAACACGCTGAACCTGTATCGGAGTCGGCTCGTTTGCAACACATTCCAACTGTTTATTACGTAACCATATACCTGCTTCTGTTCCACCGGGACTTATAGTACCTTTTACTTGACATGCATTAACTTTATTATGTATATACTGTGTACTTGATATTGGTGCAATAGCCTGTACTGTTCCCTCTCTTATTTGTCTTTTAGGACATGACGGTTCCTGTCTAAGCTGTGCAATACGAGCTGCAATCTCCTGCTGTCTTATTGCTGCAACCTGCTTCTGTAAATATCCTGATGCAAGTGTTGCCATATTTTCTGTTTTGAATAGTGTCTTTAATATATAGATAAATCTACAAGAGGATTTACACCAGATGGTAAGGCATTTCCACTTACAACCATTTTTATTGTAATTTTATCACCTTTATTATAACTTTGTGATTTATTAACTAAATTATATGTATTTTGAGGTGATTCGGCAGGGATTATTATTGACATTTGAGTATCTGACATATCTCTTTGAAGAGTAAATGTTACTGTTGTACCTATAGGTGTAGCTGATCTAATTAGTACTGACATATCATGTATACATAATTTACTTGGCGTTTTAAAACCAGCTCCACTTACATTTAATATATCATCCGCCCATATACCTGGATATAAATAATATGTTCCTACTGCAATATTATTACTCTTAGCATATATACCATATATTGAGTTTACTGGACTGAATAATGTTGTAAAATCATATCCATTTGCATTAGAATGTACGAGATCAGTTGAACCGAGATATATTGTTCCAACAGGTTGTGATATATCTGCTTTTGTCCCAAAACAACTACATGATCGTAAATATATTGCTCCTGATGGACTAATTATCTCAACACCTATTGCATTATTTGAACCACCATCTGCGTAAATATTTACATCACGTGCAGCAATACGATTTGGACCTGTACAATATAGTCCACGTACTATAGTATCCTCTTGCCCATATACATTTATTGTTGAACTACGTATTGTATCAGATGAAGCATATACGGTAGATGTTGAACCTGAACTACGAACACCAATAACTATAGAACTAGTATCTACTGTTGACACATTTACTACTGATGTACGAAGTTTAGAGGATGTTGATGTTCCACTGAAATCTATGCCAACCAATGTAAGATTTGATGTATTTGATGATAGATCTATTGTTACATCTTCAATACGTGATGATTGAGCTGCAGTAATTAATATAGTATCTGATGTCGCTCTATATTGCAGTATAGTTGTTTGTACACTTGTACCACGTATCGATGTTCCTGTTTTTATAGTTATTGGAGCAGATAATGTATATGTCCCTGGAAAGATCAATACTGTATCTCCTGTAACTGCTGCAGCGGTGGCCGCTTCTACTGTTTTGTACGGATGAGAATATCTTCCTGCTGCGGCCGCGATCGTATCATTGCCATAACTCCCATCAACATATATAGTTCTACTGTGTGCAAAACCAGCTGTAACAAGAGCTGGCTGTACATTTGCAGTTGTATATGGTGTTCCTCCATTCACTGTGGTCGCGGAAATATCATTCACATTTGTAATGGAATGCCCTGAAAGGGATACATTTTGAGTCGCTCCATAATTACTCCAATTAGGAGGGAGATGTACAGTTGTATAAGGTGTTCCTCCATTTACTGTGGTTGCTGAAATATCATTTACATTTGTAATGGAATGCCCTGAAAGGGATACATTCTGGGCAGCTTCATAATTACTCCAATTAGGAGGGAGATTTACAGTTGTATATGGTGTTCCTCCATTCACTGTGGCCGTGGAAATATCTTGTACATTTGTAATGGAATGCCCTGAAAGGGAGACATTCTGGGCAGCTCCATAACTGCTCCAATTAGGAGGGATATTTGCAGTTGTATAAGGAGTTCCTCCATTCACTGTTGTTGCTGAAATATCATTCACATTTGTAATGGAATGCCCTGAAAGGGATACATTTTGGACCGCTCCATAATTACTCCAATTAGGAGGGAGATGTACAGTTGTATAAGGTGTTCCTCCATTCACCGTGGTTGCTGAAATATCATTTACATTTGTAATGGAATGCCCTGAAAGGGAGACATTCTGGGCAGCTCCATAATTACTCCAATTAGGAGGGATATTCGCAGTTGTATAAGGAGTTCCTCCATTCACTGTGGTCGCTGAAATATCATCTACATTTGTAATGGAATGCCCTGAAAGAGAGACATTTTGCGCCGCTCCATAATTACTCCAATTAGGAGGGAGATGTACAGTTGTATATGGTGTTCCTCCATTCACTGTGGCGGTGGAAATATCCTGTACATTTGTAATGGAATGTCCTGAAAGGGAAACAGTTTGAGTCGCACCATAATCACTCCATGTTGAAGGATGTGGAGGAGGCTGTACAGTTGTATATGGTGTTCCTCCATTCACTGTGACCGTGGAAATATCCTGAACATTTGTAATGGAATGCCCTGAAAGGGAGACATTTTGTGTCGCTCCATAATTACTCCAATTAGGAGGGAGATTCACAGTTGTATATGGTGTTCCTCCATTCACTGTGGTTGCCGAAATATCATTTACATTTGTAATGGAATGTCCAGAAAGGGATACATTTTGGGCTGCTCCATATACAGACCATGTTGAAGGATGTGGAGGAGGTTGTACAGTTGTATAAGGCGTCCCTCCATTCACTGTGGCAGCAGAAATATTATCTACATTTGTAATAGAATGTCCAGAAAGAGATACACTCTGAGTCGCTCCATAGCCGCTCCAATTAGGAGGGAGATTCATACTAGTATATGGTGTTCCTCCATTCACTGTAGTCGCTGAAATATCATTTACATTTATAATGGAATGTCCTGAAAGTGAGACATTTTGGACAGCACCATATGCAGACCATGTTGAAGGATGTGGAGGAGGTTGTACAGTTGTATAAGGTGTCCCTCCATTCACTGTGGTTGCTGAAATATCATTTGCATTTGTAATAGAATGTCCTGAAAGCGAAATACTCTGAGTTGCTCCATACGCTGACCATGTAGAAGGATGCGGTGGAGGCTGTACAGTTGTATATGGTGTCCCTCCATTCACTGTGGATGCAGAAATATCATTCACATTTATAATGGAATGTCCTGAAAGAGATACATTTTGGGCTGCTCCATATACAGACCATGTTGAAGGGTGTGGAGGAGGCTGTACAGTTGTATATGGCGTTCCTCCATTAATAGTAGATGTTGAAATATTACTTACATCTGTAATGGAATGTCCTGAAAGAGAAATATTATTTGTTGCTTTATAATTATTCCAAGTTCCATCTTGAGGTTGAGGATTAGCAGTTGTATAAGGTGTTCCTCCATTGACAGTGGTAGCTGAAATATTACTTACATCTGTAATAGAATACCCTGAAAGTGAGACATTTTGAGTTGCTCTATATGAAGACCATGTAGAAGGATGTGGAGGAGGTTGTGCAGTTGTATATGGTGTTCCTCCATTCACTGTGGTCGCAGAAATATCCTGAACATCTACAATTGAAAATCCTCCAAAAGAAACATCTCTTATCGCAGCATATATACTCCATACTGCTCCACCACCTACACCTTCAGGTATATTCAAACTAGTAATTGGTATTCCTCCATTCACAGTTGCAACTGAAATTGCACTAGTTTGTAATAATGGCGCAGTTATTTTAATTGTTTCCGCGGATGATATATCAAAACTAGATCCATGACCTATATATGTACCATCACTGAACTGTATTCCACTCACATTTAACAACCTATTTCCAGATACATTTACAGGGGTTTTCGCAGGCCATTGTGACCATTCATATGCAGCTACACCCTCAATATCTACAAACCGAACATACTCTGCCATATTCACATTATCCTGTGGACAACGACCATATTGCGACAAAATCGTCTTTGCACGAGTCAGTTCTGCTGAATTCATATTATCTTAATATGTATTTCCATTGTTCTTATTCCGGAAAATACCATATATTATATTTACAATTCATTTTATAGAAAGTCATTATAAAATGAATTACATTGATATTATATTAATCACAATTTTTATTATATTATGTATTGTAACTGTCATCAAATTATATAAACGGATTGAAGGATTTGCTGAGGAAATGCCTCGTGAATTGACTGAATTCATTAAAATCATTAACAAACTATCTGAACAATCCACGAAAGTTGCCGATGCACTTGAGAAAACACAACGTCGATCCGAAGTTCAAACAACATCATCTACAGCAGCAGACACAAGTTCTGCTGCATTCTTAAAAGGCGCTAAACAATTATCTGCTGATGAAGCACAACGTGAAATTAAAAAACAATCCACGCAAAGTGCCGAAGAAAACACTGAAAAAATAACAATCGCCACAAAAGCACGTGATAATAATAAACTACCTATTTTTGATTATAATGCATTCAATGAATTTATTACTAAAAACCCAAAACCCACTATTGATGAAATACAACCATTTGTCAAAGATCCAACAGAATATCAGAACCTATTAGATGTACTATATGATTTAGTTATAAATGAAGTTAAAAAGATGAATGATCAATTAAATAATAGAAAAGAAGCATTCATTAGCGAAGCATTTCGTACTGTATGCTGCAATGTACCAGATGATTCCAGTGATTCTTCCATGCCCAAAAAGTTATCACCAATAGAAAAAGATGCCATGTTAAAAAAACTAGAAAATATATCCGCTTCCCTACAAACACCAGAAAATATCAAGAAAATGCTCGTCATTGATGCTGCTTTCAATAAAATGAATGAAATTAAGAACAAAGCAGAAAAAGGAAAAACAGAAGATGTCGTCAATGAATATGCACCTGATAAAAAAGGCGGTGAAAATGATTAGTTCGCACGACGATGCTTCTTCGTCTTTCTTGTCGATTTACTATTAGATCGTCGTGATATAGAACCCTCTTCCTCCTTTGCACGCCTAATACGCTCCACCTTCTCACGCAGCAAACTCTGTAGCCGTGGCTGATGTCCCTCACAACGCAGCGAAATAAATGGAACCCTCGTTGTAGCACCACGTCTACGAAGACGCATACCCATTTCAACTACTGCCTGCGCCATACATAATAATGGAGCCCTCAACTTCTTCTCCAATACAGGTGACAACATTAGCGATAAATATAATGTTGCCAGTGTATCCATTGATCCAATACGCAATATCTTCTCATCTCCATGGAAATTCACAGCAGCAGTTATATATGCATGACAGGCAGTCTGTTGTACAGCTGCAGCAACCAGACGACGAGGACCCGCCGCAGCAGTACCACCTACATACAGTAATCCCACCTTCGGTATAAATTCACCTACTGATTCGATAACTTCCATATGCATCTTCTTCGCACCATTGAGCCGACCATTCAATTCATCTAAATCTGCACGTATATTCGGTGAATAAAATATCACGGGCTTCTTCCTAGAAAATAACCAATGCCCTACATGCGTTCTCTTCTTACCCTCCAATTTCCTATAATAATCCACCGCAGCAGCTCCAACTAATATACGCTTATTTTCCATTAAAAAATGCACCATCTTGTTGAAATCATCACCATCTATTACATATCGCCCCTCTGGTGTACCCAGACCCAAGTCCGTCGCACAATGCCCTGTATGAATCGGTCGCGCTGCATTCAATAACGATAAACGCTCATACACTTTCGACCAACGCCCCACCTCCCCACGCGGACGACTCAACTCCAAATACATCATCATACGCAGCGTATTCACATCTATATAATGTATTCCATCAATCTTCACGGACTTCTTCGATAGAATCTTATATAACCCCTCGTGAATCTCCGTTACATCCGCTACAGGTATATATTCCACATATATCTTCGTTGTTCCTTCATGCATACCCATACGAACTGATATATTTCTATAGCCCTCTGCACGGAAATCGGCAACAATCTCTTTAATGTCCGCGTCAGCATTGGGTGTTAAGAAATCATAATCAGGTATACTTGTTTCTGGATCATAGAATTTCATGGCACGCGGAAGATGTGCATTAATTGCCTGTCCTCCATAACATATACGCCCACGACGACGCAGGAAACGCTCCACAATATTTATCGCGAACTGTATATCCTGATCAGCAGCAGCTTCACGATCCAATACATCCTGTGCCTTCGCAACCGCATCCTCTATCTTCTTCAATTCATCTAAGAATCCTGCATGCACCTTTCGTGGCGGTGTACCTTCCATTATTAATTAATCATTCTATTCATTTATCATTATAGTACACATATTACATCTAAGCGAAGATATTAGGTGTAGGTATATTTCCTCCATTAGCATTCATCTGTGGAGGTGGAGTGTCTGCAACAATAGGAGCAGCACGTTTGAATCTGAGTGGCTCCTCCTTCAACGTAAAACCACTCTTCACGAATCCAAGCGCCTTCGTTACCGCCTCTCCATTCTCACCAATATCAGTGAATACATCATATGCCATACATTGAACACCCGTTTTCATTGTAGCCTGTGTATCAGCAACGGAAGGTAACTCAGTTGGCGAATACCCCATTGCCACCGTGAACTTCTGTCGAGTTTCATCGCTCACCGTTGCACGACTTTCACTGGGAATACTTGTATAGTAGTATATCTTATCTAGGATACCATATATACCTACAGTTGTTGTGGGTGTTTCTGTGTGTCCAAAAATCCGGAGATTGGTCCATAGGTCGAGATCATCCTTCGGTTTATATGATAGCCCTTCTGCACGGAATCCCATTGTATCAACATTCGTCATGATGATTATACTGCCCTCGTAATTATCAATATCGTTCATAAACAGACGATCTGCCAATCCTTGACGTCTATAATCACCCTGACTTGTCATTCCAAGATGGTATGGTGCAACTGGTTCCAATGCAGCCGCAACACGTGACATATAATTCAGAGATGCTGTTGAAGCAGCGGTTTCACCTGGGAGTCGATGGAAATAGAGTGTAATTATTATGGGATCATTATTACGACCACGCACTTCTGCAATACCCTTTATTACCTCTTTAATGGAACCTGTATTATTGGAACGAAGGAAACCACCACTATCACGTACAACTATACGAGGAACATCGCGTGCCTCCTCCAAATAATCAATTGGTATTACGAAATTACGAACACCTACATCGAATGCACGTAGTACTGCCTCCTTCTCCTGGAACACTCCATCAAGCGCTGGACCCATATATCCAGTTATATTCGTAGTCATTACATGATAATTTACGAAGGCGCGTTGATCCTCTGGAGTAGCCGTTACAATCTCAGAATACCCTCCTACACGATCCTTTCGTTGTTCATATGCTGGCCGAATTTGTTCAATACGTTCATTCAATATTATCATATTATTTGGCTTCGTGGACTTCTTCGAATAACGTTCAAATCCATACATTATAAGTGCCACAACTCCCCATATAATAAGAGCCGCAACAATAACAATGAGCAGAATCTTTAATGCAAATATCAGCTGACCAGCTCCTGATTTTGTATTACCTGACTGGAGATCAAATGCACTTTTAATACCTTTTGCTGCACCCTGCAAAAATTCTTTCGTCTTTCCACCCATATCTTTCGGAGCAGATACTACTGCTGACGATGGCTGCTGCGACATTTTTCTTATTATCTAACTGTATTATCATTTCGTATATCGCACACAAAATTGATCGGTGCACTTATTCACGACATACAGTATGCTTCACATATGGAACCAGAAATACTACTAACACCATTTGAAGAAATGGATATACGTATAATTCGTTCTAAAATAGATGCAATAATGAAATGTTCTGAAGAACGACGACCGCATTATAATGAATACTTGCAACAATTATCTGCAAAAGAAATGGAAATAATGGAACGTGGTGCGCGGCGGTTTATCGAGAAGAAAAATTGAATACATATACATGATATTATGTATTCACAACATACCATAAAATGGAGCCTAACACGATTTATACACGACAGAGCCTACGGTTTCTAAAGGAGGAAACTGATAGAAAACATCAAGAAGAAGCAATAAACCGACATGTATCGTCAATTCGCTATGGAATCATTTCCACTGCAAGTGAAACGAATAAAACATCCTATTATTATCATATTCAATTAGTGTCAGATAATACACAACAATATACTATAGTTATGAATACTATTGCAAGATTAAAAGAACAATTCATTGATTTAGATATTGAATATAAATCACAGAAAGATGCACGTACAGGTAAAGAAATTAATCATGGAATTTATATTGACTGGAGTGAATTGTTAATACAAATATAAAAAATTGATTGATTGCTGTGAAGATAATATAATTTATACCACAACTCAAAATGGAAACTATCACAGCCGAACAAATCCATAACACTCTAGTATACAATACTTCCCTACTTCAACCTGAACCATGCGATTCTACAGAAGAATCAACATCAAACAAATGTACATGGTGCAATGCAAATGATAGAATGACAAATAGTCCCACGTGTAAAAGACTCCATTGCATTGCTGGATATGCATATATTACTACTGAAAATATGAATGAGCAATATAACCAATAATCATTCCAATGCACATCTCAAATAATTTATATGATGTATGATATATATTATTCCCTTTTTTTATTTCTCCACTGAAAACGAAGACTCTTATATCTAGCATATATTGTATAAATTGATACAGCAAGAAAGCAATACCTATATATGGATACCAAATTGTTATTACGCCAATTAATACATGTGTGATACTGTATAATATAGGTATATTATATACTCTATCGGAATAGGGAAGCATTTAATATAATATCCAGAAAAAATTGAGTATAGATTGTATGCAGATAAATCGACCCATACAAATATTACGTTCACAACTATAATGGCCAGCAATTTTGTCAGTAAACTCGGAATTATTCAGCGCATGTATTTAATGACTGAGCGATCGTCATTAAAAGGTGTTCTTGTTGAACAGATTCATGCACCTCTTGATGGCCCTACAATATATAATAAACACCTCATACATAAATTCACCTACAAAGGTATACCTTATTTGCTCATTGCAAAAGATAAATTTATACCACGAGATATAACAAGCTCTCGCATTCTAACACTCCATACACCACGCAAGATGAATGGTGGACAATCCACCGCAGATATAGGATTCCATGGATATGGCAGTAAACTCATTTATTTCCAAACAGAAGCCGAAGCCATATTTGTAACTCATACAGGAACCGCCGCGGATTATCTATATGATGTTGGAGATTTCGCATATATTAACTCTGAAATCAAACGCCTTACAATCGATGCTCCTCCTGAAGATAGTGAAATCTCCATGGATGGTATTGAAGGTGCAACAAAAAATAGCATTGACGATGATTTATATCATCCAACTGCAAGAAGACCACGCAGTATATTAAATGAAGAGGATTTCATGAATTCGCTCCTTGGACAATTTATTAAAGATCAAGAATTCAAGACATTCATTATTCTGAAAAATGTAAATAAAATGAAGAATCCTGAATTATCTGACGAGAAAGTTGGTCCAGAAGATAAAGAATGGCGAAAACTGCAAGATGATTTCGCGCAACTCTTCTCTACAAATATTGAAGCTGGTGAACTAGATATATATTTCGGTTCTGGACTAAATAATGCACCCACCAAATTGACCGTGTCACATGATCTATGTTTAACACCCTCCTTCTGGTTACATTCCATGCGTATTGAATATATGCTAACACATAAAAAACACGCAGAATATGACTTCTGGGAAAATACTGGGCGATGGATACATCCCTCTAATTATGGCAAAGATGATGCCTCAGCGGATTCCTCGAAAGATATATACTTTCGTTTCTTCATCAATATCGCCGGCAATGGATCACCATCTACACGTTGCAAACGGCTTAAAGGAGGACAGCCTGCCGAATGGAAGGCACATATGCGCATCACAATGGCGCGCGTCAAAGATGAATTCATTGAACGATCAACATATAGTAAAGAAGAACTCGGTGGTGGTGCATTCATATTCATTGGAGATTATCTAATCAATAACATACCACAGAAAATCAACTCGGCAATTATGCGCAATCTACCTGGAGGTTATAACTATCGAACTCGTGTAGATATTATTGATGAATCACTATATACTATATTAAAAGGCTCTGGTGTTGAACTTGCACCCATTAAAATCAATTCATATATTAATAATGGAAGTAATACTATGAAAACAATTAATGATACTCTCAAGATTGCAAATAATTGGTTCAAATATTTAGATACAAATGAGAAACTTAATAAAACACATACAGAACTCACTGCGACTGATATAACTGAACTGAATAAGATCTTCAATTATGAAACGTACAAAGCAGAAAATAATAAGAAAACCCAGGAAGGTAGCGATAAAGGCTATAAAATAGAACAGGTTATTGGTGATGCATGCACTGAACATATTACAACACATAATGGCACGACAGTATTATGGGAACAAGGCGATTCTCTCATATCATCGCGATATGGTCTGAAAAATAAAGGCGTCGATCTCATGGCAACCGTTGGCAATACAGCTCTTCTTATACAAATTAAAAGCAGTAATACATTCATCAGTGTGGCTGAATTAGATAAATTCTATAATACATGTGTTGAATACGCCGCAAAACAGCCTTCAAAAAATGTGAGAAGACTCCTAATTATTAAAGGACCCGCTACAATGCGTACTAATAATTTCAATAAACTAGCGCTGAAATCTATATATTGTTTGGCATATAATAATATGGAGAATTCCACGGAATTCTTGGAAGAGATTGTAGCAGATATTCAAGCAATTTTGATTCAATAACATCAATATTTAATTCGAAGTATCCTTGAAATAATCTTCATAATCTGTAATTGTCATTGCCATATTAATGAGCGTCGCTGGATTTTTTGATGCATAGAGTTCCATTGATCCTTGACAATCAAATCCTGTATAATCACATTCGCCTTTGTAGAAGACATATACTCCATTTGTCAGACGACATAGTGTCATCCATGGCTCTTCATCATTTTCACCACCATGAATCCAATAATAGTGTTCAATATTGTTTGGGAAGTCTCCTACATCTTCTTGTGGCTCTCCTGGAATATCATCTGGGGTTACATCATAATCGCCACTATGAATATATGAATAAGGATATTCCATTAGCCCTGGATCTAGATCAATGGTTTGTTGACGCAGCTCGAGAACCCTTGTTACACGATGTGCACTTTCTACTGCCTCTTTCTCTGCACTTCTCTTTTTAATTACATCATCATTTTTAATCATATTATTTACCTTTTGTATGAGAGTGTTTATTAATTCAGTCTTATTCATTATATTATAAGATGAACGAATATCTTCCATTTCTCTAAAATGTTGAAGCAACTGTGCCTTTGTTTGCTTTTGCAAATTCTCTGGATTGAGATCCAGGTTTCGCACATATTTCATACGTGTATTATAATCCATTTTCAAAAGATATATTGCTGCATATATAACTCTACATACAACTCTATAAATCGAAATATTTCAATTTTTTTGAGCATGACCTCCAATATATTTATAATAGACTCTATAATCAATCGTGAGTTCTTCGCCCTCTCTAATTCGACGCAGCGTCCTATATGTAGTATACTTACATGCCACATCAAATACTATTTCAACATTCGGTGTTTTTGAATGATTCATATAAAATGTTATATCTAGTGCATTCATCCCATTTTCAGGAATTGCATACATGTCATCTGCATTCTTTATTATGAAATCCTTCACCAACTTCTGCACAGTCTCAGGTAGTTCTTCCAACTCTTCTTCTGTAACATATGTCACTTTATATTCTAATGCTGCGCCATCAGGATATACAAATGGATTTATACCTGCTGCAATGTCTTGTATTGCAATAACTCCAATACCTGCGATTGAAGATACCCCTAAACGACAGTATGTTTGCTTCAATGTTTCCAACATGTTGTATACTTCATCTTGCTGTCAGGAGGGTTTAAAGACCTCAAATTTATTCTTAAAATTTTCCAAGTCGAGCTAGAAAATCATATCGATTCTTATAATCACTAAGCTTATCTTTTATCTCTTGATATTCATCGTGTTCTGGTTCTATTTTTTCGAGTCTTTTTATTAGTTTCTCAATTAACACTTGTATTAGATACGCCGCATTTTCACAATGATATATAAAAGTGCTTGCATCATTAAGATATACTTCATGATTTGTTATATTTACATAGATATCAAAACACCGTACAACACGGATCATATCATCGTAATCTTTAATATTACATTCATCTAACAGTTCGAATACCTCAAATAAACCTTTCGCTTCTTTAGATTTAACCTGAAATTTATTATCATATAATATTCTTATTTCCATAATTATAGGGATATTCTCTTCATTTAGTACGAACTTCATTTAATATATTATGTATAATATAACTGTATTATATATTAAATATATTGCAAAAATTGATACAGCGGGAACAGCAGGTAACACAGCAGACAACACAGCAGACAGCAGCAAAGAATGCAGTTTGAACATAACAGGACACAGTATATTGTAGGCAAATCAGCAGAAGATAATTGGCGTATCATACAGGCAGCTGATAAAGACTATTACTGGATTCATGCAAATAATATACCATCCACACACGTCATCATATGCATTGATGTGGAACCCCTAAAAGAAGAAATAGACTATGCATGTACCCTTTGTAAACAATATACACGTGCTATTACTGCGTCAAAAAACCCTATAAAATATATTGGAACACCTATTAAAAATATTAAACTCGGTTCCAAACCAGGAGAAGTGACTTTCAAAACAGCATCAGCGTGTACAATATATACTTTATAGATTTTATAAATTTGATAATCCATGCTGTCAATTATGTAATGTATAAACATTGTTGTGTTACTGATATAGATGATTAATCGCAAGAATGAGTTCAAAAGTGAGCATTACTGGCACCAAAAAATGTGTTGATCCCTATTATCGATATGATATGGATGCTTTACAGATTCGCCATGAAGGTCGCGGTAATGGTCAAAAAACCGTCCTACTAAATCTCCATATAATATCAGATCAATTGGATCGTCCTCTGGAAATTTTAATTAAATATTTCGGCATTGAACTATCCGCTGCGTGCAGACAAGATAGCACCGAGAAAACACATGTTATTATTAATGGTTCATATACAGCCGAACAATTGACGCATACAATGAATACATTCATTGATCAGTTTGTATTATGTCCTATATGTAATCTACCTGAAACCGCACTTGGTATTAAAAAAGAGACAGTGCGTCATAAATGTAAGAGTTGCGGCGCTAAAGAAGTCATACCAGATAATCACAAACTAGTTAAATATATACTCAAATTATACATTAAGTAAAATATTTCATATAACGTGTATTGTTTCTAACTTAAATCAATATAAGTATCCATATAATATAATGAGTTTTTTAGATATACTTCATGAATACTGGCCCTACATCGCAGGAGTTATTGTTCTTGCAGTAGCTGCTATTGTAGTATATAATAAATTCAAGAAAACTACCGCCGAGAATACATTAGAACAACCTTTAATTGAACCACCACCCCCAGATATATCACATGCAAAAGAAGGTGATACATGTTCCTATTGTAAGAAAGCACCACTACATATCGTGGAAAATGAACAGGAGATTCGACTAGAATGCACGGATTGTATGAAGGTTCATAAAAACTGGCCCCTACAAATTGTATAAAATTGAAATTTATATGTCTGTTAAATCGATAGTATATACTTCATACAATATGGATTCCAAACCCACTGTTATTATACAAGATATTCGTCCACCATTCCTGGAACCCCTTCCAACATCTCCTAAACCATCATCACCCAAGAAAAATTGAAAACTTGTAGATATTATACTGCTTTAGTATCAATATAATATCTATTAAAATGGCTGCATCAACTGCGTGCAATATCTGTCGCAATATCCTCGTTGGATTCATGCTAACTCATACAGAGGATACATGTCCCCTACGTCGCTCTGCATACTGCTCGACCTGTGCATCATATGGTCATTTCACTAAGAGCTGTGAACGTACTATTGCTGCGAAAGCTGTACAACAACGTGATGCGACTGCTGCGATTAAACGCGAAGCCGCTGCTGCTAAAAAATCATCAAAAGAAATATTGGAACTGCCTGATAAAGAAGAATGCATTCGCACATTCCTCCTGTCTCGTAGTATTCCTATTAGCCAAAAGAAAGGAAAAAATAAAGAACTCTTATATGAATTCGCCGAAGCAAATAATATGGAAATTGTCCTGCATTAAATTAATTTAATACACCAAAATAAAAACAATACATTTTTATTACGCTCCATATACAGACATTAATCTGAATAGACTACGTTCAAACTCATACCATTTCGAAATCTGTACAAGAGGTGTTATGAAGAATTTCATTATCAAAGTGCGAACTATATGATATGTCTCACGAAGATTAATATTACCATACAGTTCTGGTAGACAGTCCAATGTAACTGGACCATCTTCAGGGGCAGCTGGTTCTGGTACTACATCATCCTGAGTTTCCTCTAAAAAAAGGGACTCATCAAAGAGTGGTTCACTATGTACAACCTCAACGACTTCTGTCTCACCACGTTTATCCGCATTTACATCCTCATGCAGCGCCCAGAACCAGGTTCTAACAGCATTACGTAGTTCACCATATGGTATTGTCATTACATTTGGAAATGGATGTGCTTTTGTATATTGCAAAAAATGTGACTTACATTCCCTGCAAGGAATCACAAAGTATAATGAAGCCGCTAGAAGACGCCATCCATTACGTTCATCGGATTGTGCATTTCTTGTTACTGTGCTTCCAGAACGCTCCGCAAGACCATGCAGTAATTTCCACATTGCTGGGCCCCATTCCATATCACTTGGAATTTGCACAGCAGGCGCATTTTTCTTGCATCCACATACCATTTTTCTAGACAGGAAGGAATAAATTATTACAGCGGAATATACACACTTGCATAGTTCATAAATTTGACAGGATACCACAGCAGTAGACAGCAAGACAGCAGAGACAGCAAAGATGGATAAAATACACAACTCCTGGAAACCGCTTTTCGATCAATATGATTTCGATCTAGACAGTATATATGATGAATCAGTACCTGTCTATCCTCCTGTAAATCAAGTATTTGCAGCTTTTGAAATGCCTGTTGACTCTATCAAACTCGTATTTCTCGGACAAGACCCGTATCACGGTCCAAATCAAGCACATGGTCTTGCATTCTCTGTTGCAAATGGTGTAGCTCCCCCACCATCACTACAAAATATATTCAAAGAACTTCGCAGTGAATTTGCAGATCGTGTATATAAATTTGCTACAGGTAATCTAACAGCATGGACTACACAGGGAATCTTCCTACTCAATACATCTCTCACAGTAAAACAGGCACAGCCAAACAGTCATTCTGATATTTGGCAGGGTTTCACAGATGATGTCATACAATACATAGCAACACATAATCCACAATGTATATTCTTATTACTTGGCAATAATGCGAAGGCTAAAGCACGATTCATTAGTGATTCCAAACGGATTATTACAGGTGTTCATCCAAGTCCATTATCTGCTCATAGGGGATTCTTCGGTTCAAACATCTTCAAGAAAGTAGAAACAGCTCTAGGACATACCATTAATTGGGAAACATGATATTGTTATATAAATATATAATAAAATATTAGGAAATTTGACATTTTTAATTATATATACATACCATACAAAGATGGAGTCATCATTAATAGAGTATATTAATGAACTTGTGGGTACTCCATATGTTTGGTGGAATGAAGGTGAATATACTTCAGATAAACCCGCACCCTTCTGGGTTAATAAAGATCTCGTATTATCAACCAAAAATGTTCAAGAGTCTGGATGTAACTGTGCTGGTTTCATAAATCTACTGTGTCATCATGTTGGATCCTGTATTCCTGGTGTTGCGTTGGGATTATATTATGCTGGTGGAACTGCTGTTTGGTTCGATTACTTGAGCTGTATGGGATTATTATCAAAATTTCATATTACAATTGCACATCATCTACCTCCTTTTACACTTCTTATACGAAATTATAAATCACCAGAAGACCAAGGACATGTTGCTGTTGTCCTTCCTGCCTCACGGCTTGCTCATTGTTATCCTGATGCAGGTATTACTATAGATAACTCAATTGCAACATCGAACTCATGGCTCGGTGGTAACTATTATACACATTACTGTCTCCCACAGCACTGGCTATATAGAGTACATTCACTGTCTTTATTGGAATAATCTCATATATATTGTAGGAAATTATTGAGTAGAGTTTACATAATACTAAACATAGACTAAATATGTAATATAAATTGTAATATACAAGAAAAAATTGAAACAATAAGGACAGTCTAATAATATATCCCCTCCTCTCCCTTTAATATAGCATAATACAATGGCGTTTAACAAGACGTGCAATAAATGCAAGATTACATACAATGCATGGCATTGGTTTGGATTAAAAAATAGCGACTCATGTATATTCTGCACACAATTTCTTCCTATGCGCGATGAACGTGTCACTGTTCTCGATTCATGTAGACACTACTACCTTTGGTCTGGTGAAACAAATGAAGAGAAATATAATAAAATATATATGACATATGCTGATGAATGGTGCAATCATTGGTCCATGGCAAATAATGACGCAGCAGATGCCATTCGTCAAAGACTTGTCGCAGTAACAAACTGGACACGTGAATATTGGCATTAATATAAAATAAAATATGTAATGAAGAAGAAAAATACTACGATGACATGTAAAAATTGAAGCATGGTTCGCCCTAATTTTTAATATCATCCCCTCCCTGATAGTACTTTCTAATAGTATATATTATATAAAGCGTATCAATATATTCTGATAGTATATTATGTCGTCAACAGTTTTTAAAGAGTATAATCGTAAATATGATACACTACAAATTAATACAGAATATATGGAAAAATATAATAAATTATACGATATTGCAAAAGAGCAATTACAATCAATGAATTATATTAAATTTTATGATGCAATAGCTAATGATTTAATAAGAGATGAACATGATTGTGGACCTGAATTTACTAGGATTGTTGCAGACTGTTTTGATGAATTAAGAAAAGAATATCTTCCTCAACATGATTATATATATTTAACAGATTTAACAATTAATGTTGGATTTGCTATTGAAGCAGCTGTAAGAGATTGGTTGATAGAAAAAAATAATTATCCTTTCTGGATTCCAAAATAAATATATTGTATCTTAACATCTTCAAATAATATAATCTTTGTCAATCTAATTATTTTTTATAATGGAGGGGGAAAAATTGAAGGCTGCTTTCCCATGCTTCCTGATATACACCCCCGTTATGCCAACAATCACTGTTATTCCTCTTTCTGAAATCATTGAAGCTGAAAACATGGCCACCATTATCCAGAACGAACCTCTCGCAGTGCATTTCGATACACTGGCTGCCGATGAATTTGCACAAGTTGATGGTGGCAATGAATATCGTGCTGCTGCTCTAACACGCGCTGCTGAATTCATTCGCTCACTTACATTTGCTGTAACTGATGCAGAAGCACTGCGATCACATGCTGCATCATTACGTATGAATCCTACCCCAATTGGTGTTGGTTGTACACGGATCGTTGCTGATTATCTACAATCCAGAGCTGCTCCTGCTCCTGCTGCTGCACCTGCTTCTGCTCCCACAATCAAAAATGCAAAGAACCAAGGCCTTGTAGAACACTTTGAATTACTTGCAGAGAAAGAGACACGCAATCAATACAGGAAAGCAGCACTACTTCGTGCAGCAAACTATATTCGTGGTCTGGATTTCGAAGTTACATGTGGTTATTCTCTTCAAGACCATGCATACAATCATCATAAAGAAAAACCCACACCAATTGGTGCAGGCACTGCAGAAATTATAGAACAATACTTTGATGTCATGATTGAAGAGCAGTTCTATGATAGCGATTCTGATTATACGGATGATGAGTCTCCTGCTGCTGTTCCTGCTCCTACAACTTCTTCTGTATTTGTTGCTGCCATTATCACTCCTGCTGCTCCTGTAACTCCTGCTGCTCCTGTAACTCCTGCTGCAACAGAATCAGGTATGAAGGACGTAATTCAAACTCTCAAAGAACAACATATTAGCCCAGGTGTCTCTGAAATTCTTAATAAAACAATTAAACTGTCTCCATCATGGAAGAAACCGTATGATATGCATATGCACTCAATATTATATTACATGTCATGTGTAGAGCTAGCAAAAGCACAAGGACAACCAAAAAAGAAGCAAGCAAAGCACATGATTAAACTGTTCGAATACATTTTGGAAAATCCAGTAATCATTATACATAATGTAAACTTCCGCAATACACTACATAAAAAACTAGATGAAATGGAAGTCCACGAGATTCCTGAACTAACACTTGTCATCAAACATGTGAGACATCTTGTAAAAAAAATTGTATCACATCCAGAATATGTTGCATAAACAATAATTTATTAAATAATCTACATCCCTACATTTTTAATGGTTGCATGCTTCAATCGAGAAGCAGTACGTACCTCATACGGAACACGCGGCTGATAATCATATACTGCTATACAATGCTTACATGTACGAAATACAGGCGGCAATATCTGATACTTCCATGCATCACAGGTACAATACACCGATTTCCCCGCACGATCACATACCAACTTATATACACGTCCCTTCTGTGTATCAAAATATATATGATGTCCTGGATTCAATTCACGTGGTCCATACTTACAGCATTTCTTCTCTGTTGTAATTCCATCACAAAACCGATTCGACAGCTCCCATTCACTCACTTCCGTTTTATATTTCGCAGCAGTAGCGGCGCGCTGTTTCTTATATTTTTTCACAGCAGCCACGGCTTCCTCAGGCATATCCAACTTGTCACGGGCTCCTATCAAGACAGGAAACTTCGGTAAACCGCTCGATGTCTTCTGCGAATACTGTACAGTAACTACCGAACCCACTGCTGGTGCATCCACATCCTTATATGATAGACGAAATTCCAGATCTTCTATCACTGTGCGTACAATAAGCGATGATACATATCCCTTCTGTTTCTCTGCGCCTTTCGCAGTATTATCATATCCTACAACAATTGCTTCCAGACGATCTGCTGGCTTCTTCTTCATGAAATCTGCATCACGAACTCCATGATAATAATCCTGTGTTGCAGGACGTAATACAACACCCTCCCCACCACGTTCAATCACTGCATCATATATTTCCTCCATTTCTCGGCGTGTTTCACACAGAGTCTGTTCCACAACATGTATACAATCTGATTCAATACCCAGACGCTGTAATGCACGTAGACGACGCTTATATGGTGCAGCAATATTGGGTATGTCAAATATCATATACTGCGCTGTTGCAAAATCAGCCTCTGCACTAATATCACTACTAGTTGTTTCATATCCGAGCCATAGTTCACCATCGAACTCATAGTCTTCAAATGCTGAGAGCTCCTTGTAGAACTTTCGTGGAAGTTTGATCTCATTTCCACGACGTGTATAGAACTTCCCATCAGTATAATACATACGCCATCCATCATACTTTTCACTTACATAGATTCCACAATCATGACGCTTGAAAATGGAGCGATCATATGGACTCAATAACATTGGTGTCTCCTCCATTATTGACGCTATATCAATTCATATTGTGCAATACTTATAATATTTACACTATATTCAATTTTTCTTACTAATCTTGATAGATAGAAAAATTGAAAATGCAAGGTCATAGTTATTATATTCCCCCCCTTCCCAAAGTACATATAGCGTATACAATGCCTACACTTGTCACTATGCAAGAGTACCTTGCCATGTCAGATAATGAAGCAATAGAGTATGAAGAAACTGTTGTTCAACCCATTTATGATGATCTGTACAGTATAATTAAATATGGCCGATCTACACATACAGATCGCTGTACATTTCTCGATGCAATAGATCAATACAATCTTACACGAACTGCAGCAGAAGATATATTCTTAGATCGCCGCCTACGACAGCTACATGATCAACATCCAGAACTTCATGACCGTCTAGAAGAATACAAAACAAAAAATACATACAAAAGTGAACATGTTATCACTTATGAGTCAAATTGTGCTGCATTAATGATACAAGTATGGTGGCGTACAATTCGATCACAATTAGTAGTGTGTTATCGATGCGGTACTCTTGGAACTCCTATATGCAAAAGATCAAGCAAATGCGGCAGGTGCTATGAAGAACAGTATAATCCTGACTATGGTTGGGATACATACTGATTACCCTTAGAAACAATAAAAATATAATATTTCAAACAACATACTTTTTTATTTTATAGTCTACTCGTAATCACGGATACCAATTCCTACAGGGAATCGTGGAACTCCATCATCTGTTAGTTCCTGATACCGAACACTCAGACCCTTTCCAATATAATCGTCTGCATTCTCGAAGAGTTCCATACGTTCTTCTCGTGTCCCACGAGGCCTACATGCGAACTCCTGTCCATCTTCTGTACGACAAATCCAAATAACACAACCTTTCTCCAGACCATCGCCTTCCTTGAAATCCACAATAGTGAACTCAGCATCTTCGAACTCCTTGTACTTCTGCAACTCGGCTGAACGCTGTCCCACCTTGTATCCCCCTTTTTTATTGCGCAACATGATTCCTTCATATCCCTCTGCAACATAGGCTGCATGCATTTCCTTCATCTTCTTCTCAGATTCACAGAGCTCCGTTGGTGCGAACTCCAGATACTTGAATGAACCCGTGGAGAAGAGAGCCTTCAGGCGTGCATAACGATCTTCATAGGGTTTATCCGAAATGATGTCATATACGTGCAGACGGATCAACTTCTGTTTCTCGGCATCACCTGGCTTCTGTGTCTCTCGCTTGACTAGCCCTACAATCTCCTGAAATGTGAGCTCCGTTGAATAGAGCTCTCCATCAAGTACAAGACTCTCAGGAAGATGTTTGATGTCCTCCAAGATGTGCTCCAGATGAGGATACTTCTTCTTGTTGCGTGAATAGAGACCCTTCGTAGGGATTGCTACACAACGCGTACCATCATACTTCCGTTGTACATAGCATGGGAATTTAATGGAGTTACCACGTTTATTGTAGTCGTGTGCAAGCATAGGTCCTGGAACTGCTGCAACTGATACCTTCGCCTTACTGCCTGCTCCAGCTGCTACTGTTGCACCTGTACCGCGTTCAACATATCCTGCATCCTTCTTCTTCTGCCATGCTGCACGGGCATCAGAAATCGCCTGTTCTACTGCCGTGGTTTCATTACGCTTCCCAATATTCTTTCCTGTCTCCACGAACTTCTCATTCTCTTGCTGCTTCCCATCCACATATCCGTGACGCGTAATAATCACTCCAATTTCATCACGATCTTCCACCTTAATCTTCCATACCTTCTCCTTACCTGTCAAAGCCTCTCCATATAGTGTAGGGAAATCCATTGTATCTGCTATATATCCGTGTATGACATTAAGGCAGGTGATTATACTCAAATTTATTGGTGCCATTAAAAAATATGTTCTGTTTGTTCTATTGTGTTCTATTGTGTTCTATGGTGTTTCTTCTATTGTGTCTGTTCTGTAGTGTTCTCTTTATGATTTACTTCTCTAATTTACAATTACCCCCTGAACAAGATAAGTCTTTTTATTGCATGTGATTGGATCATTGCCATCATCATCTATATCAACTAACATCGAAGCTACAGTATCTACATCGGCATCATCTTC
>JACCDY011152044.1_pt1 | contig 63285 bp, 62 predicted proteins | sample 7446391 | NCBI WGS metagenome assembly JACCDY01 (sample SAMN15323451, study PRJNA562643) | freshwater metagenome | isolation source: river surface water | place: USA:Blue River Watershed | collected 2017-08-18
GTATTGCCACCGCTTAACAGTAATACGCAGTATTGCCACCGCTTAACAGTAATACGCAGTATTGCCACCGCTTAACAGTAATACGCAGTATTGCCACCGCTTAACAGTAATACGCAGTGCTAACTAACAGTAATTTGCGTTTTCTACACTATCCCAGCGTATGTTATATTTTGTTGCCCAATCACGTTTTGCACAAACCGGATTACCGTCCTTGCCCCATTCAGTTGATTCAAAATCTAACAATGAGTTTGTATAATCGTTGCCGGTTCCAGCTGCACTTCCATTACCTTTTAAGGTTGTAAGTCCAATCGAAGGTGGGTTGTTATTGGTGTTAAAATAGCTATCTAATGCAGTGCCACCGTTATTATATGTTCCGGTGTCAGGGCGTTGACAAAAAACCTTATTATCGGAACCCTTAACCACTTTCCAATTATCTGGACAGGATGTTGTTATAGTAGGGTATTTAGTGCCTTTTTTTTGATTTGCCATAGTCCATCCAATAAATGCCAATAATCCTATTAAAATAAATGATGCTAGAGTTAATACAATCCAATAAAAACTATCCATATTTATAATTTGTAATAAGACATTATTATTATATTTACCAATTTTATGAACATGGAGGTTTATGATAAAAAAATATTGGATTTAGCACGTTATAATGGTAGAATTGTAATGCATGAGCCTGACCCTAAAATACGATTTTCAATGATTGAACGGGTTGCTGTAAAAAATAAAGCCACTGAATTTCGCGAAGCACTAACTGGTTCGCTTGAAGAAAATGATTTTTCAAGAGCCTATTTTAGCGCTGAAAATGTGCAAATAATACAAAATGGCATTCGCGCTGGTGTTTATGAACGCAGTGGTAAAAAATTTACTGTTGCGCCGCAAAATGTAGACCAGTTAAAAATTATTATGCGGTCATATTTTCTTAAATTTGCAAACCCAGGAACAACCCGTATTCGTGAAGAAATCGCAAGTTTAAATGCGCGCGTATTAGATTATTGTGTGCGGGAAGTATATTCGGCTGCACTTAGTTATAAAAAATATATTGATGACGTAAGTTCTTTGGCGCGGCCAATGGATAGACCTCAACAAGTTGACCGCAATTTTAAAACATTGGAATCAACTAGAGAATGGTTTACGTCTACAAAATAAAAAGGTTAAATATTATAGACCAGTGGCATGCTTTCAAAAAAACCAGTGTTTAAAATAGATCCAGATGAAATTAACGACAGTTATAAAGAAAATATGAAAGAAAGACGCACTGTATTGGATATTATAGATGAAAAAATAAGCAATAACAATTTAAACAAAATTTGTAAAACAGTTGCTACAAACTGCGTTGTGTTTGCAAATCGGTTGTATTTATTAAAAATGTTAAAAAAAACATCTTTAGTAAAACATGCTGCTCGTGCGTTTATAACGCCACAAAGCCCTACAATGTATGGCGACAATTATGTATTTATGGGCGATAATGTGGTTACTAAAATAATAAATTATCAACCAAGCGTAGAATCCGAGTTTGATATTATAAATGAAATTGCAATGCAAATGCATGCGTCGTCGTTAGAAACAACTTGTAATATTGAAATACCAAGAATTATAAACTATGGCAAAGTGGTTTTGTCTGAAAATGACATATACGCGTTAAACCGGACATATAATACAAACTATGCACATACATGTTTTTTTTATTTTTCAATGGAAAAAATAGAAAATGTTACGTTAGAACGTTTTGTAAATAATGCCCCAACAGAGATTTGTAAAAAAGTTATAGAAAATGCAAATAAGGCAAATGAATGTTTAATGTTAAATAATTTTTATCACAATGATTTTCATGGAAATAACGTGCTAGTTGACCCTGATAATTATGGGTTAACAATAATTGATTTTGGGAACGCAACTGACCATAAAATACATAGCGAAGAACCAAAAATAAAATTTAATTGCGGAAATAAGGGCGGTTTTAAAACCCGTGGCAAAACATGTGCCTTTGGCAAAACATGTGCCTTTGGCAAAACATGTGCCTTTGGCAAAACATGTGCTCAAAGAAAAAAAACAAAAAAACAATGTCGTAGGAAAAAAACCCGCGGCGGCGCCATGATTGATAGCATAAACAAACTAATATCCGCAAAAATTTCATATGGTGCACCTTTGTTAACCCAACCTGAAAAACAAGCAATACTTGGAAGCATACTTGCAAACCCAAACGATAACATATTAGAAACAATAGACAAAATAAATAACATAGTAACTAGTTATGAAAAAATAAATTTACTAGGAAACGGCATACCATCAACTGAGCTAGACGGTATGTATGATAATCCAGTGGATTATGATAACGACCCTAGATTAGAAGAACCGCCAGTTGAACGCATGTTGTTTGCGGATTTGCTGTTAAAAACCATAATTACGCGTTTGTATAAAACATTGTTACATCGAAACATGTTATATTCAGCAGGCATACTTACTTATGCAAACACGTTTAGAACAACATTTTTACATATGATAACCCACCGCGTAAGCTGTTATATAATAAAATATTATTATATTGACAGTTTTGGCAACCAATATAAAAAATGGGAAACTACAACAGCATACATAAACTTTGTAAAAGAATTGTTACTTAGTGAGATAGTAAGTAAAACAAATAATTCATACGGCATAACGCATAAGATTGAAAAGCTGCCGGCTTATTTTAAAGGCTTATACCAAGTATTATTGGAGAATGAAATGATTATTCATCCAAATCAGTAGTTAAAAGTTTGCACATATTTTTGGCTTCTACTTTATCCGCATTTATCTTAAACAAATTTAAGATTAAAGCATCATCGCGAAAACGCGCCGTATAATTTTGTTGAATATTGTTGCGACCAATACGTCCAAGCGCTTGAATTGTTTTTTGCTGCGTCATTTTTTGCAAATCCTTTCCTAAAAATCCGTGACAAAATTGGTAATTTGTGCCATAAATATAGTCAGATGTGGCAATAATTAAGAATAGCTGTTTATTGTTTGCAAGTCGCTTTACAATTTCGCTGTAACTGCTTGAATTTTGCTCACTAAATATGCCAATGCCTAACAACAAAAGCACTTTTAGTCCATCCGGCACCGACAATCCCATTACTTCACGCACAACATCTGGTTCCAAATACGGGACATATGCATTTTGAACGTGATTTGACGGATTTTCAGATACCCATATATTTTGGTGCGCAACCGTGTTTGGAATATAATTGTTATCCAGTGACACATGCTTTATTTGTGACCGCAATGCATTAATTGCATCATCCAGTCGTTTTGCTTTCGGCGAGGTATATTCTTCTGCTGACATTTTTTTTTCCTTTTCTTGTTCTTTTCCAAGCAAATCCTGCAATTCGAGTTCAAGTGTTTCAATCGATTTTATAACCGCGTTATTATGCGTAATTTTATTAATAATTTCGTCAAACACGTCTTTTGGTATGTTTGATTGTTGAATATAAAACTGCCCAATTTTATCAACATCCTCTGCCAAATAAATAGTGGGTCCATCGGTTAATGTATGTGCATCCACGGTTGTTATTAAAATTCCGCCTGCTGCAGCAGACCTTTGTCGCGCCTGTTCTAAAGGGGTTAATGTTCTGGGCGCAACTGGTTGTGTTACGCTATGCATTCGCACTAATGTAGACGGAACATGTTGTGCAGCTGCCGCGGCACCGTCAATACTAATTGTTTTTGTTATTTGTCCACGCATTGCATTAAAGATAAACGGCCATCGTTCTGCAGGCAAATGTTTTAATAAATCCATATAATACATTTTAATGCTGTTCATTTTAATTTTTTCAATTGACCTTTCAAAATAATTATCCGCTGAAAACTCACTATCGGCCGCAATTTCGCCGCTTTTTGTTAAATGGTCTATAAACCGTGTTACTTCAGCCAAATCAAAATATCGCAATAAAGTTTTATTTTCAGAACAATATGAAACGCATTTTACCAAATCCGCATGATTTTCATACAACAAATGCGGGCATACAACTTGACCCATTTTGTTTAAAAGTTTTATAGATTTATTACAATCGTGGCTTACAATTTCTGTTAATCGAACATTGGGAAATTTTGCGCGAAAATCTGCAATAACTGGCTCTAAATCCTCTGTTGTTGGCAACGTAGCTGATGATAAAACCATGTTTGGTATTTTGTTTTCTGACCAATTTTTGTGTAGCAATCCATGCAATGGATTATTTTCACTGGTGTCGTCCATGCCAATAGTAGGTTCGTCCCAGTAAGTTATAATATTTTCTGGTTGGTTAAACGAAATCATATAATGCATTGCACATATATACGATTTTACGTCGCAAATCATGATTTCTACCTTGTGTCCAACACTATTATCTACTTTACCAATACCGCCGGAACGTTTATCTACTTTATATGATAGTGCTGAGTAATAGTGAAGCCGAATATCAGCAGCAGTTTCACAACCAAATGCAAACGCCACGCATTTTTGCACGGAAATGGCGGATTTTGCCAAGGCAATACCAATATGTCTAGCAGCGCATACGAAAATTACGCGATATGCATTTGATAATCCGATTGGTGACAATGTTTTGCCTGTGCCTGTTGGCGCAATATATAAAACCAGATTGCTTTGTTTTTGTTGATGACGGTTACTACCGCGACCAACTGTAGGCGGTTGCACTGGCGCAAAAATAGAAAACAATCGTTTTTGATGGTCAAATAATGATATGTCTCCGTATTTATATAAATTATGGTTTTGTTCAATAAAAGCAGGCGCTCCGCTAATTATACCGTTTAATACAATTTTTGTTTCAGTTTGCTGTATGCATTTATCAACAAAGTCCATTACAATACTATTTAAATTGTCTACACTAATATTGCGTAGTTGTTTTAATGTATATAAATTAAATGCAACCACATTGCGTTTTGGCGATTGTATCATTTCCTTTACAAAATCTAAAAATACAAACTCAATAATTGTGTTGCGATTTTCATGTAGTTTTAATCCAATATTTTCAAGCCTTATTTGGTCAGCTTTTTTAAGTTGCTTTACAGCATCTTCTTTAATTTTAAAAACAGGCGCACCTTTAATGCTTTGAATAATGGGTTTGAAAAACTTATGATAAAGATAGTTTTCAATTAGTTCAGATTTTTCTATTTTTGAACAAGACAGTATAGATTGGTTGAGATTATGACAAACATTAATATTATTAAATCCAGCAATAATCATATGTAAAATTTGTTGTTCATTTTCAGAAACAGGCTCTTCAACAGAAGCCCATTCTGCCTTTGATAACTTTGGTTGAGACGTAAAATCCATGGTTTAAACTTTGGGTTGGTATGTTGTTTTACTTTACGTTCTTTATATGGTTTTTGAAAATCAATTTTTAAAGGGAACTCGTCGTTCCCTTTGGATCCCATACTTTATCTTTGTAAAAGCCATTTGGAACTCATACTTTATCTTTGTAGAAGCCCTTTGGATCCCATACTTTATCTTTGTAAAAGCCCTTTGGATCCCATACTTTATTTTTATAAAAAGGGTTACGTTGAATTTTTGTAAACAAGCTCACTACGTTCGCTCGCTCTTTAATAAAATAATTGTAACAACTTGTTTAACAAAGTTACTACCATAAAGAAAAGTGCAAAGGTATAAAGGTTCTTTATGATTATGCGTTATAAAAAGGGTTACATGGATTTTTTGTAAATAATTAAATTTACAAAAACTGGTATATACAGTGTTTTTTATATGCTTTATATAAAATGTCTATTTGGAACTGGATATTATCATGGTTTGTAACAAAACCTGTTTCTACAATAAAAAAAACACCGTCTTACGACATTGAATCCATTACTATACATCACAACGATAGTGAATGCGATACTGAACCATTGCTAATGTAGTAATTGAAATTTATAAATTATTTTTCCTCAAGTTTTTCAAACTCCGCAAATGTAGCTGCTCCAAACAAACATTGTCTAACTGGCTGCGGCTCATCCTCATCCTCCTCATCGCTTTGTGCCTTTTGTGCCTGTTTTTTTTCCTTTGCTTTATAAACCATTTCCCAGTTAGTAGCAGCACCTTGATATGAATTTGATGTTGTTTTTACAATGTCATAATTTTCCTTTTTATAAAACGTCTTTCTTTTTAAAAATTGTTTTTGAAACGGTTCGTGCGTGTCAACAATGTCTACTACAATTGGTTGGTCATGGTTTGAACGCAATATTCGTCCAACCGTTTGTTCAATATCTGTTCGCGGGGTTACCATAATCATTCTGCAAAGCGTTTTTATGTCTAGTCCTTCTGCAGCACAGCTAAATGTGGCAATAACCACCTGTTTATTTTCACTTTCTTTCAGCGCTTTTTCTTTCATACCGCCAACATAATATCCAACAGACGCAATTTCTCTATCCCTAACTGCGTCATGAATGTAGGTAAGCACATTGCGATTATGCGCAATTACCATTAATTGTTGGTCAGGGTGTTCATCAATCATATCTTTTATAAGCCTTATAATAAATTCTGTGCGCGGAATATTGTCACACAGTTTACTAATCATGGTGCTATATGCAGGATTTCCACGAAAATCATATTCAACCGTATTAAATACGCGGTCATTACTTACATATTGAATGGCGCGCACTTCTACGTTGCGCTGTTTTTTTTCAGCAATTTGGTAAACAATTTCTCCCAAAAACATTTTAAACACAAATGTAGTGCCATCTTTTCTATCCATTGTAGCAGAAAGCCCTAGTGTATATTTTGGCACTATTTTAAACAACGCATTTGAAAATACCTCTGAACCAATATGATGCACCTCGTCTATTAAAACCATGCCAAAACTGGAAAACATATCTTGGTCATATTCTTTCATTGAAAGCGACTGCAACATTCCAATTACAATATCTTTGTTTTCTATGTCCATGCGCTGACCTTGTATGCGTCCTACACGCGCTGATGGTAAATATTGTTGAATGCGCTCTATCCATTGATTTAGTAAAAACTCTTTGTGAACAATAATTAGTGTTTTTTTTCCCATAACACTTACTATATTAAGCGCCACGGTTGTCTTACCATAACCACACGGCAAATTAACTAGTCCACCGGATAACCCTTTCTCCAATGTTACGCGCGTATATGCCCGAACAACTTCTTCCTGATAATCACGTAATTGACCTACAAATTGCAGCGAAATATTGTCGCCGTCTGGAATTTTATTTTCTTGCGGCACACCGAAATGCTGTAGCCCAAAATAACGGGGCACATAAAGCTTTTGTTTTGACTCGCGATAAACAGGAAATGTAGTAGTAGCTGCCAATGTAATACCCGGTGTATAAGGCTTTACCATTAATGCCGCCTTTATGCGATTTATTTGGTCTTCTGTTAATTGTGATTTTTGAATAGTATATCCCTTTCCACCCATATATGTAGACAGATTTTTAGGGAAATCTTCAAAACTAATTTGTTGTTTTGGTGCTGACTTTTTCATGGTTGTTATATTTTACAAAAGTTAAACATAACATTTCTTTATACGTATTTACAAAATCATCTGAACATCCATTATACATAATGTTATCCGCTTCCGCTTTTTTTAAATCTATGACTGTTCCTGAAATTGCAATTACTGTTTTAGCGGTTGCATTTTTATTATTTGAAGTAAACCCGCCTGAAATGATTGCATCACAAATTGATACTCCTATTGGAATGGGGGTGCTTGTTATATTGGCTATTTATGTATTTATGTCTTTTCACCCAGTTTTAGGCGTTATCTTTATTTTAGTGGCCTATGAACTTTTGCGCAGAAGTAACCGTTATATAAATAAAGCGGTTACTGTTCATTATACACCAACACAGGACACTAAAGACAGCGAAATGGCTGCAATGAACCCTGTTGCTGCAACCACTTTAGAAGAGGAATATGTTCATACCATGGCGCCTCTTGGCAAAAGTAGCATAATTTCTTACACTACAAGTGAATATGCACCGGTTGCCGATGATACTTTTGGTGCTACGCTACTATAAACCTTTATAAATAATATGTCCTATTGTTCCAAATAAAGCCAATGCCATTATTGGTAACACCGTCAATAATGTAGGGGATAAATTTGTTTTTTTTGTTGGCGTAGGCGTAGACATAGGCGTAGGCGTTGATGATGACGCTGTTACAGGCGTAGGCGTTGATGATGACGCACTTCTTCTACCATTCCGCCTTCTATTATTTCGCCCTCTAAAACCTTCACTGCGTATACTGCCAACCATCCATAAAATTAATATAATAAATAACAAAAACGATAGTCCCGCTAATATAAATGTTTTATGCTTTATTTCCGATTGTTGCTCAAATAAAGATTTATTAATAATACCAGTTATTGCTACTAATATTACTATGTATATGTAAACAGACAAAGGAAGTTCTTCGCTTGTTTTTTCCACGCTTGATACCGCATTGCATTTATAATATGGTTTGCTCATTATATTATTTATAATAGAAATAAAGCCCCTGTTAAATATATTCCTATAATTGCACCTATTAAATAAAGCACAAAATTTTTATTTGCATAAAATAAATTTGCATAAGATATATTTGCAAGGTTTATTTTTAAAAAGCCCCAGTTTAAAACAATTAACATAAGTCCTATGTTTGTAACCAAATATTTTGTAACTAAAATGGTTTGTGCAAGTGCAGTGTTTATTTTTTTAAAATTTTTTGCTATAGGAACAACAATAAAAACCAATAACCCCCATAATACCAATAATACTTTATTTATTAATGACGGCACGTCTGTTAATCCAACTTTATATACAAAAGCGCCTACAGTTACTAAAAACGTAATACAAATCATAATTACATGAATTGTTATGCGTTGTTTTTTAGGCAAGGAATTGAGTGAAACTGTTTCGCAATCTGCTGTTGTTTTTACTTGTTTTACGCTTGTTAATTGCATGTTTTTTATTTGCCCAAGTTCTTGCGTAATTATGTTGTGGTATTTTGACAATAATGGCATTTTATCAATTGTTACAGGCGCGTCTAATATAATAATGTTTTCTGCAGCATTTACAATAATGTTGTTTGACGGAGTGGACTTTATTGCTGCATCTATATCTATGCGTTTTATGCCAGTTATGTCATTAAATACATCTAGTCCATTACTGCCTTGCACCAATTTAAAACAAAGAAATACTGGCGTTCCACTTGCATCAATATTTTTTGTAACTAAATATATATCGTTTGGCGCTTGCAATAAAAACCTACCGGATACAATGGATATGTTTTTTAAGCTATATTTAGGTTTTGTTGTTGTGTCTGTTTTTATAGCAAGATTTGTAATTGGCGGACTAGAAATATTTTCAAAGTATGTCTTTCCAGTTACCGCGTCAGTGCTTTTTTTAAATTTAAATGGCGGATACCGAAACTCAACGATTTGTAATACCATTTTATAAAATGACATTACATTTATTTATGTAACAAAACTGCGGTTGTGTTTGGATAAACCGGTTTATCCATTTGTTCATAATATGTTTTAACTAATGATTGTTCAATACTATGTTGTATATTTTGTTCTAATAATTGTTTTTCTTTATTGGTTAGTTGTTCGCTTAATATATTAACATGTTTTTTAAACAATTCATTGTTAAGCGTGTTTAGTATGTTTTCCTTTAATAATTGTTCTTCAAGGTTTTGATATTCGGTGTTTTGATTATCTATTGCGGTTTGTAATAAATTATTTTGTGCTTGCGCGTTTGATAAGTTGTTAGACAGATTTGCGTTTTCGGTGTTTTTTGCAGAAATGGCGTCTTGCAATAACTTCTTTTGTATTTGTTCTTTTGCAAAGTTTTCAAACAAATTTGTATATTCAGTGTCTTTTGTGAAAATGGCGTCTTGCAACATTGTTTTTTGCATTTTTTCTGCTAAAAAGTTTTGAAAAAGGGTTTGATACATAGTTTCTTTTTTTGCCAATTCCACATCGCATAGCGCAGATGAAATGCATGCCATTGCATATTCGGTTCTATAGTCAAATGCTGGGATAAGCAGTTGCTGTTGCAATCCTGCAATAGCTTGGTTTAAATTTGCGTTTTCATTTAAAAGACGTTGGTTGTCTGAAAGTAACGCGTTGTTTTCATTAGAAAGACGTTGGTTGTCTGAACGTAACGTGTTGTTTTCTAAACCAAGTTGTTGCAATTGATTTTCGCAATTATTTAAATTATTTTGAATTTTTTGTTTTTCTGTTTTACAATTATTTAATTCAGATTGAACACTATTTAATTCTGCAGTAAGTTTTTGAATTTTATCATTATTATTAGTTAATGTGTTAATTGTTTCAGTTAAGTTGTCCACGTTTGTTTTAAGTTTATTATTATCATCGGTTAAGTTGTCAACATTCATTTTAAGTTTATCATTTTCAGCCTTTAATGTTTCTAAAAGTTTTTTGTAAGTTTCTATTAACACCTGTTGATGTAAAAAATCGTCTTTTAAGGTTGTATTGTTTAACTCATTTTGTTCCGCTTTTAAAGATATTTGCAAAAGCGTTTTAATATGTTCTTTTAATATGGTTTCTTGAAATTCTTTAAAACCATGTTCGGCGTTTGTTAACTGTTTATATAAGTCTTGGTTTTCTGCAATTAGCTGTTGGATTTCTGCATTTTTTTGCTCAAGTTGTTGCTGCATATCTGCAACTTGTTCTTCAGTTAGGTGTTTAATTTGATTGTCTTTTTTTGCAAGTTGTTGCTGCATTAGTTCAAGTTGTTGCTGCATTTGTGCTTCTTTTTCTTGAGTTAAACGTTGGATTTCTGCTTCTTTTTCTTTAGTTAAACGTTGCATTTCTGCTTCTTTTTCTGCAAGTTGTTTCTGCATTTCTAAAATGCGTTTCTGAGCGTCTGCATCTTTTTCTTCAAAATGTTTCTCCATTTCTTGGCGAATGGCCGCCATCCTGTCTTCAATTGCTTTGTTAAAAACGGCTTCACGATTTGCATCATTTACAAAAATATTATTATACTTAAACCCATCTGTTTGATTTTCGTTTAATATATTTGTTAATGCATTTTTAAATATTGTTTGAGGCGGTTGTTCTGCCATATCTGTTTACTTTAAACACATAAAAAAACAATGCAAAATTACTGGTTATAATTTATGCCGTTCCTAAGCATTGCCATGTTTTCCAAATCAGTTGCGTCCGGATTACTTGCTAAAAACGCCACGTCTAAACCATCTGCATAGCCTATGCTATTTATTAACTCACTTGTTTCAATAATATCTTCTGCTGGTATTCCCGACACAATTTCTGGGGTTTCACCCAATGCATATTCAACAACCTTGTTTAATGCTTGTCTTTTAAACCCACTTTGGCGTTCATTAAAATATTCATGTTCACGTCCATCAACTAGTTTAACTAGCCGGTATCCATTGTTTTTGTATACATACAATGCGGTGGTTGCGTTGTAAATGTTTTCAACGTTTTTTATTACTTTTTGACACTCTGTTTTTTTGTTATTGTCTATATCAATTGGAAATACAGATTTTATGTAGGCTTTATGATAACATGTTTCATTTGTGCTTGTAATTGGTCTGTTTGCGTTGATTGCAAACGGTTTTGAAACTATTATTTTATTAGGGTTTAATTTGCAAACCGAAAATGTAATTTGAAAATGCATGAGTTGTGATAAATCTTCTGGTTCTGGTTCTGGTTCTGCTTGCGTAGGCATTTGTTCTAAAAATATTATTGCTTGTTTAACAAATGATTTCATGATTGTTAAATTAAGCTTTGTTAAATTGAATTTATTAAAATTAAAATTAAATTTTTTTAACTTAGGAAATTTGTTATTAATAGTAGTATAGTCCTTATTTATAAAAGGTCCAAATAAAAAATTTATGTTATAATTTAGTGTTTCATAAAAGGATTTTTTGTCTTGCAGTTTTAGATTTTTATATATAACTGATAAATCATTTGAAGTTAGTTGTTCTGGATTTAAAGCATTAATCTGCGTTATGTCTTTATAATCGGGTTTTTTAACAGTTTCCAAACAATTCAAAAATTGCTTAAACTCACTAATGTCTGTAAATGTTAACCGTTTTAAACATGGATCATTTACTACGCGTGTTGGTTTGCCTGACCCACCTGAAACAGAATTATTTTCTAAAACTATACTATGTGGACTGCTATTTGGAAATGGTGGAACAAAAACAACACCTGTTTCATTGGTTTCCATGCGTTTAATATTTAAATATCCCCAATAAACATCAAAAAAGCTTGTATAATTAGTTTCTGTTATTTCGGATTTTTGGCGACCTTGTTTTTGCGACATAATAATTATATTTGTGGCAAAATCGTCATAAGTTTCTTTTAATTTTGTTTCGTTAATTTTTAATAAATTATTAATAAGGTTTTTAATACCAATTGTAGTATTATTTTCGGGTTCAATAAAAATAAAGGAAAATCTTGGCAATAACGCAGCATATAATAATTCTTCATTTGTCTGGTCAATTCCATATTTTTCTGCAATAGCGTTATGTGCATCTTTGCAAATTTGTTGAAGAACTTTGCCTGTTAATTTATATTTAACAACGTTTTCGCCGGTTTTAAAAACAGACCACTCAAATGGCGTTTCGTTTGTGCCAATAGTTGGGTCAAATGATACATACTTGTATGTTATATCTATACACAAGGTGTTTGTATCTTTTAATCCACCAGTTTGCAAATCGTCTCCTCCACGCCGAATGTTAACTCCGGTTGGGTTTAGTCCGCATCCATCGCTTTTTACAAACGGTTTTATACCTTTGTAGTTATCATAATTATTTCCATAGTTTACATAATAAAAATTTTTATCTTCCCACCAATCTTCGCTTAAAACTAACGTTTGTTTGCACGCCTCTGTGTTAAATATATTTGCAACATAAAGAAGTTTACTGCCTTTTGAAAATACCTTATATGTCAAGTTTTTTACATTGCTGTTTTGTTCAGTAAATCCGTTTGATAAAAACTGAGTTTCATTGTCTGTTAAAACCAATATTTTATTTGAGCTACGTTGAAGCCATGCGTCAAAGTTTGCAATAGGGTCAAACTGCGGGTTGTTTGCATGGACAAATGGAAAATGCTGGTTTTCTATAATTCTTTGTGTTACTTTTTTTGCCGATTGTATAAACCGTTGAGTTTCTTCTTTGTCATGTATTTGATAAAAAGTTTTATTCACATTTTGAAACATATTGTATTGCATTCTACGCATATAAAGCATTGGAGGGTTTGGCACGCTTGGTTTAATTGTTGCCAAAATTTTTAATATTTTATTTTGTTCTACATTTATGTATGCTGCATTGGGTTGACACCATGTTTGCACATTATTTGGACATAGTTTAATGTATGTATACATATATGCAGCATACGCTTCGTTTGGTGTTTCAATATGTAAATGTAAATCACGACACCAATCCATATAATGCGTCCATGCAAGTTGCACCGGTTCTTGTTGTTGTTGTTGTGCTTTATCAGGAACCGCAATAAAGCCCTTGTCGGGTTCACACCAAAACGGTAAATATGTTTGAACGCCAAGGTCTATAAAAACAGTTTTTGATACAATTTGTCCACGAATTAATAAGTCAGTGTCTAAAAAATCTGTGTAATAAATTTTTTGGTTACTGCCGTTTTTAATCTTAACTAAATGATTTACTGTTTTTAACTTAACACGTGGCACATTTATAATTACTTCTTGTTGAAGTTTATACAAAGTTTCTCTAATATTTGAGCCATGCTCCGCTTGAAACACATCATTTACTGCAGCTAAATTTTTAACATGTATGGTATAGTTTTCGCCGGCACCAACTTGTATAACAGTTCCTTGTTTTTGAGTGTTTGTTGTCACATTTTTATAAATAACACATTCCCCTTCATCCAAAGGTCGCTGTTCACATTGTCCTGTTGCACATACGCTTTGTGCACCATTTACTGGTTGTAGTCTACCAGCAAAAGTAATTGTGTTCCATACATGTTTAATATTTGTCGCGCCAGTAGCTTCATAAATTTTTGTAAATTTCATACTACAAAGCTTATTTTGTATTTGTTCATTTTCTAATTCAATAATTTCTATTGTCGCCATTCTTTATTACTATCTTTTTACAAAAAAAAATTTGTAAAAACATTTTTACGGTTTATAAATTTGTAGGGTCATACGAGTATTGTCCACTTTCATAAATAGTTGCCTTAAATACGTCGCCGTAGCCTTCTACATACATTGTTTCGCCATTTGTTACCTCGTCGCATCCATATTCCCCTGTGCAACTACGCCCGTTACGACTTACCGGCAGTTTTGCACCACCTTCTGCTATTGTATAATATTGCAGTTTGTCGCTTCGCACATGGCGGCCATAAAGAGGTAATATTAATGGTTCGCCGCCATCATTACCTTGCCGCTGCTTTGTTAATATTCCGGCTTGTCTATAATCGCGTGGATAACCTGCGGACACCCCTGTTCGCATTGGTGGTAATAAAGTTTTATTTACCGGCGGTGACAAGTCTTGCCCACCGGTTAACGGTTGTTGTAGAACAATAATGTTTTTACTTGCGCCGCCGCCATATTGTTGATGTTGCTGTTGCTGGTAAATAAGATATCCAATTGCCGCAATTAATACAATAAATAAAAACACAAGTGTTGTTTTTTCAATGCAAAAAAACCCCGGTATACACTTCTTTGCCATAGTTTATACATTGTGTTGTTATAACTTAGGCATCTTAGGCATTTTTTTGTTTTTGCATTTATAACATTTTTTATTTACTGAATTTGGCCATTGAATAAAATGGTATCCTGTAAATTCTTCTACATGTTTATCCACTTTTTTCATAAGCCCCCATAAAGACCTGCGTGCACTTTCTAAAGCCGGCGAAAAAGAACATAAAAATTTTATTACCATTGCAATATGTCCAACAACAATATCTATTCCATAAAAAAATATACAGCTTGGTAATCCAATAATAGTTTCATATCCACATTTAATCATGTCACCTATCCATGTAAAAAATTTGCCTAAATATGAAAAAAATTTTGTTATTTTTTTTAAGGCGTCTAATGGGTCTTTTTTCTTTTTCTTTTTTTTTGTTTTAAATCCTTCTGTTGGTGTTGAAAAAAAACCAACTAAAATTACTAGTGTTATTGTTATACAAAATATTAATAATTCAGCATTCATAATGGTGTGAATGTCTTTATTAAATATAAAGATAATAAAGACGTGGTCAGTATGCCTTAGCTAAAGTTGTAAATGTTTCCATTTTTTTTTCATTGCTTGCTGCTAAAAACTGTTCAGCCTGTTTAAGAACTGGTTTTAGTGCCTCCATGTTTGCCATTAATTGTTTTTGGTTTTGCAAAAGTTTTTGTGTAGTGTCCGACATGGCCGACGGTTCTTCAAAATTTTCCTTTGTTTCCATTTGTTCCGTTGTTTCCGTTTTATCCGCTGTTTTTTTTGTTTTGTCTTTATCGGTAGTTTTGTTTTCTGCGTCTTCGTCTTCGTCTTCTTTTTCTTCGTCTTCTTTATCAGCGTCAGCAAATCCTTCAGACAATTTTTGTCCATAACGTAATAAACGGGTAAACACTATGGCCATAATCATAATAACCACCATGTTTTTACTAAAAAAGGATGCTAAAAACCCAATTAGTAAAAATATGCTTATGGCATAAAAGTCATACCGCATAAAATACAAAAATAATTCATAAAGCGCGCCTGCAAAAACAATATATAAAAACCATTTATTTGTTAATGGACCACCTGCAAAAGAAGGCAATACGTTTTTAATTTTTCTAACTAAACTGTCTATGTTATTAGAGATTTTTGAAATCATTATTATAAATAATTAGGATACAAAAACAGTTAAAGAATGTTGTTGTTGTTTTTTATTATAATATGCCAAATCATTGTTCAAAAAAAAAATCAACAATAGTAAACAATCAAACTATTGACGAAAAACATGCACAGCTTATGGAAGAATTTAGTGTGCTAGAAACTGAAATTATACCACACAAAGAACTACAATTAGAAGCATTAAAAACTGAATATAAAAACCTAAACAAATCAACCCAAATAGATAAACGTATGGATATGCGCGACCAAATACGTGATTTAAAAGCTGAACTTAAAGACTTACGTGAACGTAAGCAACATTATTTATTAGAAAATGCGCCAATTATTTTTAACTATTTTGAAGAAAAAAAACGTATATCTGACATGCCTGAAATACAGCAAACAGCAAGTATGAAAGAACGTATAAATGCGTTTTTTAAAATTAAAACAACAACAACAACGGAAGAAGATGTTTTAAATAATCCTAAATATGCAGATTCACAGGCAAAGGCAATGAGTTTAAAATATTGGTGCAACGTAAATAAAGATTTTTGTGGAATGGATGAGTTTTCATTTGAACCAGATATTTGTCAGCGTTGCAATATTGGTGAGCTTATTCCACAAGATGAAGATGGTATATTAATATGTAACAATAAACAATGCGGTGTTTATTATCAAAACATTGTAGACAACGAAAAACCAACATATAAAGAACCGCCAAACGAGGTTACATATAATGCATATAATCGCGTAGTGCATTTTAAAGAAATTTTGTCACAATTTCAAGCTAAAGAAACTACACAAATTCCGCAAGAGGTTATGGAAAAAATTAAAGCGCGTATTAAAAAAGAACGTATTACGGATTTGGCGTCCGAAATTAATTATGAAAAAATGCGTGAAATATTAAAAACACTTGGTTGTAATAGATATTTTGAACATATTCAATATATCAATTCTATATTAGGAATTAAACCGCCTGTTATGTGTGAAAAACTACAGGAAACATTATGTGTGCTTTTTATTGAAGTGCAAGAGGCATGGGCTATACATTGTCCCGCGCATCGCACTAATTTTTTTAACTGCACTTATACTTTGTATCAGCTATGTGTTCTTGTTGACCAAACCCAGTTTTTACCATTTATACCAATGATGAAAGACCGCGAAAAACAATTAGAGCAAGACATGGTATGGAAAAAAGTATGCGAAACTAAAGATTGGGTTTTTGTTCCTACTGTATAACTAGTGTGCATACCAAATTTGGTGTTAAGTATTGTGCATAACCTTTTTTTTTTACACCTTTGCACATTTAAAACGCCGAGTTTTATATATGCTTTATAAATAATTCTTTTTCTTTCTTGTTCTATTTGATGGATTTTTAACAAACTTTTCAGTTCTGTTATAAGTTCCTTTATTTTGCCACTTCTATATGACCGTGTTCACATGCCAATGTGAACGCATTTCTGTAATCAGACGAAATATTAATGGTTGGTTTTATTTCTAGTAACCATTGCGCTACTTTTAAATGTCCATTACCACAAGCCCATTGAAACGCATATTCTTTATTGGCAGAAATATTAATGTTTGGGTTATTATTTAACATCGTTTTTGCTTTTTTAATATCTCCATTTTTGCAGGCCTTTATAAATTCGTTTTCCTCTTTTTCCATTTATTAGTATTACGTGTTGTGTTTTTTTATAAAAAAACACAAAAAATAGGTTCAATTTTTATGCGCGGTTTGCTATAGCACATACTAGGTCGGCTGTTAAATGGTGTTCATAACCCTTGGTTTTTAAAAGGCTTATTAACACCAGTGTGTTAGACGCATTTTGAGGTATTATATAAAAAGGTATTCTATATGGGCTACAATTTCCAGTAATAATATATTTAAAAGGCATTAATGATTGCAGCCACTTTACAATATTTAAACAGCCGTGGTAACAAGTCCATTTAATAGCATAATTATTATTAGCAGAAACGTTAATGGTTGGTTTTATGGAAAGCAACCATTGTGCAATATGCAAATGGTTTTTGTAACAAGCCATCCGAAAAGCAAATTCGTTTTGAGAAGAAACATCAATGGTGGGTTTTACAGAAAGAAGCCATTGCGCTACTTCCAATTTGCCATGTAAGCAAGCCCATCTAAAAGCATATTCATCATACACAGAAACATCAATAGTAGGTTTTATTTGAAGCAACCATTGCGCTACTTTTAAATGTCCAAAATAACAAGCCCACCTAAAAGCGCTATCATTGTCTGCAGAAACATTAATTGTGGGTTTTATGGAAAGCAGCCATTGCGCTACTTCTAAGTGGCCGTTTGTGCAAGTTCGTATAAAAGCAGTTTCGTTGTCAAAAGACACCTCAATTTTAGGGTTTTTTTCTAAAAGCGCTTTTGCTTCATTTAAATTTCCAGTTTGACAGGCCTTTATAAATTCGGTTTCCATTTTATTTGTTATTGCATTTTAACCCAGCAATAAAAAAAACATTTATCAATTTTATGCGTTGGTTGCTATAGCGCATACTAGGTCGGCCTTTAACAACGGTGCGTAACCCTTAGTTTTTAAAAGGCGTATTAATGCCAGTGTAATAGAGGTTTTTGGGGGTATTATATATGGGTTACCATCTGCTGCAATAATATATTGAAATGGCTTTAATGACCGCAACCATTGCGCCACTTCCAAATGTCCAAATTGACATGCAAATATAAACGCAGCTTCATTTTTAGCAGAAATATCAATGGTTGGTTTTACTTGAAGCAACCATTGTGCAACTTTTAAATGACCATTTTTACAAGCCTCTCTAAAAGCACTGTCTTCGTAAGCAAAAATATTAATGGTTGGTTTAACTTGTAGCAACCATTGCGCTACTTTTAAATGACCATTTTCACAAGCAGATCTAAAAGCATATTCGTTTTCAGCAGAAATATCAATGGTTGGTTTTATTTGAAGCAACCATTGTGCAACATTTAAATGGCCAACATAACAAGCCGACCTAAACGCTTGTTCGTTATAAGCAGAAATATCAATGGTTGGTTTTATTTTAAGCAACCATTGTGCAACATTTAAATGGCCAACATAACAAGCCCACCTAAAAGCGCTATCATTGTCTGCAGAAACATTAATATTTGGTTTTAATTGAAGCAACCATTGCGCAACATTTAAATCTTCACGTTGACAAGCCAATCTAAAAGCATATTCATCATTAGCAGAAATATTAATAGAGGGTTTTATTTGAAGCAACCATTGCACAACATTTAAATGTCCAAAATAACAAGCCCACCTAAAAGCGCTATCATTGTCTGCAGAAACATTAATATTTGGTTTTAATTGAAGCAACCATTGCGCAACATTTAAATCTCCACGTTGACAAGCCAATTTAAAAACATATTCATCATCAGCAGAAATATTAATAGAGGGTTTTATTTGAAGCAACCAATGTACAACATGCAAATAACCGTTTTTAAAAGCATTTCTAAAAGCGTATTCGTTTTTAGCAGAAATATCAATGGTTGGTTTTATTTGAAGCAACCATTGTGCTACGTGCAAATAATCGTGTTTGCAAGCTCGTCTAAAAGCAAATTCGTTTTGAGCAGAAACGTCAATAGTTGGTTTTACGGAAAGCAACCATTGTGCAACATTTAAATGGCCTTGAACGCAAGCGCATATAAAAGCATCATCATCGTTAAAAGAAATATTAATATTTGGGTTGTTTTGAAAAAGTTCTTTTGCTTTATTTAAATTTCCATTTGCGCAGGCATCTATAAATTCGTATTCCATTTTATTGTAATTGTTTTGGTTTTCCTTTTAATGCAACCAAAAAAACACTATCAATTTTATTGTTGTTTTACTATAGCACATACTAAGTCGGCTGTTAAACACGGTGCATAACCCTTGGTTTTTAAAAGACTGATTAGTGCCAGTGTAATAGAGGTTTTTGGGGGTCTAAATTTGCTAATGGGACTAAGTTTTTTTTTCTTAAAAATAATATATTTAAAAGGCATAAATAATTGCAGCAATTGCGCTAACTGTAAATTACCACCATGACCGCAAGCAAATTTAAACGCACTATCGTTATTAGAAGAAATATTAATGGTAGGTTTTATTTGAAGCAGCCATTGCGCAACTTCAAAACGGTCATATTCACAAGCCCATCTAAACGCACCTTCTTGATAATCTGAAATATTAATGGTGGGTTTTACCTGAAGTAACCATTTCGCAACCTGTAAATGACCACCTATACAAGCAAGTCTAAACGCGTTTTCATTATCGTCAGAAACATCAATGGTGGGTTTTACAGAAAGAAGCCATTGCGCTACTTCCAATTTGCCATGTAAGCAAGCACCTCTAAAAGCACATTCATTGTAAGCAGAAATATCAATAGATGGTTTTATTTGAAGCAACCATTGCGCTACTTGCAAATGCCCGTATCTACAAGAATATCTAAAAGCATATTCGTTCTCCGCTGAAATATTAATGGTAGGGTTTATTTGAAGCAGCCATTTTGCAACTTCCAAACGGCCATATTCACATGCACGCATAAATTCGTAGTCAGGAATTTCATCTATAACTGTGGTTAGGTAAATCATTTATAAATTCGTGTTTTATTATTATTGCGGGTTAAACAATAATAATAAAAAAATAGTTTCAATTTTATGTGCGGTTTGCAATGGCAAATACTAAGTTGGCAGTTAAATGCAATGCGTATCCTTTAATTTTTAAAACGCATATTAATGCCAATGTATTAGATACGTTGTGGGGTCTTATTTTTCCATACTTTGTAATAATATATTTAAACGGCATTAATGACTGCAACCACTCTGCCATATTTAAATTACTGCTATTTTTACAAGTTCGCATAAAAATAATATCATTATTTATAGAAATATCAATGGTGGGTTTTATTTGAAGCAACCATTGAGCTAAATGTAAATATCCTTTTAAACAGGCATACATAAAAGCATCATTATAATTGGCAGAAACATTAATATTTGGTTTAATGAAAAGTAGCCACTGCGCAACTTTTAATTTACCGTGTGCACAAGCCCGTCTAAACGCATATTCATTATCAGCAGAAATGTCAATAGTGGGTTTTATTTGAAGCAACCATTGCGCAACTTTTAAATGTCCATTTCCACAAGCCCCTGCAAACGCTTTTTTATAATATTCTTTTTTATCAAAATTAATAATATTTGGGTATGTTTTTAAAAGTTCTTTTGCTTCATTTATATTTCCTTTTTGACAGGCATCTATAAATTTGTATTCCATTTTACTATTATGTTTGTTTTATTGCCTTTTTAAATACCAATAAAAAATAGGTTCAATTTTATGCGTGGTTTGCTATAGCGCATACTAAGTCGGCTGTTAAATGGTGTTTATAACCCTTGGTTTTTACAAAGTATATTAGTGTCAGTGTATTAGATATGTTTTGCGGTAATATATGTGTGCAACCATACGTTTTAATAAAATATTTAAAAGGTATATTTGATTGCACCCATTGTGCAATTTCAAATTTACAAGATAAATAGGGATATAAACAATTAAAGTCGTTTTCTATGGAAATATTAATGGTGGGTTTTATTTGAAGTAACCACTCAGCAACCGTTAAATTGCTATTAAAACAAGCCAACAAAAACGCGTTTTCATAAACTATAGAAGAAATATGAATTGGATTTATAAATTGTAGCCATTTTGCAACTTCCAAATGTCCGGTTTTGCATGCATACAAAAACGCATCATTGTCGAAAGCAGAAACGTTAATAGTTGGTTTTATTTGAAGCAACCATTGCGCTACTTCCAAATGGCCGTTTTTACAGGCTTGTCTAAACGCTTCTTCGTTGTTAGCAGAAATATTAATAGTTGGTTTTATTTGAATTAGCCATTGCATAACATGCAAATGTCCACACTCACACGTCCATATAAAAGCATATTCGTTTTCAGATGAAATATCAATGGTTGGCTTTATTTTTAGCAACCATTGTGCAATTTTCAAATATCCATGTCCACAAGCCAATTTAAATGCATGTTCGTTGTTAATAGAAATATCAATATCGGGTTTTACAGAAAGCAACCATTGTGCCACTTCCAAATGGCCATGATAACAAGCAAGTCTAAACAAATATTCGTTATCGGAAGAAATAAATATGGACGGTTGTTTTTTTAAAATTTTTTTTGCTTTATTAATATCACCATTTTTGCATGCGTTTAATAATTTATTGTTCATTGTTATTATTGCATGTTAACGCAACAATAAAAAATAGGTTCAATTTTTATGTGCGGTTTGCAATGGCGCATACTAGATCGGCGGTTAAACACTGTGCGTAACCCTTGGTTTTTAAAATTGTTAACAAGGCCAGCGTAACAGATATATTATGTGGTCTAAATCTTTCCTTCTGTGTAATAATATATTTAAAAGGCATTAATAACTGCAACCACTGTGCCATGTGTAAATGATTATTTTCACAAGCCCGTCTAAAAGCATAGTCGTCGATAGCAGAAATATTAATGGTGGGTTTTATTTGAAGCAACCACTTGGCAATATGCAAATTACCGCGTTTACAAGCCCATCTAAATGCATCTTCGTTGTTAGCAGAAATATTAATGGTGGGTTTTATTTGAAGCAACCATTTCGAAATATTTAAATGTCCATTTGCACAAGCCCATCTAAACGCTTCTTCGTTTTTAGCAGAAATATTAATAATTGGATTGTTTTGTAAAATTTCTTTTACTTCATTTAAATTTCCATTTTTACATGCAGTTAAAAATTCTTTTTCCATTTTATTTTTGTTGCGTGTTAAAAAACAACAATAAAAAAATAGGTTCAATTTTATTTGCGGGTTGCAATGGCACATACTAAGTCCGTCGTTAAACACGGCGCGTAACCCTTGGTTTTTAAAAGGCTTACCAAAGCTAGCGTATTAGATACATAGTTGGGTATCCTTATATATGGTTCAAAGTCTTGTGTAATTACATATTTAAAAGGCGCTATTGATTGTAACCACTTCGAAACATTCATATTGTTATGTCTGCAAGACGATTTAAACGCAAAATTATTCATAGCAAAAATATTAATGGTTGGTTTAATTTTTAATAACCACTGTGCAACATGTAAATGTTTATGAAAACAACACCACCGAAAAGCATCTTCATTGTTCGCAGAAATATCAATGGTTGGTTTAATTTGTAGTAACCACTGCGCTACTTCCAAATGCCCATTAAAACAAGCTGACCTAAAAGCGTGTTCATTGTCAGCAGAAATATTAATATTTGGTTGCATTTGAAGCAACCATTGTGCCGTTTTTAAATGTCCGCCACAACAAGCGCATCTAAAAGCATAGTCGTCATTAGCAGAAATATTAATGGTTGGTTTAATTTCTAGCAACCATTGCACAAATTTTAAATCGGGTTGTTGACAAGCAAGTCCAAGCGCACATTCATTATTAGCAGAAATATCAATTTCAGGGTTGTTTTTTAAAAGTTCTTTTGCTTTTATAATGTCTCCATTCATACATTCTAATTGAAATCTTTTATTCATTTTATTTGTTATTGCAAGTTAATAAACAATAAAAAATAAGTTCAATTTTACGTGCGTTTTACTATGGCGTATATAAGGCGGGCTGTTAAACAATGCGCGTAACCCTTGGTTTTTACACCTTTGCACTTTTAAAATGCCGATATATAACTTATAACCTCACCATTTGGTGAGGTTATAAGTTATATATCGGCGTTTTCCGAAGGCAGGCCGTCAGACCGTTAGGTCTTTAAGGTGCCTGCCCAAATGGCTCCAAGGACAAAGCCTGCCTTAGGAAAAGTGCAAAGGTATAATTAAGAACAAATTGGAGAATAAACATCTGCTTTTATATATTTTTGTTGTATAAATATCTTATAAAAAAATATAATGAGTATTAATTTTTATCCAAAGCCATTAAAGACATTTGAAGAAGCATATACAATAGCGTTGCCTTTTTTGCCAACTGAAATAAAAAGCGCAACAAAAAACAAGGGCACATGGCAACTTCCCCCGCATGTATATTCTTCTAGATGGCAACAAACCGAGTCCGCACTAACAAATACGTTAAAATATATATTTGACAAACTAGGACATAAGTGCTATTTGCTTTGCGTGAAAAACAAGGAAAAACACATGTATCGAATTGAGACGGCTGATTTAGCGCCATCAATGAAAGAAGCCATTAACTCCGCAGTAATAAACATTGGTTCTAATACTGAAATTAATTCAAAACACAGGCAAAAAATAAAAAAAATGGCGCATGGAAATATGCGATTGTTGCAATGCGTTTTAAAAACACAATCAGAAGACAAAGAAATATCGGATACAAATGAATTTTTAACACTATTAAATCGTGTGCGCATACCAGATGGAGTATTTATTATGAATTTAACAGATGCAGTATTGTTGGAGCGACATTTAAAAGAGCCATTTCCAATGGTTACTGGAAATAAAACTTTGGAACCGGAGTTTGCAAAAGTTGAGCAAATTCCGGTTTTTAGTTTGTCTGGGGCTAAAAACTATAATGATATTCCATTTCCAAATTATGATGATATGATGATTGCAACTGGACAAATAGATCCAAAATTTGACACATATGAAACGCGTTGGGAAAAAAAAGTTTTTCACAAAGCTGTATTTCGCGGCGGTCCATCTGGATGTGGATATACACCAGAAACAAACATGCGACTAAAATTGGCGACAATGCAGCATCCTTTATTAGACGTGGCAATAACAGGTAAGGGGCGCACAATTGATTCAAATGCTGTTAAATTTGACCCTAGGTATGGGTTAGGAATGATGAACACTGGAATAAAACCTGCGCCAAAATTTATGACAATGGCTGAGCAAAGTCGTTTTAAATATATTATTCATGTAGATGGAAACGTAAATGCGTATCGGTTGTTAACAACTATGATGACAGGTTCATTAGTATTGCGTGTGGATAGTGTTTACACATCGTGGGCAGACCATATGTTAAAGGCAGGGCAACATTATGTATTAGTGCGGCCGGATTTATCAGATTTAATTGAAAAACTGCAATGGTGTGAAATGCATCCACGAACTTGCGCAAAAATAGCAAAAGCTGGTTTAGAAATGGCCAGACAACTACTTAACTTAACACAAATGAAGTTGTATGTTGAGGCGTTGTTTTCGGCAGCGGTTAGTTCGCAAAGGTTTAAAAATACCCAAAAAAGAAAAACTCGCAAAGCTTCACCTACTCCTAGTCCGCCTCCTACACCTACGCCCAGTCCGCCTCCTACGCCTACTCCTAGTCCACCTCCAACACCTACGCCCAGTCCACCTCCTATTAGTCCACCTCCTATGCCTACACCCGCACCAATTGTTGCAGAAATTATTGATATGCCACCAAATGCAAAACGTTGCCCACAAGGCTACAATGCAGTAACAGTAAATGGCGAAAAAAAATGCAAAAAACAAACACGTAAAATAAAACCCTGATAAAATTGAACCTTTTTTGTTTTATAATTAGTTTAATAAAACAAAAATATTATTTGAATAAATTTACAATAACTATACTATTTTACAATGACTACTACCACGAACACCACCATTCGATTTTGGGCAACCGGATGTCTTCCTACTTATTTGGGAAACAGCAGAGATGGATTTTGCATTGAGGTTTTACCAAATTCTGTTTTCAGAATTACCCATGAAATTAATAAAAGATTTTGGTTTGAATATCAAGGAGATACTGTAACTGATTGCCAAACCATTGTTGGATACAACATTTCTGGCGTAAATAAGCAAAAAATACAATATCCAAACAACTTTCAATTAGAGCAATATAGCAGGGTTCATCATAGCGTTGTGGAAGGATGGGTTAAAGAAACAGGACTGCGCATTCATCACTATGATATACCAAATTTTCTATTAACTATTACCAAACACGACAAAACTGATGCGCCGCCACCGCCTCCTGAAAAAAAACCTGTCAAACCGATTGAACATGCTGAACGGGTTTGCTTTAAACCTGACGACTTTCCTGTTCTTGGAAAGAGCAAGAAATAAAACAAAAAGAAAAAATAAAATATTTATACATTTTATTATTTTTACGCCTTAACATTTTAACTTAACTTAAATATTTTTTTATACATAAAAACTAGTCAACCTTATTTAGATCATCCTCCTCCTCTGAACCAGCAACATCACGTTCCTCAAAATTAATGGTATTTTTTATGCCAACCAAATGACCATCGTCTGTAATAGTTTGCGTAAGTTTTGCACCAGTTTCACGCGCTTTTCGCACATTTTCTTCAATAGTTTTGCGTTTTTCTTGTTTAACACGTTCCTCAAACTCTTGTTTAGCCTTTTCTGTGTTTTTAAGTTTTTCATGATGCAGTTGGTTAAGTTCATCTTCCATAAATTCAATGTTGCCGGTTTTATATGCATCAGGCGCCCACGGCACCCAAACAAACCCATTTCCAACATGAATATCGTGATTTGGGTCTTTTTCACGCAATTTTTTACACCATGCACCAGCCTCTTCAACAGTGCTAAACGCACCGCGAAATTTAAATCCTTGCACCGATGTTTGAAACCCATGCAGTTTATTATATTCTTCAGTAACCGCAGTTTCATGTTTGTCCAAAAAGTTTTTATAATCGTCAGTTACACTAAAACTACGTAGTTTAGCGCGTTCTGTTTCCACATAATCTTTAAGATCTGCCATAACATCTTCCAAATTTAAATTGTATTTAAACGCCATAAAATTCAAAAAATCGCCAAATTTTTCAATAGATTTAGAAAACTCCCATTGTTGAACAAACTTTTCAAATGTAAAATGCTCGCGGTTTTTAATAATATCGGTAGGCGAAATAAAAGACGCGCAAAAATATTTTTGTGAAGGAATAACAGGGTCTTCATCCAGCAAATCTACATATTTAGGATTAGGTTTTCCATCGGCGGTTAATTTTTTTTCAAAATTAGACATATTTAGTTATATGTCTTTATTTTAAAAGACCCCTTTAAGTGATTTTACTGCGTATTTTTTTGTTTTAGTAATTTATAAAACTAAAATGAATTTTGGTGAACTATTTAAACGGGCTATTAAATACATTGTTGAAGGTATTATGGTTGCTTTAGCAGCTTATGCTATTCCCCAAAAGAAACTTAATCTAGAAGAAGTTACTATGGTTGCTTTAATTGCTGCAACCACTTTTGCTATTCTTGATACTTTTGTTCCCTCTATGGGCGTGTCTACACGCCAAGGTGCCGGATTTGCCATTGGCACAGGACTTACCGGTGGTATTAAAATGATGTAAAAACTGGTATAAAAACATAAATTTATATTTTGTTAATCTTTTATGCAAAGTATGAATATTTTAGCAATTTATCCTAACCAATTTTCGTTAGACTGTGTGCAGTTTTTAGAACCAAGGGTAAATAGCATCATTGATGGTTATTTTTCAAAATTAATGTTTGGCAATGAATTGTTTTTAACAAATGGAATTTCTATATGTATTCCACTACATTTAAAATCTGTATGCAGTGACCATTTAGCAATGCTACATAAAATCGAAATAGACATTTTATCTATGTATAGCAATACTGCTATACAACCAACACATAGTCGTATTGTTGATTTTTTACAATCCAAATATAATACTTGCAATATTTTAGCTCCACAAGGTTTAACTGAAAATATTTTAATTAAAATATCTGGGGTTTGGGAAAACAAACAAGGTGCAATTGGTTTATCTTTTCGATGCACAACTATTTAAAGCACATGACGTTTTATTTTTCATAAAGATGAAAACTATTTATGAAAACTTTTTATTAAAACATTTTTCTAATGTTTTTACTATTTCAAAACATGAAAACTCGCCATATACCGCTGTTATTGTTGACCCACGATTTGACCAGCTATTTTGCGCGGTTTGTAGAAACTTTATGAGTATTTTGGGTAAACATGGATGGAACCTTAAAGTATATACTCTTGCGCAATTTGAAAACCAAGTTGCGAAATTGTTGCCTGGGGCGGATTTTCAACAAATTGACACCAAATATTTAGACAAAGACAATGGAACAAATATGTCTATTTCGTCCTACAATAACATTATGATGGATGCTAACTTTTGGCAGTCTATACCCAGCGAGCATATTTTAATTTTTCAAACAGATTGTATTATGTATCGCATGTTTAATGACGCCTTTTTGCAGTGTGACTATGTTGGAGCTAACTGGTATAATCCAGCTGACGTAGATATTTTAGCAGGAGGCATTAATGGTGGTTGTTCATACAGAAAAAAACAAGTAATGTTAGACTGTTTGCGTTATGTATCTTGGGAAATGATTGCAAGGGTTCGTGCAAATCAAATAAAACAACATGGATCACCGGCTGTTAATGTTGGCGCGGAAGTAAGCAAACGCAATGAAGACGTGTTTTTTACACATGCCTGTGAAATTTTGCAAATGGTGTTGCCTCCGCCAGAAGTGCGCCCACTTTTTGCAGTTGAAGCCGATTTTCATGAACAAACCTGTTTTTATCATGGCTGGAATAAAGATTATCAGCGAAATCCGCAAATTATAGCCAATTTATTATCTACGACGTTGTGTTCGGCTGGACTTAATAGTGCGTAGTTGTTTTTTATGGGTTTTTTTTACGCCTTTATGGTTACAGGTTTTTTTTACCCATTTATGGTCACCACCTGTTTTTGTTAAGCCTAATTTTTTATTCATTTCACTAAATGACGTTTCTAATATTTTTTTAACAACTTCAAATAATGCTTGTTTAACTTGCAGTTTTTGTTTTTTATCTGCAGGCATGGTTGCTGCCATATCACCAGTTAATTTTAATTCAATATCTTTTAATGCATTATCAATTGTTTCTTTAGCATCATTTGATAAACGTCTGTAATAATCGCGGTTAGAAACGTTTGATTGTCCAGGTGCTTGTTCATTTGGTGGTCGGGTTTCAAGGTATTTTACTAAACTAAAATAGTCCTTTATTTTACTGGATTTGTTGTCATTTAGTGCATTAAAAATGTCTGTTTGTGTTCCAGTGAATTTTTTAATCGTTTTTTCTGCGTTTTTGTCTTTTTGTAAAATTGCATATAACCGGTTTATTTCGTTTTCATAATCGTTGTTGCTAATTGTAGGCACGCCTTGTTTTGCTTCAACCGCTGGGGCTTGTTCTTGAAATGCTACTTGAGGCACCTGCGCCAGTGCCGGTGCTTGCGGTTGTGGTTGTGGTTGCGCCTGCGCCTGCGCCTGCTTTTTATTCGATTTTTCTTTTGCCTTTTTATTTTTTATGGTGTCTTCTTCTTCTTTTTCTATTTTTTCAATTTCTTTTGTTAAGTCAAAGTATGTTTGAACTGGTAATTTAAACCTGTATTGTTCAAATTCGCTAACAAATTTTTTATTACCGTATTTGCAATTTAACTTGTTTTTTTTTGTTTTTCCAAATATATTAAATATATTAAATACAGAAAATAATGAACTTGCATTGTCTTCAGTAATAACACCGCCATAAACAGTTAGTTGCAAAGAAATTTCATACCTAGGGTCTTTAGAATTATTTGATAAAAAGTTTATTTGGTCAATTCCTTCTGGTTCTTGTTTGCCTGATTTTATTCCATTGTATAAGTCTTGTAAATCAAATATATCTATTTCATTGTCTTTAATAAAAATATTATTAATATACGTATTTAAATATTGCCGCGACGGATAATAAAATTCACGAAATCCTTCTACTGTTTTGTCATAAAATACAAATTCTGGCTGATTTAAATCTTCTGCGGTAATACCAAGATTTTGTTTTTCAGCGCTAACTACTTTATAATGGTGTATTCGCGTAATTAAAACACTTATGTTAATTATTTTTTGCAAGGCTTTAAATTCGGGTAATGTATCATATGTTGTTTTTAAGCCGTCAAATTTTGCTTTTAAATTGTCTATTTTTGTTTTAAAATTTTTGTTAAGCGTTGCATTAGTAAATGGGTTTGTGCTTACGTTACTATCAGCTGTTAACATGGCTTTGTCGTAGTTGTTAAATAAATTCGTAAACTCTGGAAAAATTGTTTTTAACGTCGTGCGATTTTTTGTAGTATACAAATTATCATTTGTTATGTCGTTTAAGTTTGCGTTATGTTTTTTTTGTTTTTCTGTTTCTGTTTTTATCTCGCTATTAACCTTGTCTATTTCTGTTTGTATGTCGTCAGGTTCGCCGTTAATAAACTTACTTCTTTCACTTGCATAATTTTGGTTTTCAATTATTTCATAATATGTTTTAAGGTTTTTTAGTGCTGGCCTAACTATGTTTAAAACCTGTTGATTTGTTCCATTTACAAGTGTATCTGTGTTGGCAACCGACATAACTTTTTCAACAAGATTTGTTGGCGTAATATTAGATATTGTCCAGTTAATATCTTTTTCTGTGTTTACGTAATTAAATATGTTTGTTGGAACATTTGCAAATAATATTGAACTATTGCCTCCTTTGTATTTTTTTAAATTAATATTTAACCCATGCAAACGATTAAAATCATTAAGTTTGTTGTTTAATTTTGCAAGGGCTTCGCCAGATGCTGCTTTTTTTGCCCCTGCTAACGCGGCTTCCAATGCGGTTTTTGCATCATCAATTTCGTAATTACCTAGCTTGGCATATGCGTCTTTATACATTTCGCTTAACCGCAAAACCGCTTTTGGCAACTGCGTATCAAAATATGCTGTTGTTAACTCACGTGCTTTAAGATATGTTGGGTTAGACACAAACGTGTCCATCCATATAACATTGTCTACTGTTTGTGTTTTTCCAGCTATTTTTAAATACGTGTTTTCATTTTTACCAAATAAAGTTTTTTTAGCCGTGGTAAAAACACGTATGTTGTTGTTTTGACTTCTTTGCATTACGTTTTTAATACCGGGAAACGAAATAGGAAATAGTGCGTCTAACATAATTTTTACATTATGTGTCATAACATCGTTTTCAGTATCGTTTTTAGTCATTGGCACAGCGTCTATTAATACAACATTTATAAATCGGTGTCTGTTAAAAAACATTTCAACTATATTTTCGTGTTTTATTAATTGACTTTTAAAAGTTTGCTCACTATATTTCCAGTTTGTGCATATATATGCACTGTCTTCTAATGCAACAGTTGTATTTATTTTGTCAAATAATTTGCTTGTTAAATCAACTGGGTCAGGTTGCGCGTTTGTATAAAGCTTTATGCGAATGCGATTTATAATTTGTGTTTTAGTGGCGCTCATTTGATTTATATGCAGATAATATAATCGGATGCTAAAAACAGAATTGTCTTTTGAAAAAATTTATAAAAACTTGCATGACAGGGTTCAAACAATTAACAATAGCAAATTGTTTGCCGGTTTAATGATAGTAACTCTTAATATTGCATCTAAATTTGTAAATTTTAAGTTGGGACCAACCGCGGAAAAATATTTAAAATACACATTTAGCAGACAAATTTTGGTTTTTGCTATGACATGGATGGGAACCCGCGACGTTATTATAGCAACTGTGTTTACCCTTATTTTTATTCTATTTTTTGACTTCCTCTTTAATGAAGATAGTGCCTATTGCATACTTCCGCAACATATGCGCGAATATTACCATAATTTAGAAAAGGAACGGCAAACCATAGATGAAAAAGCCTATGTTGAAGCGCTTGTTACTGTTGAAAAATATAAACAACAGCAGAACTCAAAAAACACTAATCATAGTGTTAAGCCAAATTCATAAGTGCAATTTCTTGCTCTAAATATTGTTAAAAACATTGTTAAAATTGATTTGCCAAAACAATTTAATGTTTGTGCATGTATAACACACAAACATTAATACAAAGATGAATAATATTGAGACGTTTAACGATGTTCAATTACAACAATATTTAGTTAAACATAATTTAACTATATCGGGATTATTTAATTATCAAATATCATCAATTTACAATTGTTATAGTAATGTATTGTTTGAATACGTAGTATGGAGATATTCATATAATAAATTTGAAAATTGCCAATTTATAGATTGCAGTGTAAATAATATTATAATAAGAAACGCAACATTTATAAATGTAATATTTAAAAATTGTGATTTTAATGAAGTTTAATTTGTTAATTGTAATTTTGATAATTACAAAATTATTAATTATAAAAATAATATTATGACAAACCTTGTGTTTACAAATTGTAACTTTAACGAAACTAATTGCGACATGCAGTGAAAAATAGTGACTACTAACTTAAATTCATAAGCGCAATTTCTTTCTCTATCTGTGTTTGTATATCTGATATGTTTTTTTGATAACAAATATATACATTAAGTTGTATTCCAGCATTAGATACAATATGCAATGCACGTGCAATTGCCTTTGCAATCCAAAATGGTTTATTATTAAATGCCCCACCACCTAAAAGTGTTAAAAACACATCTTGATTTGATTTGCTTGAATAATAAGCAGCCCATAAAGTATTTTCATACATAGCGTCTAATATTAACTGTGCAAGTGGTTGCCACAATGTTAATTGCTGTGCGTTGCAATAAATTGGTATTGGAATTGCTGAACAAAAAACCTGATTTACGTAATTTCCATAAATAGTTTCTGTATGTTCTAAAAGTCCAACGTTTATAGAAGAAATTAAAAAATCTCTATTTTGCGTAATTAGCCAATTATTAAACTTTATTAATTGTTCATCAGACGTTAATAAGTATCCATTTTTTACTGTCCAAAACGGTTCTGGACATAATACTTCAAGTTTTTTTAGTAAATTAAGTTGTGTTGGCATATTAAGATAATAATTTCGCCAATATGTTGCAAATGGTGCGGCCATGGCGCATGCGGGACCTTGCGTAAAATCATAATTATAACATGTTATTCCATCATATGGGGTTTGCTCTTGGTTTATAAATTCTAATGCGTTCAATTGTGAAGCTACTTGAAATGTAGCCAACGGTTCATGTTTATGCACGTGTGCAATATTTTTTATTTTTAAAAATTGATAAAATACATTATTGCTTAATGTATTTGGTTGTGTTACGTTGGTATTGTTAAACAATTTCCACCAACCAATTTGATATATTTGGTTTGTTGCGTTATTTTGTAAATATAGACAATTTGTTTGTAAATCTGTATTTATTTTAATTTGTTTATTATTTTCTGTGCTTTCGTTAAATCCAAAAACTTGATTAAACCAATTAGCCATTTACTTATAAAACATAGAATTATTTTGAACAGGAACCCAATCGGCTTCCTTGCTAGTAGATGCAATAGGCGGTGGCAAATCCCTTGAGTGTAATGTAGTGGGCGGTTCAAGCACTAATGCTGGCTTTTGCTCTTGTTTAGGCTTTTGCGTTGGTTTTTGCACAGGCTCTGGCGCAGGCGCGGGCGCAACAGGCGCAGGCATAGAAACCATTGTTTCAATAAATGTATCTGTGCGTTGGTAAAATAGAATTACAAGCAAACAAATGACAGCGCCTAATAATTTGTTGTATGCACTATAAAAAATTATTATAATTAGCACACCAATTTTGCCTAAAACCGAGCGAAAAGTTTTTATAAAAATGTTTTCATAAAACCCATAAAATAACAGCAAAAAAATAGGTATAAATTGAAAAATGGATGTGTTTACCCGCATAAGAATTTGTTGCTATATTTTAGTATAAGCAACTATTATGTCTATTGTTTTAAGTGCCAGCCCATGGAATAGTTCAGGAACTAGAAAACGTATTTCAAAACTTAATTCAAAAAAAACACTTAAGCAACCTGTAGAAGAACCTGATGATGCCAGTGATACCAACAGTGAACAAAATGACGGATTAGGTTTAGAAAACTTTAAAGAAACAATGGAGGAAAATTTAACACGAAATAATCGTGTGAATGAATTATTAAATAAAATAACAGATGCTGGCGGTGGACTAGCCGATTTTAAACCTACTACTTCACGTCAAACAGTATCTTTAGCGGATTTAATGCCATCTAAAACATTAAGTCCAGAAAAAAAAGAGGGTTTTGTTTCAAATGTTCGCCCAAACAGTGTTGGTGATAGTCATGTATCTAGTTACGACCGGTTATATGACCCAAAACAAGCATCTATACTACAATCCGATAAACCATACTATGCAAATCAAATACAAACACAAGGAAATGATAAACTAAACCATATTATTCGCATTTTAGAAGAACTTCAAATGGAAAAAACAAGCAATATAACAGAAGAACTTGTTTTATACTCGTTTTTAGGTGTGTTTATGATATTTATTGTGGATTCATTTGCAAAAGCAGGTAAATATTATAGGTGAATATTATAACCGGTATTAAATGAGTGAAACCAATATAAAATCCATACCATTTTGGACAGAAAATCCCAATGTGTTATTGCAAAGTGATTATGTTAGCGAATTGTTTCCAATTGAAAGCATGACGTTTTATCAAAAACTAAATGCTATAACCCGTTTAGTTTTAATTATGACTATATTTACATTTGTTTATTCCAAATCCACTACTATATTGTTAGTAGGGGGTGTTTCTGTTGCTTTTATATATTTCTTATACAGTTATAAAAAAACAGATGAAGAGGGGTTTGCATTGTCAGCACCTGCATCCGATTTAGTAAAAACATCCGCGGAATTTAATGCGGATATGGTATTTCAACGACCCAATGCAAATAATCCTTTAGGAAATGTTTTGGTAACAGATTATTTATTAAATCCAAATCGTAAACCTGCGCCGCCAGCATTTAATGAAGAGGTAAATAAAGAAATTGTAAATGAAGCTAAAAAAATGGTTTTAAACAATAATAAAGGCAATAAAGATTTAACCGATAAACTTTTTACGGATTTAGGCGATGCATATGTTTTTGAACAATCATTGCGACCCTTTTATTCCACTGCAAGCACCACTATTCCAAATGACCAAACCTCGTTTTCTGAATTTTGTTATGGAAGCATGGTGTCTTGTAAAGAGGGTAATGCATTTGCATGTGTTAAAAACAATGCAACCAAGTATAATAACCACTGAGGGGAACTTGCCGTTCCCCTCTGACCCCATGCTTGTTAATTATTTAAACACTAACAACATTTCATGCTTCTTACTTTGTAACAAAATATTTCAAGGGTGTAAACAAAGTTCCCTTGATATAATAAAGTAACAAATTATATGTCAACTTTGTATCCTTATACATTCAACAGCAGTTCGCGTCAACGCTCTGACAAGCCCGATCAAACCCAATTTGTTCAACAAAGTGCAAAATACAGTAATCGCATGTTAGCATCGTATTTTAGCGAAAATGCCAGCACAGATTATATTAATTTTGCAGTTGAACACCCCGGTATTATGTTTTCCGGCGTAACTGGTGCCAGTAATGGTGTCGGCGCCGCAAATATTGATACAGACAGTATGCTTCGATTTAAATCTGACAATGCGCGCGCATTGGAAAAACTGTCGCTTCAACAAAGACATTATTTAACTATACCATATTTAGGACGTGGTTCTTGTGACGTAACAATTGAAAGCCAACTTAAACAAGGTGACGTAGTTGCTAATAAAAAAAGCGTGTCCACTATTTCCGAGCAGTCGCATATTAATAACCAAATGTATCCACTTATTGACAGTGTGCGCGACACCGTTACCAATCCAAAATATTTAATACAGGAATCCGCATTAGATGGGTGGACACGTGGTGGGTCTGCAACACGCAACCATTTGCCATCATCTTCGCCATAAAACATATAAAAAATAGAAAACAATAATTGTATTGTTTCCTATGATACATTTAGATTTGCCTTTGCCGCTTACTTATACCGACGACCATACGTATCGTGAACGAATTTGCGACGTATTTAATGTGCCAGAAGATGGCGATGATTTTAATTTTGATGAATGTTTTATGCATATAAACAAAGAAACCCAAGCAAACCCATTTTTTCAAGCAGCTTTTAAAACAGCCGCTGGATTTATGATTTCAGAAGATGTGTTAACCGGTATATGTATTTTGTGCGCATATGATTATTTAGCTGTTTTTTATGAGGCATATGTTGCCTTTATTAAAGGTGGTAAAATGCCTGAGTTTTCAGAAAAAACAAGTATAGAGGCGGCGGCATTGTTGTCAAAAATTACGCGATAACCACGGGTTATATAATATAAATGACAGATACACGTAAAAAAACAAATCGCGGCGACTACGATAAAGAACAAGAAGAAAGTTCACGTATATTTGGATATTATGGTGACCAAAAACAATACTATGGCAAACCAGATACAACATATTTACCGGGAAACGGAATTGCAAATATTCGTCTTTGTGCATGCGATTTAGCAAACAATTCAATAGACATTGAAAGCATGCTACGTGGCACAGGTAGTCAAAACATGGTAACCCCACAAGCAGCTATAGTTCCAGATTTTAAATATATTAAAACAGCCAATATTTATGAAAAAGAGGTATACATTCCTGAGCCGCTGGCTGTTAGGGGAGCGCAGCGACCCTTATGGCGGTAAAGGGACAAAGCCCTTATGGCGGTAAAGGGACAAAGCCCTTATGGCGGTAAAGCAAATAAATAAATTTTATTTAACTCGGCGTGTCCATTGATTGCTAATATGGTTGCCATATGTTTTAAATGTTTGGTTAGCTGCGTGGTGTTTACGGACTTTTAATCCGGATTTTTTTAACACCATGTATACAGGGTCTTCTTCCGGTGTTTCTACAAGGGTTGTTGCAGGGGTTTCTACAAGGTTTGTTACAAGGTTTGTTGCAGGGGTTTCTGCAGGGGTTTCTGCAGGTTGTTTCAAAAAGTCCATTATTTTTTGATACATATTATCGCGAGGCTTTAGTTCACCACTAAATGCTGTTATATAGGTTTGCGTATATTCATTTAATAAATTTATTACACCATTTTCATCAACCTCTATTGGAATGGTTAAATGTGCGTTTACAATACGTTTCATAAAGATTATTTACATTTTTAACAAAGATTTTTTACGAAGCATATAAAAATATAATAGTATAAGCGTGTATGGCAAACAACTATGTTATACAAGCAAAACAATTGCTTGAAAAAAAAAGCGTATATGAATATTTAGACCCAGTTGTCTCTGTTTTTGGATATAGTTTTTTACAAAATAAAATTCAAAATGCTATTCAACTATATCATAAAGCTGTTTTACAGTTTTATATTAATCGTGACTACGCAAATGTAATTGAATGTTATAAAGAAATTGCACATTTACAAGCAAAACCGGTGCTTTCGTTAGAAACACTTAAATTAGCAGTTGATGTTGCGATTTTATATGATTGGAATACTGCAGGCGAATTAGCCGAAAGCACAATTGCACGTCATACGTATTTGAACAATCCAAAATTGTTATCACGGTTTTATGAAGTATGTGCCGATTACTATTGGCAACAAACCTTGTATAAAGAGTGTGTTAATATGCTAACCATGTTAACTATAATATATCAATCCAGTAACCCGTCTTTGTGCGAAACCTTTTATGAAAATATTGTTTTTCTGTATTTAACAAAGTTAAACAAACCAAATTTAGCATCTGTATTTTGCAATGGACTAATTACATTGTTTTGTAAAACACCTGAAAAAAAACAGTTTTATGCTGAACTGATGTATGCAATAGAAAAAGACCCGATTGCATTAAATCAGTTTGTTTCTGAACTAAAATATATACCAATAATAAAAAAGAATGACTGAAACTATTTATTACGCTATAAGAAAGTGTGAACACAAAGATGGAAACTATACTTGGTCAAATGCGGATGCTACAGCGGATGCGGCTACGTATGGGGCAAAATCTCCAATAGATGCCCTTTTGTCATGGGATACTGTTAGTCCAATCATAATTACGTTTTGTTTTACAGTATGCGAACAATCTGTTTTAACCGACAATAATCCAAACATATATTTTTTAGAAATTAACGGAATTAAGTTGTGTGTTTTATTAGACCAACATTATAATAAGTTTAATAATAACAAGTATGTGCTGGTTGATATAAAAAATGCTTTTCAACAAAATGCAACTGCTTCTACTTCTGCTGTTACCGCGGATGAGTTACAAGACCGTGTTAAAACCAGCATTGAAGAACTTTTAAGAAATAACCAAAATGTTACGCAGGAAGAGTTAGAAGACAAGGTTAAAGATGCAATAGAATTGTATTTAAGAAATAACCAAAATGTTACGCAGGAAGAGTTAGAAAACAAGGTTAAAGATGAAATAGAATTGTATTTGGAAGGCCAGCAATTATTGACAGGAGTTAATGCAATTCAAGCAGCAGCCCTTAGTCAAAACCTTACGCAAAAAGAGTTAGAAACCAAAATTAAAAACAGCATTGAAGCATATTTAAAACCAAGAGCAACAAGTGGCGGTAGCAAGAGCCATTTGCAAAGTCCATATAATTTTACAAAATTAGCACGAAACGAAAAAAACAAACATGTCTATTACGTTTATGCATAACAGTATATAATATATATTATATTATATACATGAAAAAAACAGCAGCAACAGCATCGGCATCGGCAGCAGCACCAGCAGCAGATAATTTTTTTATTAATGCCGCAATTAAAAATGATAATGATTTTCAAATACAATTAGCAAATATGGCATATGCGGATTCGTTACACGATTTTGGTCATGCTGGATTTAGTTTTAGTAACGATATAAAATCAATATATGACAAAGGTCTTCCTGTTGCCCCACAAAGCAAATGGGATGAAGATAAAACACTAAATAGCGTGTTACAAAATTTAGAATTAAAAGAAGTAAACGAAGACAGCCCAATACCGTTTTCTGTCGGCTATAATAATAAACCCATATTTAATTATTTTGCAAAAAGTTATCAAATACGCGAAGACGACATAGATTTTGGTAAAAACTTTGTTGAAAAAATGGAATTAGGTGGCGAAGGTCGTTCAGCGGCCTTTGTTATCGATTTTAACCAACACGGTTTTTTAGAAAAATTAAAGCTTGGAAAATCAGCAGAGGGATTTGAAATTTTTTATTTAATGACGCCAGAAGTAGTAAACGACCCTGCTGGAAAATCAAACGTAACTAGTGATATATTATTTGGCGCAACTAACTCAACAGCTGGCGTAAAATTAATTTCTTACCTAGATAGCTCTACAGAATACATAAATTATCTTAGTTTTAAACCTGAAAATGAACATACAAACTTATTTTTTTCAAAATATGATTTTAGACTTTCTCCAATACAAACAGTTATTACAAAACAAAAAGCGGAAAAACTTATTACGTCACTGTGTATATCACAACCAGATATTCCAAATTTAGTTGCAAATATTCAGGACAGTAAGGGTGAAAACAGTATTAAAACCATTATTGGCTATTTAAAAAAATTAGTTCAAAGTTTATTTGTATCTGATAAAACTAAAAAACTTACGTCTGCATTTAATTTTAATACGAAAATACAGCAAAAACGTGGTGGCGACTGGTTTCAAGCATTGTCATGTTTAGATGCACGCAATCGTGTATATGATGAAATTTTGCCAAATAAAGGCAAAAATCGCAAACTTCCTTCAACCTGTCCAGTATACTTTGTGACACATGACCGCATTGCAGTTGCGTATGCATTATTAATTGGTGCAAATGTAATTTACATAGACTTTTATAAAAAAGTGTTTGTTTTTAAAAACAATTCAGACCCTACTGTAAAACCGTCTGGCAAACCGCTACACGAAATTGTATTAGAAAACATGCGTAATAAATGGACAAAAGATGCATTAGACGAGTTAATTGCTACAGGCAACACTTATATAAAAATAAGTATTTTTTTAATATCCAGACAATTTGAAAAATATAAAAAAATTGTATCAATGTTTAATAGTTTGTTTCAAAAAGAACCCCCACCCCAACTAAAGATTAAATCATACCAAGAAAACGTAAAAAACGGTTTAATAAATGCATTTGAATTAACAGTTAGGTTTGCATTTTATAAAACAACACTTATTGATATTACGCAAGAAATGGAAATAATTAAAAAATATACTCCTGCATTTGACTTACGCGACCCTGACGAAATAATGAAATTAAATAAGGCATTAAATACAGTAAATGCTATTCAAGAAAAATTTGGAAAAATGCAAGGGACTGCAGCTAGTATGCAGTCTGGTATTGAATGGTGGATTACTAGTAATATTACAAGATTAGATATTTATAAAACAGCAACTCAAATTTTAGAAAATATATCTAGCGATGGTGTTAGTTATGACACTGCTGCTGCTGATTTAAATACACGTTTAATGTTAATTGAAGATAACACACGCGAAAGCAACCGCCAAAGAATGCAAGATAAACATGTGTTTTTATCATTTTTAAAAAAATCTTTATCGGATGAAGAACTTAACCCGTTCAAACAAGTAATATTATTATTAACTGAACAAACAAAAGAATATTTTAAATTGTTGTCGCCATCTAAAGCGGTTCATGAGTTGCGAGGAGGGCGAATTGCGCCAAATTTATTATTTTATAACGAGGTTGCAAATTTAATATATGAAGCAAATGTTTTTATAGGTGTTGCGGAAACGTTAACAAAAGATGATATTTTAATTGATTACTGCAGAGACGAAGTGCTTATTCATGAAGACATGTATGACATAACCTTATTTAATACTGATGGAAAGCATTCAAACGATACTGCATATGCAACTGATTTAACTGTTGGTGGCAGAGGCGATTACACAATTTTTGATGGCGACGATCGTCAAAAACCTATGCTTATAAATGATATAAGTGTTAGACAAATGGTTTGGCCATTATTAACACATATAATGTTTGACGAATTAGAAAATTTAAATCCAGAAGAGGCTGCTCCTAATGTAGAAGAAAAAATTATGCCACCAGCACCACCAAAAGGAGGCAACCCAGTAAAATCATTAACGCACCTTTTGCCAATTTATATGATTGCGTCTGCTATTTTTGCAACACATGACGCCGCAAAGTTAGCCAACCATCCCGATAAAGAAAACTATAATAAATATTATGGATTTATAAAAGCTTTGTTTGAAAAAGAAAAACACCCATTTGCCAATCACCTTTATGTTTTCTTTTTTGCTTCTAATGCTAGCAACTTAATTTTGTCTGAACTTAAAACGTATTGCCCTATTTGGGTATTGTTGTTAAACGATATTTTTTCAAATGCCTTTATGGGAAGCGTAAAGTTGTTGCCAGCGGAAGAAGCCCTTTATGCAAAATTAGTGTCTAGTGTTGAATTTAAACAATTTATACAAAGTTCGTTATTTAACAGTGGAGCAAGTATTGAACAATTATACAATACAATGCGTAATTTGTTATTACGTAAAAACACAAAAATATATGTAAAAAAAATGTCTTCTCGGGCGCGTCGCAGTTCAAAAAAAAGTAAAAGTAAAAAAATAACGGGAAACAAACAAACTAGGCGTGTTTTTGTTGTTTAAACCGTCGAAGAATTCTTCTAGGTTCGTGACTGATAACGGTTTACACCTTTGCACTTTTCCTAAGGCAGGCGCGCAGTGCCTGCTCGCCTTCGGAAAATGCCGATATATAACTTATAACCTCACCAAATGGTGAGGTTATTCAGATATACAGGTAATTTATGAGTTGCAAAGTTACAGTTACTTCACACATTCAAATAAGCCGACCCCTAATGGGGTCGGCGTTTAGAATGTGCAAAGGCGTAAACCTTTGCTTTGGGCAAAATAAAACATTTACTTATATATAAAGTTATTAGCCAGTGGCTTATAAATTTATACAAAAAACCTTTGGATATAGGCATTTGCTTGTTACAAAAAGGCATAAATCTGTGTTATGCCGAACACATAGTGCAACCTTCGTCAACGCCGCGTTTTTCAGGTTCAATAGTAAATTGTTGCGCCCGATGTTTTGCCCTGCGCCGCAAGTAATAAATACCAGTTTTTAGACCTTTTGACCATGCGTAAAAATGCATGGACGTTAGCGCATTATAATTGGGGTCTTCCATCCATAAATTAAGTGATTGACTTTGACAAATAAATGCGCCTCTATCGGCCGCCATATCAATTACATGGCGCATTGGTATTTCCCACACTGTTTTATATTTATTCTTTAAATGCTGCGATAACCCTTCAATGTGTTGAACTGAACCCTGATTTGCAATAATACTATTTTTCAAGTCTTTTGACCATAGTCCAGCTGCAATTAAATCACGCATTAAATATTTATTTGTAAGCACAAATTCCCCAGCTAATGTTCGGCGACTATAAATATTGCTTGTAAATGGCTCAAAACATTCATTAAAGCCCAATATTTGCGATGTTGATGCTGTTGGCATTGGCGCTAACAAAAGTGAGTTGCGCAATCCATAACTTTGGACATATTCTTTAAGGCTTGTCCAGTCAAACATGTTTTTAGTTAGCAAATCATCGGTTGTTTTCCCCCACAAATCGTATTGCAAAAGCCCTTCTGACGCCGGACTTCCAAAAAAAGTTTCATATTTTCCTTTTAAAAAGGCTAATTCATTGGACGCCTTTAATGCCCCGTAATAAATGGTTTCAAATATTGTTTGATTAATGCGTTTGGCTTCTTCACTGTGAAACGGTATGTCCATCAACATAAATACGTCGGCCAGTCCTTGCACGCCAATGCCAATGGGGCGATGGCGCATATTTGATGTGCGGGTTTTTTCCGTTGGATAGTAATTAATATCAATTACTTTATTTAAATTTCGCGTAACAACCTGTGTTACTTCAGCTAACTTGGCATAGTCAAATGTTTTTGTTTTGGGGTCAACAAAGGTTGGAAGACCCATAGACGCTAGGTTGCATACCGCGGTTTCTTTGTCGTCTGAATACTCGATAATTTCACTGCATAAATTGCTGCTCTTTATAGTGCCAATGTTTTTCTGGTTGGATTTTTTATTGGCCGCGTCTTTATAACATAAATATGGTGTGCCAGTTTCCATTTGCGCATCCAGCACTTTAAACCAAAGTTCACGGGCTTTTATTGTTTTGCGTCCTTTTCCTTCGGTTTCGTAGCTGGCATACAACGTAACAAAATCGTCGCCATAAACATCGGCTAAGCCAGGGCATTCGTCTGGGCACATTAAAGTCCATTGTCCGTCTGATTTAACGCGTTCCATAAAAAGGTCAGGTATCCACAAAGCATAAAATAGGTCGCGGGCTTTAAGTTCTTCGTCGCCATGGTTTTTGCGCATTTCTAAAAACAATTCAATGTCTGCGTGCCAAGGTTCTAAATAAATTGCAAATGAACCGTGGCGCTTACCGCCTCCTTGGTCAACATACTTTGCGGTATTATTAAACACGCGCAACATAGGCACAATACCATTTGAATTGCCGTTTGTGCCGCGAATATGCGACCCTGATGCGCGAATATTATGAATATGTAGTCCAATACCTCCTGCCCATTTACTAATAAGGGCACAATCTTTAAGCGTGCTATATATACCATCTATGCTGTCATTTTCCATGCTAAGCAAAAAACAAGACGACATTTGCGGTCGCGGCGTGCCAGAATTAAACAGTGTTGGAGTAGCATGCGTAAAGTATTTTTGCGACATTAAATGGTAGGTTTCAAATGCCGCTTGCAAATCATCTCCATGAATTCCAAGAGAAACTCGCATCCACATATGTTGCGGACGTTCTACTATTTTTCCATTTAATCGCATTAAATACGTTTTTTCCAATGTTTTAAACCCAAAATAATCAAACAAATAGTCGCGGTCAAAATCCAATTGGTAATTAATTAAGTCCGCATTGTTAATTACGGTTTCATATAATTGGTCGGACACCAACGGCGAATTTTTACCATGTTTGTCTTGAAAAAAATAAAGCTGTTTTACTACCTCTGCAAAATCCGCTGACGTATTTTTATGATGATTTGATATAACAATATGCGCAGCAAGCGTGCCATAGTCATAATGTATAGAGGACATTGATGCGCATTGGTCTGCAGTAAGTGTGTCTATTTGCGTTGTTGTAATTTTATCATAAAGCTGGTCAATAACCTTCATTGCCAGTTGCGTATAATTAATTTTAATGCTGGCTTTATGTCCAATGTTTTTTATACGCTGTAAAATTTTATCAAACGACACAATATCTATTTGTCCATTGCGTTTAATAACGCGCATTTCATCTGTTTGTGTGCTCATTTTTTGTTATAATATTGTTTTATCCAATATTTAAATAGTTTGTGCAAAATATTTTACTATGTTAATGAAGTTAAGTCCATTAAACATTTAAGTTCAGCTGGCGCTTGTTCTTTTTTAACCGTTTTTTTAGGCAGCCGGTGTTCATGACCATGCACGCGGTCGTGTTCAATTAATGCCCATGCTTCCTCGATTTTTGGCGCAGCTGCGGCAAACCACTCTTGTGACCTGTGAACACACACACATGAAAATATTTCGCAATACCAATAAATGCGTTTATATACTACATAGGTTTCTTTGTTTTCTTGTTTTTGCGTGTCAATCCATGCGTTTACGGATTGAACGGTTAAATCATCTGAACTGCAAATTGGCATATATACATATTTTGGCGCGGTTTCGGAATGGTCGCGTTTAATAAAATATAGTATAACGCCGTTATACTCATATTTATCTTTATTTTGGAAAAACAGTTCTTCTTCATTGTCGCCATATTCTTTAAAAACGGTTTCTACAAAATCGCACATTTCCAAATTACACACTTCCATTTGTATTTGCATTTGTATCCAATAAGGCATAGACGGAATTCCTGTTATTTCTCTGTTTACAACGTTTTTTATTTCTAACATTCGTCCAACCAATTGCGGATTTTCGTTACATTCTAATACAATTCCATCTGGTGAAGCGCCAATACAGGAAATTTTAGGATGTTGTATGCACCCAAATTCTCCAATTACGCATTTATTACGAAATGCATAAATGGCCGCGGTTATTGGTTCATATTTAACGCCCCAATGTAATGTAGACATTGTATTTACGGCTGGTTCTTCAAGTCCGTCGTCTACGCTACTACTTCGTTCTTTTAATGGTTTGCATTTTTCGCATATAAGACTGTTTAAATTTGCCTCTGACCCAAAAATTTTCCACATATTGCTTGCTGTAATTAAATTATGCCGAAATTGATACCATTCGTTTGTCCGCTGTGGTGGCTGATATGCGTTTTTTATCCAATCTAGACGTTCGCTTATGTTTTCTACATGCACATAATGATGCGGTTTTGGATGTTTATATGACCGTTTTTTATGATTTACAATTTTTAAAAACGTTTTTAAAAACTTTTCTATAAGCAGCACAAATTCTGCATAGGTTTCAGGGCTTGTGTCTAACATTTCGCAGCAAACACAGTCTTCGTATAATGTTGCGGCAACATGTGCAACCATGTTTTCATAAAATGTTGGATCGCATAACTTTAAAATATTTTCTGTATAAAATACCTCAAAATGTTCATGCGCCTCTGTTTCTAAATCAGTTAAAAAATCGGTTGTTAAGTTCATTTTTATAATATATAAAAACTGTTGAAATAGTTTTTATAAATCAACTTTTAAGGGAACTCGCCGTTCCCTTATGATCCCATGCTTTTTCTTTTATAAAGGGAACTCGCCGTTCCCTTATGATCCCATGCTTTTTCTTTTATAAAGGGAACTCGCCGTTCCCTTATGATCCCATGCTTTTTCTTTTATAAAGGGAACTTGTAAGGGAATGTATAATCCCATGCTTTTTCTTTTATAAAGGGTTCTTTTAAGGGAATGTATAATCCCATGCTTTTTCTTTTATAAAGGGTTCTTTTAAGGGAATGTATAAACTTATTTATGCATCGTTTTCATCACAATCGTTTTCAGAAATGGACGGAGTAACGGGTTTTTTAGGCGTTAATGATTTAATAGAAGAAGCCTTGCTATCTAGGTTTCGCACAGTAAACATTCTAGAAGCAGGATTTAAAAATAACCCAGGTATGTTATTAATAATACCATTTTCACGATTATAATCAACCTCTTTAACTTTAGATAATTTGTTTAATGTTAAACATTCACTAAAAAATTGCTTAAGCGTTTTAATTTCCTTTTGCGGCAAGCCAGTTTCGCGGCCATATTTTTCCGCATAAGAATGCAGTTTTTGAATTTTAAGCCGTTTATCCAATTTATTCCAAGGTTCTGTGCTCATAGCATTTTTTTCTTTTTCAAGCAATTGATAAATCTGTGTTTCGCCATCGTCCCCGTTAGAAATCGGTATAATACGGTCTTTTGGTGTGCCAGTTGCCGTAATTAATGTTTTATATTTGTTTAAAATTTTATTGTCAGCGTCGTTTTCCATTTATAATTATAATTCTTTATTTATTTAAATGGATACACGAACATTTAATTTACCAGAAGCCGCCCCCAAAACCCCTATTATTAAGGAAGTAAAGGAAAAACAGCCTCCAAAAATAAGAAAGGCGGCAGATGCATGGTCTAAAGTAAACAAAGACCTTTTGTCTGAACAACAGCAATTGCAAATTTTGCTAGACAGCAATAAAGAAAATCCTTTATACAAAGAAATGGCAAAACAAATAACTAATAAAATTCATAGTTATCGCAGTCAAGATATAAAAAAATCCTTGTTAAATCCTGAAAAATTGGTTACTACAAAATATGTAGTAGACCTGTTATGTGAAAAACAGTTAAAATGTTTTTATTGTCGGAATCCAACGCTTATTTTATATGACGAAGTTCGTGCATCAAAACAGTGGACGCTTGACCGCATAGACAATAGCCATGGCCATAATAAAGACAACGTAGAAATAGCATGTTTAACATGTAATTTGCGTAGGCGCACCATGTATCATGAGCGTTATGTATTTACAAAACAACTTAATATTGTTAAGTTAAATGAATAGCGGCTTTACCCGCCAATAAAATATTATTGTATAAAAATCAGCATAAATACTTTGTTCTTTATTTTTGTAATTATGAATATTGAACACCAAAACGTTTTAAAACAGCTGCAATATTTTTTATCTATACGTAAAATTCCAAATATTATTTTTCACGGGTCGTCTGGTAGTGGTAAGCGCACTATTGTGCATGGATTTATTAACCAAATATATAACGGCGACCGCGCAAAAATAAAAAGCAACGTAATGTATGTAAATTGTGCACATGGAAAAGGCATTCGATTTATACGCGATGAATTAAAATATTTTGCCAAAGCTTGTATGCAATATGGTAATGGGGACGTGTTTAAAAGTATTATATTAATGAATGCGGATGAACTTACTATTGATGCACAGTCCGCATTGCGCAGATGCATAGAATTGTTTAGTCATAACACGCGGTTTTTTATTATTGTTGAAAATAAATATAAATTGTTAAATCCAATATTGTCTAGATTTTGCGAAATCTTTATTCCAGACGCAACCACTGGCAACATTACTTTTACTAGTTTGCATAAAAACAATTGTTTAATTCAAGAAAACAAACAATCAAATATATTATTAAATGCACTTTTGCCATTTATTCATGGCACCGAAACACCACCTGACCATAAATGGTTTTTGTCTTTGGCAACACACATGTATGAAGCCGGACAAAGTTGTTTAGACTTTTTACAGTTTTTTGAACAGGTTTTAGGAAATACACATCCACAAGTAATTACCACCAAATTTGTTTATAACAAAATAAAATCAGAATACCGCAATGAACCTATGGCGATTTTTTATATGTTTGATTATGTGTTTTTGCGTAAAAATAAACACATAGATAATCTAGCGTTTATGTAAAAGATATGGACGATTTTGTATTAGCAAATTTAAATGAAGCACAAAATGAATGGTCTAGTAGGTTAGTGGACACATTATGTCCCCTATTAATGGAGGGTATACGTTCTATTTTTAACGAAGCATGGAAAATGAGTTTGGAAAGCAATGAAATAGAAAAATATTTAATGACTTTTCAAAATCTTCTTTGTCGCGTTCCAAAATGGAACGCATCTATTATACAGGATGAATGCAAACGTATTATTGAAAAATCCGGTTGCAATTATTTAGAAGACCTAATTACATGTGTTCATGTTATACAACTTAAAGTGTTAACATGTGTGCGTGTTGGTGCTAGACAAAAAAAAATAGATATATCTGTGCCGAAATTGCAAGATTTTGTGCATCGTGCATATACAAACGTTGCAAGTAAAGTTTATAGAAACGCATATATTTTTGATAAACATGCTGCGGCACTTCAACAACAAAAACATAATCGCGAATTTGAAATTATTGTTAAAGAATGTATTTTAAAAACAGTGCGTGATAGTATTCCAACAGAAGCTATTGTTCGCGCGTATTTAGATGAGTCGGTTGAAATAGAGGAAGAAGAGCTTGTATCGGATGTTGTTGAACCAGTGCTTGAAACTAGTTCCACTGAACAACAATTACCAACACCAACACCCCCTTCTGAGCCAAAAGCTATTGAAACTATTCCAATGCCACCTGTGCCTGCTATTAGCAACATGTCTGACGCGCCGGTTATTAATCGCTTAAAATTTGATGATATTGACCATGCTATGGACGAAAATGGTGCTGTTTCAAAAATAGATGCTCCAAAAACTATTGAGCGACTAGAAGAAATTAGTGTTGCTCGTGCATTAGAACGTAAACGTCAAGAAGAAGCGGATAATTCAGATGATGAAAAATTAGTTATTTCAGATGCAATTGATGTTGACTTAGGATTAATGAACTTGGATGGAACTGTTGTTGCACAAGATGCGCCAATTACTTTGGATTTTGAAACCTTGTAATCGGTAAAACCTTTTAACCTTGTTATTCCTTTTTTCCACCAAAATAAGGCTTTGCATAACCTGATTGCAATAACCATGCATTTACGTGTATGTCGTCAACATAAATATCAGCTAGTAGCCGTCCATACTTTTCTGTTTTTATATTTTCCATGCGTATTGTTTTGTGTAGTGTTAGGCTAGATAAAGCATCTCTTGCAGCAATTGCTGCGTCTTTATTGGAACCGCGCATTTCTGGCGTGTCAATGCCATTTAAACGCACACTAAATTTATAATATGGCGACCCAGATAATGTAAGTTTTGCAACCACAGTAAGTGTATCGCCGTCGTAGACTTTAACCACAGTTCCTGTATTTTCTATTGGAGGAATAAACGGGCGTGCATTGTCTAATTCTGAAATGGTAGGCATGCTTGAACAACAATTAAAGCAATTCATATTATATTGTTGCGTCTGTTTTTAACTTAATATGTTTATTCAATTTTTATGTCTGCGGTTGCAAAAAATTGAACCCTTTTTTTATAAATTTTTGTATAACCTAAAATAAATAACACAGATTAACAAACAGAACGAACATACCACAATGGATTTAACCATAACCAAACGCTACGTCATTAAATCCGTCAATGATCCCTTTATTATAGAATTTACAGATGAACAGGATATATATGATGACGAACAATATGGAGGAATGGATGCGTATGAGTGTTATATGTCAGAGGATAATGAAGTATTAGGTCGTGCAGTATATTATTATAACACTTATACTGGAGAACAATATCTATTATATAAAGAACAAGATGAAATAAAAAAAATTAAAATATATCGCATATTGCCGATTGAAGACGATGAAACTATTGAGGAAGCGATTGACAAAGCAGATGAAGGTAACGGATTAACTATGGGAGACATTTGTTAAAGAAAAACTATATTGTATTTTAATTAATTAATTTAAAGCAAAATTATTTTTTTATTTCTTGTCTTGTTTCTTTTTGCCGATTTTATTGTTCGAGAACGATGTTCCCTTGAACGAGCTTTTGTTTTAGTTCCTCCTTTTGTGTATTTACGAAGATATTTGGGTAAATGTTCTTTTACGTCTGGCGAAAACGCTGCTCGGGAACCATTCGGTTCCCTTGCATTTTCTTCTTTATTTTGATGGTATGATAAAATATTAGATATTATTTCAGGATATAGTTTTTTGACTGGCTTTTCTCTTTTGTGCGGTAAAGAAAGTGATAATGTTGTTTCGTGTGCTGCTAATGCATTAGAATATTCTTCTAAATATGTTTCAATATATTTTTGCATTCCAACTGTAAATTTAAGTTCGTTTGAAACATTTTTATTGTATTTTTTGCAAAATTATCATATAATTTTGCTTCAGGTTTTAAGTTTTCTATTTCACTAACATCATAGTGTTTTATAATTTCTTTAACAATATCAAATAATCCGTGCTTAATTGCAAAAGGTAATATTTTTGATGATTTTAAATAATTAATGTTGTTATTAGCTATTAAATTATTAATCTCAGCTTTTAACGGTAATAATATATCGCGTTGGTTTTTTAAAACAACTCTTAATCTATCTGTTGTTGAACGAGCAATTAATCATTCTAAAGTATTATCTATTTGTTGATGGTTCATAATATATTATATCCATAATTATATATTATAATTATGGATATAATTAATGCAATTCATGAAAAAAATGAGGATTTAGCGTTATCACTAATTACTTTAGAAAAAGCCGCGATTTTAACACCAAAAAAAAATACACCATTATTATTGGCTTGTTATAATAATATGACAAAAGTTGCATTGGCGTTAATTGAAACTGGTAATTCTCAACCAGAACAAGTTAGTGAATTAGGTAATACAGCATTAATAATTGCTTGTTACAATAAAATGACAGAAGTTGCATTGGCGTTAATCGAAACTCATAATTCAAACCCAAATCACGTCAATCATAACAGCGCTACTGCATTGATGTTTGCTTGTGAAAATAAAATGACAGAAGTTGCATTGAAATTAATTGTAGATGGCAATTCAAATCCAGGACACGTCAATGCAACCAATCAAACTACAGCATTAATACTCGCTTGTAACAATAAAATGTCAGAAATTGCATTGAAATTAATTGAAACTGGTAAATCTAAACCAGACCAAGTTAATGAGAATGGTAATACAGCACTAATATGGGCTTGTAAAAATAATATGACAGAAGTTGCATTGGCGCTTATTAATACCGGCAAATCAAATCCTGAAATTATATCAAATATGGGTGACAGCGCACTTAATGAAGCAATCAAAAATAATATGAATAAAATTCATATGGCAATTACTGCTGAGTTAAATAAATTAAATACACGAATATCGATTATTGATATAATTTCAGGAGATAATATGACGGGTGAGAAATTTTTATATGACAACGATTATAAAGAAAAACCGCCGTTCATTATTCAAGAAGCAAGTGGTCATTATGCAGGAAATTATAAAGAAATTGAATATGAAAATTATTATGAATGCAAAAAACCATACGAAAAATCAAACAAAAAAGATGATAGTCATGTTTATATAAAATTATATGGTTCCAGCGGACAAATATTACTTTGTGAAAAACCAACCTGGTTTAATGAAATAGGTGCAAGTATAAAAATTGTAAAAGCTGTAAAACAAGGGTTATTAGAACAAATTGTATCGCATTCAAGTCTTGGCGTACCAGGTATTGGTGCCGACCATTGTAATTTAGAAAAACCAATTACATATTATAAATTATTTAAAACAGAACTAGATGGTATATGTATAAACCAAATAACTAATGGTGGTAAGAATACTGATAGTTCCAGACTGAGTGCGTTTGCTAAAAAAACAGCAAAAACTAAAAATGCAAAAACTAAAAAAAATAAAACAAAAATGCAAAAAAAGCAAAAACTAAAAAATAAAACAAAAATACATTATAAAAAATTAAGAAAACAAAAAATTATTGAATAATTATTAATTATTTACACCTTTGCACATTTAAAACGCCGAGTTTTATATATGCTTTATAAATAATTCTTTCTCTTTCTTGTTCTATTTGATGGATTTTTAATAAGAATGAGTTAGAAACTTTTAGATATACTCAAAACCAAAGAAGACTAGAAACACGAAACAAAAAGTATAGTAAAATTATTGATAATGTTAATAAAGAAACTTTAATAGATGGCAAAAGCATTAAAGAATTTGAAACTATTTTGTCTAATCTTAACTCTAAAAGTTGCAATTTTGAAAAGTTTAATTTGTATTGTATTGAAAAGAATAAAGTAAATAACACACTTTATAACCATTATGAACAAACATTTTTTAGAAAGTTTAAATTAAATGCATTTACAAATACCCAAAAATCAGAAAGTAAAATGATTAAAAACTTTGAAAGGAAATATGGTAAGCCAGATAAAACAATATTTATAATGGGTGATTATGATAAAGGTGAAAATATGAAAGGAAAAGAACCTACAATATGCAAAAAGTTTAGAAGAATATTTAAAAATGCGGGTTATAAAACGTATTTGGTCAATGAATTTAGAACATCAAAACTTTGCAATTGTTGTAATGGTGAGTTAGAAATGTTTTTAGAAAAACCAAGTAAAAAGCCAAAAAGAAAGGGAGAAAAAGAGTTATGTCATGGTATATTACGATGTCAGTCGGTTAAGCATAAATGCGAAATATATCATAACAGAGATAAGAACGCTGTGCAAAATATGTTAAAAATAGTAAAATCTATATATAACACTGGAAAAAGACCAGAAATGTTTTTGTCGCAGTTGTTAAACTTCATACCTGTTCCACGACAAGTTATAACCAAATTTTTACATTTTTCATATTTTTTTAGCCGTTAGGTCGGCTTTTTAAATGTGCAAAGGTGTAAAAAAGTACGTGCATTTAATAGAAAATACGCACATATATTTATGGATGTTTTCATTATTTTCAAATAGTGATAAAAAAGAAAAAATAAAAAATCAAACAAACTGGTTATTTAATACAGGAAAATTAGAAAGCATTAAATATTTTTATGAAACATATAAAAATATTTGCCCTGAACCAGACTTGGATATATTAAAAGAGTTTATATTTGGATTTCGACGAGCATGTTTAAATGGCCACAACAACTGCATTAAATGGTATATACAAACATTTATTCCAGAAAATGTTACTGTATGTAATCAATATATGCATTTTGTTTGCAACTTTATTACAAAAAACACAACCGTAGAGTGTATGAATTTATTATATAATGCATTTAAAAGCAATTTTTCGGAAGCGCTGTGTAATCAGTTTTTAAATGATGCAATTAATAGCAGCAATATATTAATTGCGGACTTTATTTTAAAAATATCACCAAACTGTGTAAATACAATACGCACCAGCAAACCTTTATTTATGTATTGTTGCAGATGCAACCGATTAAAAATGGCTATGTGGATGTATAATAATATTCCTATAGTAAAAACATTTGATTACGATTTTATTAATGAAATGTTTTATATGATATGCGGGCGCGGCTACATTAGACTTGCAAAATGGTTATTAACATTATTTCCAAAAATACATGTTAATAACATGGCGTTTTATGCGGCAGTGCATTTTAAACATAAAAAAATATTGGATTTGTTATACACAATTAATCCATTTAAATTTAATGCATACAATGTATGTCCTGAACAAGAAATTCATAAACACTTGTATAACGCTAATTATGCACTCAAATGCAATGAAAGCAAATGGAAAACGTTACTATATGCGTATATCTTTAATAACTTGGAAACTCAACTTGATGTGGATAATGTAATAGATTTATACGAAATGGTATAGACGGCGGTATTATATGTTTTCCACACCATTATATAAAGCTTCTTCTGCAGTTAATACCCAAGTTTTGCCACGCACAGCCATTTCATTATAATGCCTCATTAATATTTCAACAACAACGCCAACCCCTATTTTATTTAAATCCGCAAAATTATCAATGGTGGCTTTTAGACCACCAACCATGTCCATTAACATATTATATTTTTTTAGAATTTCTGCTTTTCCTTCATTTAATAAATAAGCACCTTTATTATTTTTTCCAACATTCATCATTTTTGTTTTAAAAACCATGCTCCATGATGTTCCGCGGCCTTTAAAAAACCCCATAAAGCCCATTAATACATTAAATTTATCTACTTCTTTTCCAAACTGTTTTTGCAATAATGCCTTGTAATTAACCATGTCACCTGGTTCTTCTTCTAACCAAGTGTTGCCTTCATATAATAAAAACACATTTTTAACAATGCCTTTATTTACTCTTGGCAAAAGATAACCAAATGATTTACCATTTTCACTTTGCATTTTACGGGTTTTAAAATACGCAATAATGTCTTTATTTTTTACGGTGCCGTTATGTATACCTTCTATTAATGTGCGTTTTTCGCGATAATGTAAGGTATCCATTAAATGATTAAATGCATACTGATTTATTTGTTCGCGCGTAAGACCATGCGTTTCCATTAAGTGAAACCGAATTAGCCGTCCGGAATTTAAATTTTTTGTCCAATCTTTTTCGCCAGGTTCCAATACTTGTGCAACAGGGTCATTTATAATATCTACTTGTTCCTCTATTTCTGATAGTATTAGGTCAACCGATTTATTTCCCATTGTAGTGTCAGTTGGACTTACCGGTGATTTTTCAGACACCAACTCATGTTGGTGCGGTTGGCCTTCTGTTATTTTAAATTTTAATTTGTCATGTTTAAAATCTACTGGCATAGAGATTTCCAATAAATTTGCTCGATTATCACTTATTTCTAACGGTTGAAACAAATAATGTTGTCCACGATTTATAATACGACCTTTTCGTCCCATATTGTCTTCTACGTCTTCTTGCATTAATCTATCTAATACATAGTTTAATTGTTCTTCTGTATCAACATCCAGTATTTTCCAGATTTCAGTTTTAGTATACACTTTTTTTTGCTCGCGATAAAGAAGTTTTATTTTTTCTAATAATCTTTCTGAATTTGCTTGTAAAAAATCTGTGCCATATGTTTCTGATATTGCCTTCGTTTGCGGCGGCGTTCCAACACATACATAACTGCACGTATCCGCATAATCACAGGCCTCTGTTCCTGTTTTATCACCAACACGTATTTTAAGTGGCTTCTCTGGGGCAGATGATGGGTAAACTAATATTTCTTGATTTGCAGCAATAGATGCCAATTGAACATCTGTAAAATTACTTTGTCCAATATTTAATACGCAATCTACTGAAACTTCTTTTAACAGTCTGGTTACCTTTCCAATAGTAATTGCCTTTGTTTCCGCATATCTATAAATATAATGGTCAGCTACTTCATTCTGCGTAGTAGAAACAGATGCGTGTAAATATACTTCTACGTTACGTTCTTCAAACGGTAATCCGCAATGGCTCATATTGCGCACACCGCGTCCAACAATCTGTTCAATGCGGTTCATGTTATACCATGGGTCTAATATATGCACTTGTCTAACAAATTTAAAATCAAGACCTTCTGATGCGGCCTTTGATATTAATATTACGCGAATATTACTACCATGCATGTTGGCTTTATTGGTTGCATATTTAATATCTTCTGCATTGTTTTGTGAAAAAAATTTATCGCCAGACAATATCATATATTTTGCCTGTTTAAATTCACTTTCATCGTGGGTTTTTAAAAAATCGGGTCGCAACATCATAGTTGTTGCATCACGCGGTTCTTGATTTATGGCTGCTCCTTTTTTAAATAATGGTTTTACAAATTGCTGCATTGAACCATATCTAGAAAACCCTAATTCTTCTAACGCTAATGCCATTGGAACTATACCGCCATCAATATATTGACTATACACAATAATAATTCCGTTAGACACTAATATTTTATCGCAAATTTTTGCAATTTTTCCACTACATTGACGTAGACGCCCGTCTAGCGAAAAAATGCCTTCATAGCCTTTTTTATATTCAAACGCATGTTTCATAAAAATAGTGGTTTCTTCATCTATTTTTTTTTTCTCCTCTTTATATTTCATTGCATTTGCCAAACCTTCTTTTCCAACCATCTTTTTTATGGCCTGCTGCGGGTCATCATCTAACAACGGTTTTATTGGCGGAAATGTCATAATGCATGCTTGAATAGGCACTTGTAGTTTAGTATATCCAAAACTTTCCATATTTTCAAAAATAGCTTCATCATCGTCGCCGTCCTGTCTACTAAAAATATTACTGGACGACGACCGCGTAAATATATGATTTGCTATAAATTGATATGTTTTTTCCTGTTCTTCACCCATATGTGTTAAATATATTCGATTTTTCATACCCATCATTGAAGGAACATTTGGTCTACCTGTTAGCGATTTTTGCGGATATGTGCGCGTAACAAATGTTTCTTGTGGTTCAAACACATCAGGATAAAGCCTAAACGGAAAGGTATATGGATTTTCGCCGCGCACATAGGATACATAACCATTTAACCGTTTTTGCAAAAGTTTACGGCCATCTGGTGTTATTTGTCCATTTTGGTCAAACACTTCGGATGCTTTTATGGTGGGTCTGCCATCGTTAATATTCATTAAATTTGTTAAATAAATAATTTCATCAACAGCATTATACATGGGGGTTGCTGATAATAACACAAACCTTAGGTTGTCTGCATGTTTTGCCACATATAGCAATAAAGGTGCTATGGTTTTACCAGGAACGTTATGAACTTCGTCTATTATTATAAGACGATTGTTAAAAATACGTTTTATGTTTGCTATTTCCATATCGCGGCGCTGTTTTTCTGTATAATCCGCGGCTTTTACAATAACTTTATTTTGTATATAATTTGCTAATTGCATATACCCCATAAAGCTGTAACTATTATTAATTATCGAATTTGCTTGCGATATTATTTTTTCTTGAGTTAAATATGGATCATTGGTTGGATTTATTTCACGTAAAAGACTGTTTCCAATGCAACTCTCAATGCTACGTTTGCCTAACTTTCGCTCATCAAATAGTTGTAATCTAAAATTATCTTGAACATTTGTGGATGCTATAACCATAATGCGCTGATTTAGTCCGGTTTGTTTCATAGTTGCGCGCATTTCTTCGGCAATACCAATGGCGGAACATGTTTTTCCTGAACCTAATCCGTGATATAATAATATGCTGTTATATGGCGTGTTTTTAGAAATAAAATTTTTTACAAACATTTGGTGTGGCATTAGTTCAAATTCAGGATTTGCGCATAGTTTGTCTGACAGGGTTTTTATGTCTGCAATTTTACCATCATATTTAAAAGAACTAAACTCTTTTCTAATGGCTATTTTTTGACTAAGGTCAGGGTCGTCTAATGATGGATATAAAAAATCGTCTAATCCGGTTATTTTTTCGGATTTGTAAGTTAACACTAAATTATTATTAAGTTGTTGAACCGGTTGTAAATCTTTATTTATAAATTGTTGTTCGGGTGGGTTTATAGATGGTATATCTGAAATTGGTTTTCGAATATATTTTTTATGTGTTTTGTTGCCTTGTTTTATAAGTAGTTCATAAAGAAATCCTTCAAAAACAAACTTTTCAATAGGATTTTCAAAATATTCTTTATTTCGCATTTCCCAAATGTCACCTTTAGTGCTTGGTGCTTTATGCATGCGTAGTCGTTTAAAAGTATCTGGCGCAATTTTTTGTATTTGTTGTAATTCTTCTTGCGAATCAACAGAATTGTCTGGAAAATTTTCTTCTTCTTCAACAGGTTCTGCAACAGGTTCTTCAACAGGTTCTTCAACAGGTTCTTCAACAGGTTCTGCAACAGGTTCTGCAACAGGTTCTTCAACAGGTTCTGCAACAGGTTCTTCAACCGGTTCTTCTTTTTTCTCTGTATCTGGCAAAGCACTTAATTCTTGCCTTGCATATTTTTTATGTGTTTTGTTTCCTTGTTTTTCTAGCAATTCATAAAGAAATCCATTAAAAATAAACTTTTCAATAGGATTTTCAAAATATTCTTTATTTCTCATTTCCCAAATGTCGCCTTTATTGCTTGGTGCTTTATACATTCGCAACTGCTTAAAAACGTCATTTGTAACCGTTTGTATATTGCTTGCTTCAGATGACGATTTTACTGGATTAATAGGTTTTGTTTCTTCTTCTTCTTCTTCTTCTTCTGCCTCGGCCTCGGCTAATACCTGTTTATATTTTTTATGTGTTTTATTTTTTTGTTTTTCTAATGGAAGCAGAGTGTATAAATACGAATCATAAACAAAAGCCTTTGGCGGATTTTCAAAATATGCAGGATTGCGTAGTTCCCATATATTGTTTGGTCCAGCATACATTCGCATTTTTTTAAACAAGGTTTTGTCAATTACTTGAACCGCGTTTTCCGTAGCGTTTAAGTCCGGATTAGGGACGACCGCCAAGTCCGAGACCGCCAACTCTGGATTAGGCATGCGCAAATATTTTACATGCGTTTTATTACCTTGTTTATTATGTTTTACGTAAAGAAATCCATCGTATACAAATAAATCAGGCGCATCAACAGACATGTTTCGCATTTCCCATACTTCTCCTACTTGTTTATAGCTTTTATACATACGGTATTTTTTATAAGTGCTGTCATCAACGCTAAGCGGCGCCGGCATATTTTCACCATATTTTTGTTTTAGTATTGTTGCAGCATCTTCTCCACCAGCTACCAGTTTGCGTGTTTTATTATTTATTATACGCACCCTTTTTGTAAAACGGTTCATTATATAAATTACTTATACAATATAACATACTTTGTTAATACCATGTTTAAACTTACTAATATTTTACGCCTTTCTAAATTATAATTGCGCAAAGCAGACATACAATCGCGAAACGTCATCCATCGAATTTCCCCTATTTCAGACTTGTCAAATTCAACCATATAATCATCGTTATATTCCATTTGCATTACAAAATACTTATGCTTATATGCTTTGTGATTTGACCCCATAAAGATTTCTTCAAAAGGCATTAAATTTTCTATAAATTTTTCTGGTTTTAAGCCTGTTTCTTCTTTAAATTCTCTAATAGCACATTCTAAATCATTTTCACCAACTTCGCGACGTCCTTTTGGAAATCCCCATTCTGGCTCTGTCCATACTGGATTATCCGGATTGTTTAATAGCTCATATAATACACCGGTTTCTTTTAATGTATTAAATTTGTTGCAACTAGCTGCCTCTTCGCCAGACATTTTGCAAAAATTTTGTTGCCATGTGCGTTTCCATAAATCGTTAAAATTCCATGTTGCCAACAACTGTTTTTCTTCAACCGTCATTTGTTTTACCATATTTGCAATATATGCCGTGTTGTTTACAGTATATTTTCCACGTAAAAAATCTATAAATCCAAGTGTTTCTTTACGACGTATCATTAAATATTCTCTTTTTCCATCTGGTGTTATTCTAAAAGCAATAATTCCATTACTAATAATAGGCAACTTACATTGATAAAAACTGTGCCCTGATTTTCCACAATTATTACAAAATTCATGCTGCATATTTTTTTTACATATAAAACACTCTAAATTTTTATATACTTTGTAACAATGCATTTAGATGCTAAAATTTGGGGACCGCATTACTGGTTTTTTATACACTCGCTAGCACTTACTTACCCTGATAATCCGAATGACGTTATTAAACGTAAATACTACGATTTTTTTATGAATTTGCCGTTGTTTTTACCAGACATGAGTTTTGCAAAAGACTTTAGCGCAATGTTAGACAACTATCCTGTTTCGCCATATTTAGCAAACAAAGACAGTTTGTTTCGTTGGACTGTTTTTATTCATAATAAAATTAATGCTTTGATTGGGGTTTCATCTATTACTGTTGAAGAAGCAATGGATGCATATTATGCAAAATATCAACCCGAACCTACTTATTTATACAAAGACCTAAAAATACGCCGGTATTACTTACACGTTGGCTTTATTCTGGCTGTGTTGGCACTTGCTTTTTATTTGGCATAAAATATACTAATAATGGATTTTAGAAATGGACTGCCTGTTTTACAAAATACTAATAACTCGGTTACATGGATGCCTGTAAAAGTTGGCGGCACTGACCGTTCTAGCACATTTGCTATGCAGCGATTTACGCAAAATGAAATTACAAATAAATCTATACGTCAACATAGGTTTATTGGTGGTAATCGTGATGCGTCTTCTGTTGTTGCGCGCAAACGACAACAACGGGGTGATGTGCGTTCATTTACAAACTCGTTTGCTACGTCGGATGCGGTTTCTCAACGTGATGTTTTTTCGGCGCTTGCTAGAACGCGTAGAATGTCTGGTTAAGCGGGTATGCACGCGACTTTTAAAGCCACCTTTGTTACCTCGTTTTATAGGAGTATTAAAATCATTATTTGTCATTAGTCTGTAAGCAATATTTTCTTCGGTTGCTGCCTTTTTTGAATTTGACATTGGCGCATTTTCTAATAAACGTTTTGGCGCAGCTGATATATTTGGTGTTTTTATAAAATCTGGATGGCTTTCTAAATTGCGAATATAATTTTCACGTTCTTCTATTGTTTCTTTTTGTAATATATCATTTACAGTTGATATATACATTTCATTGTCCTCTATAATATCATATAATAATCCAGTAGATACTTGCACTTCTTCCGTGTTTTCTCTATTATTTTCAACAATTGTTTTCATTTTTCCAAGATAAAAAGACATTTTGTCACGTTGTTCGTCAGCCGATAAAAAATTGGCTCTATGTTTTGCAGAAAAATAATAACCCGTGCAATTTATTGTATATTTTATATAACTAGTCATGTCTTTATTGTCTTCTTTAAATGCGGTATATTCCGCATTAATTAAATCGCATATGGGATTTATATGCGTTTGCAAATTTTGTAAAAACGCGGTTTTATAACTATCTGTGGCTTGCACTATCTTTAATTTTTCAAATAATGCAAGACCATTTGTTTCATTAAATACCATACGCTGTTCTGCATCATTCCATTTAAATAATAATAAATTGGATTTTTTTAAATTACATGATGCGTGTGCATACTTATAATTTGATGCGGTAGCTTTTGTAAAAACATCTGTAAACACGTTTTCTTTATCTAGTCTAGAATGAAGCCCGCCAAATAAACATGCAAATAATACAGGCACTATATGTTCGCAATGCACTGGTTTAAATACTGTTTCCGGTATATGTCTACTACGTAAATTATATTCTATGGTTGGATTATCTACTAATTGTTTTAATCCATGTCCACAAATCCAACAATAACTGTTTACTTCTTTATTATGTAAGTTTGCATCAAAAAATTTAAACCCAGGTTCTACTGCAAGTTCGCAACACTCGCCAATTACGCTTTTGCATTGGTTTTGTGCTGTCATAGTTTCAACAGACTTGCGAAATTTGTTTAAGCGGTTTCCAAAAAATATGTCCATAAGTTCAGCGGAACTAAGTGCCAATAACTTTTCCATTAACAAATCGCGTGAAGAACTTCTATCGGGTGTTGCACATAATGCTGATTTACATATTTCACTGCGAACACTCATTTTTGTCTATATATTTATAAAAGACAGATATGCGTATTGAATTAATTGTTTTTTTAGTAACTGCTGCGCTTATTTTTAATATACATACCGACGGTAAATATCTACAATTGCTACAATCAAATCAAAAATATGTAAAAATGGGCGGCATTGCTTTAGGGGGTCTAATGGTATACGTGCTATTAAAAAAATTCCCTGACCGTGCAGAAAACATTATACGTAGTTCTAATGAATACATTAAATATTTACCAGTGGACGGACAGACCGCATCCATGTTATCGCCAATATTAGATTTTACAGCTAAACAAGGCAATTTTGATAAGGTTATGTCAGGACACTCTGTATTACGACCTACTGGTGGAAGCAACTCATATGGTGGAGGCCAAGGCAACTCATCTGCCGAAACCCGCATTCTTAATTCCGGAAAAAACTCATCAAAACGCTCTGTAAGCGAAACTAAGAAAAAGTTTGTTGCTAGTAGGCAAGGCTGGAAATGCGGGGATTGCGGAAACCAATTGTCAGCATGGTTTGAAGTTGACCATAAAATCCGGTTAGAACATGGCGGCAGCAATCACGTAGATAATTTAGTTGCTTTATGTCGCGAATGCCACGGTTGTAAAACCGCAATGGAAAATTTATAACACGTTATTGTAAAGGAGTTATGAGCGTAGATTTTTCATATTTTACAAATATTATTTTAATAATAATTACCGGCATTGCTGCTGCATATGGTGGATTTACACTATTATCTAACAATAGATTTGCGGATTTTCGCAATATTTTAAAAAAAAATGGGTTACTATTTATTCTTGGTCTTTACTTAATTGGATTGTCTTATGTATTTATTGGCAATAAAGACGCTGCAATGTCAAATACATATTTTAATATTGCGCTAATTGCGGGTCCTATTATATTAGCCTTTATTTTTTTACTTCGCAACAGCACATCTGATACTAATTTTTTACAAACATTTAAACTTAATTCAAGTGTTGTGTTGCCATTGGTTTTTATTGGTTTTTTGTTTGGGTTGTTTCTTTATACGGACGGCGTAGATAAAGATGCGTTTAAATTTTTTGGTAATGTGCTATTAATATCAATATTTGTAGTTGGCGCAATTATCTTTTTTCAAATATTTAAAAACATTGCGTATTCATTGGAAGGATTGCAGGGCATTATTGCCCGTTTAATTCTTTTTATTCCATGCATGATTAGCGATTTTTTTGCTATGTTTTTTGAACAACTTAGTTCAAGTCCATTTGTTGTTTATGTTTTGCTTGCACTTGAAGTTTTGCTTATTTTAGGCTATATATTTTTGCCAAAACTGTTAAAACATATTGATGGAGGCACTGGAAAATATGTTTTAGTAACAGAACCAATTGTTTTAAAACAGGAAACCCGTGTAATTGGTGCGGCTGATGTTTTTGAAAAACTTGGTTTAGCGCCGTTAATTAAGCCGCGCACAGGCAATATGGCATTGTCTATGTGGATTTATGTAGTGCCTATGTCTTCTAATCATGCACCCTATAATGAAGAGGCAACTGTTTTTGAATTTGGCAATCAACACCCGCGTATTACGTATAAACAAAGCATGTTAAAGGTTTACTACGCGCCGGAACAGTCATATGAAACACGTATACCAACACAAACATGGGTGCATATTGTTTATAATTATAAAGATAACAACGTTGATTTGTTTATTAATGGTAATTTAGTAAAAACTGCTAGTTATCCCATGCTTATGACAAACCCTGAAGATATGTTTGTTGTTGGTCAGCAAAATGGCATTCATGGGGGTCTTGTTGCATTAGTTTATTCAAAACACGCATTAACAGATTTAGAAATAAAACGATTTTATGAGATTGGTAAAGACAAAGACCCGCCTACGGCATAAGCCCACCTTACGGCTTAAGCCCACCTTACGGCTTAAGCCCACCCATGGCATATTTTTCTTTAGTTATACTATATATTAATATGACTGAAGGCGGAAAAAGACGTGCAAACAAATCTTTAAAACAATGGGTTGCGTTTGTTAAAAAAGTTGCAAAAGAAGAAGGTTTAGAATATAAAGATGCTATGAAACGCGCCAAAGCGCGTTCCGATAAAGGTGAAAAATGGCAAAAGGGTGGTAATGGTGATGCCAACACCTCTGATGCCAACACCTCTGATGCCAA
>JACCDY010388328.1_pt1 | contig 63216 bp, 70 predicted proteins | sample 7446391 | NCBI WGS metagenome assembly JACCDY01 (sample SAMN15323451, study PRJNA562643) | freshwater metagenome | isolation source: river surface water | place: USA:Blue River Watershed | collected 2017-08-18
GACTTTGAGTAGTATTAGCAGTGATTGTTCCTGAACCACCCAATGAGATTGCGGTGCCGTTAACGGTCAATGAACTATTAGCAAGTCTTGCTTGAGCAAGAGTTCCACTAGAAATGTTGCTTGCGTTTAATGTTGTTAAGTTAGCACCGCTACCTGCAAACACACCTGTATTAGAAGTGAAGTTTACTGCGGTTACAGTTCCATTAACACCCAATGATGTTAATGTTCCAACACTTGTGATATTTGGTTGAGCCGCAGTTGTTACTGTACCTGCAGTAGTAGCAGTAGTAGCACTTGTTGCTGTAGCAACTGCACCGGTAACATTAGCACCTTGAATACTAAACAATGCGTTACCATTACCACTAAAGAAGTTAGCACTGACTAAGTTTCCGCCGGCAACATTACCTGCATTGATGTTACCTGATACAATCAATGAAGTTAAAGAACCAACACTAGTAATGTTTGGTTGTGCCGCAGTTGTTAATGTACCTGCTACAAAGTTTGCAGTTAATAAATTGCCTGCATTTAAGTTACCGGCACTAGCATTACCTGATACGGTCAATGAAGTGAGTGTACCAACTGATGTAATATTTGGCTGTGCGGCTGTTGTTACTGTTCCTGCAGTAGTTGCACTACCTGCACTAGTTGCATATGTTGCGTTGGCTACTGTACCAGTTACGTTACCACCTGAAATATTTGTTAATGATGCACCATTACCACTGAATACTCCAGTGGTGTTCAAGTTACCGGCATTAATATTACCAGACACAATAAGTGATGTTAGTGTACCAGTACTTGTAATATTAGGCTGAGCCGCAGTTGTTACAGTACCTGCTGTTGTTGCTGAAGTTGCACTTGATACTGTTCCAGTTACGTTAGCACCAGTGATATTAGTAAGACCTGAACCATTACCAGTAAACACGCCTGTGTTTGCTGTGAAGTTTACGGCTGTTACAGTACCATTAACACCTAATGAAGTTAATGTACCTACTGATGTAATATTTGGTTGACTTGCTGTAGTTAATGAACCTGCTACAGTTGTAAACACACCCGCGGCTGCACCAATATTACCTACGTTAGCATTGCCTGATACTGTAAGAGCATTAGTTGATTTATTGAATGCTAATCCTGATACTGCATTGATGCTACCGCCATCATTAAAAATAACTTGAGTATTTGAACCAGGAGCAGTTGTTACGTTAGCAGGAGTAATCCATTTAACACCACCTGCACCATCTGATAACAAGAATTGATTATTGCTACCACCAGTAATAATAACATTACTATTAGGGCCTAAGTTGCTTACACCATTAACATTTAATCCAGTTAATGTACCTAAACTTGTTACGTTTGGTTGACTTGATGTTGTTAGTGTGCCAGTTAATGTTGTACCGGTTACTCCTGTAGCAGTTACATTACCTGCTGTTAAATTACCTGTTACGTTTGCGTAGCCGTTAATGTTGGCGCCAGTTCCAGTGACGACCACTCTGTTCGCATTACCGGCTACAGAAATTCTTACATTACTGTTAGTATCGACTTCTACGTTTGATGTTCCGTTAGTGATATAACTACCAGCACCGACGCTGATATTAGTTAATAAACTACCGTCACCTTGCAAGAAGTTAGCACTGACTAAATTACCACCTGTAATATTACCAGCACTAATGTTTCCTGTAACACTTAGTGAACTTAATGTTCCAACACTTGTAATATTTGGTTGAGCATTTGTTGTTACAGTACCGGCAGTTGTAGCGGCACCACTCAATGCACCAACAAATGTGGTTGCAGTGATACTTGCGTTACCTAAGTTCGCACTGATGCCTGTATTAATTACTGCACTTGAGTTACCATTAGCACTACTTGTAGTAAATGTTGGGTAAACTGTTGTAGCAGTTGAGGTATTCTGTAATAATGCACTAGCATTAGTTGCGGCTGTTGCATTTGCTACAGTACCTGTAACATTAGCGCCTGCAAGTTGGCTCAATCCACTACCGTTACCAGTGAATACACCTGTATTAGCAGTGAAGTTTACTGCGGTTACAGTTCCATTAACTCCTAAAGATGTTAATGTACCAACTGATGTAATATTTGGCTGCGATGCTGTTGTTACTGTACCGGCTGTTGTTGCACTGGTTGCAGTAGAAACTGCACCTGTAACATTTGCACCTTGAATGTTTGATAGATTGTTACCACTACCGATAAAGAAGTTTGCTACAACTGCGTTAGCACCAGTCAAGTTTCCTGTTGATGTATTTCCTGTAACACTTAATGAACTTAATGTACCAACACTTGTAATGTTTGGTTGTGCATTTGTTGTTACTGTACCTGCTGTTGTAGCACTTGTGGCCGATGTTGCGTTAGTAGCATTACCTGCATCTAACGCATATGTTGCATTTGCCACAGTACCGGTTACATTAGCACCGGTAAGTTGACTTAATCCACTACCGTTGCCACTAAAAATGCCTGATGCAAGACTTACATTACCTGCATTGATATTCCCACTTACTGTTAGGTTTGACAACGTACCTGTTGAAGTGATATTGGGTTGTGCGGCTGTTGTTACAGTTCCTGCTGTTGTTGCACTAGTTGCACTAGCAACAGTGCCACTAACATTAGCACCTTGAATGTTGCTAATATTTCCGCCTTCGCCTTTTAATGTTTGAGCACCAATAGTACCTAAGTTAGCATAAACATTACCGGCAATTACGTTACCAGTTACACTAGCACTTGTCAATGTACCAACACTTGTAATATTTGGCTGTGCGTTAGTTGTTACGGTACCTGCTGTTGTTGCTGATCCGGCGCTTGTAGCATAAGTTGCATTAGCAACTGTGCCAGTTACGTTGGCGCCTGTTAAATTAGTTAATCCACTACCATTACCAGTAAACACACCTGTATTTGCAGTGATACTTGCCGCAGTTATTGTTCCATTGACATTTAATCCAGTCAATGTGCCTACGCTTGTAATATTTGATTGTGCGGCATCTACTACTGTGTTTGCAGTTGATGCATGAGTTGCATTCGCTACAGTACCCACAACGTTTCCACCTGCTACTGAGTTAGCAGTTGTTGCATAACTGACAGCACCTGATACATTGGCACCGGCAACTGCATTTGCTGTTGCGGCAAAACTTACTTGACCTGTTACATTAGCACCAGTCAATGATGTTAAGTTTGCACCATTACCATTAACGTATGTAAATACACCTCCGGTAGCATTGACATTTCCTGCACCTACGTTACCTGTAACTGTAAGTGCTGACAGAGTGCCGACACTAGTGATGTTAGGTTGTGCCGCAGTTGTTACTGTGCCAGCAGTTGTTGCGCTAACCGCAGTGTTTGCTTGACCATATAAGTTACCGACAAAGTAGTTTGCAGTTACACTATTTCCTAAGGTTGCATTACCCGCAAATAAGTTGCCAGTAATGTTTGCTGTACCTGTAACATTAGCACCTGTTGCAGTCACTACTAATACATCTGCGCCTGCAACAGTAGATGTTACATTGCCATTTAGTGTGACGAATACTTGACTTAAACCATTGATGATCTTGTTGCCGGCAATAGCACTTACATTTGAAATGTTGCTACCATCACCGTAAAAGAAGTTAGCAGTTACAATATTGGCTGATACGTTATTAGTTATATTAGCGTTATTTGCTGAAATGTTACCGGTGAAAGATCCTGTTGTAGCATTAAGTGATCCTACGTTTGCACTAGTAGTAACACTAATAGAATTAGTGAACACGCCTGTTGCGGCGCCAATATTACCTACGTTGGCGTTTCCAGTAACTGATAATGTAGAGTTAGCGATTAAATTAGCGGCAGTTACGTTTCCAGTAAAACTTCCTACGTTTCCGTTAATAGCAAGATTTACATTTACTGTGTTGGCAGTTAGTGTATTATCTAAAATAATATTGTCTACGTTAGCAATATCGTTTGGCAATTCAATTACAAGTGTCTGTGAAGAACTTGTAATAGTTGCATTGCCACCTGCTGTATAACTAGCAGAGTCTCTACTTACACCTAATGTGTTTGAAGATACTTGCACACATGCAATATTAGCGGTAACAATCACGTTACCGGTTGGAGAGTTTACAGTAATGCCCGCGCCGGCAGTTCTGTTAACAGAAATTACTGCTTGGTCCTGAAGTCCACCAAATAACTCTGTAAAGTTCTCTTGTGTTTTCTGGAACGCAGTTCTGATAGCATCTGCATCTGGATCGTCTGGGAATGTACCAAAGTCAATGTTACGTTGCGCCATATTAATAATCACCTTATGTTTGTATTTATCGTTTTTGGATTAAAGTGATCCAGCCATAAAAATAGCCGGGAAAGCCCGGCTATTTTATTATTATAGAAAAGTATTAACCTTTTCTGACACCTGCTAATGTTGCCCAATCTTTTGGATTGTCATGCAGTCTATCAAGTTGACTTGCAACAACAGGGATAGTTGTTTGACCAGTTGACTTAGGCTTATTAAGTCCTCCAGAGATCACTTTAGTCATGAATTCAATGTCACGCTCAAATGATGCATCTGTGCCTTTACCGGGGCCTGGACCTGCTTGATTTGCCCACTCATCAACCTTTTCTTTCTTATCTTTCTTGTCATCATATTCGATATCTTTAGTAACTTTTTTACCGGCTTTTTCAGCCTTGTTGTCATCTTTACCCTTATGACCTTCGTCATATTCGATATCTTTAGCGACTTTCTTACCAGCCTTTTCGGCTTTGTCATCTTCTTCTGATTGTGATTCTTCCATGAATACTAGTTTCTTGTATAGTGACTGAAAATCAAATGATTCATTTACTTCTTCACCATCTTCGTCGCCAGTTGCAGACATATCTTCTGCACCCTCTTCACTTGCTTCTGGGCCATCACCACCTTCATTAAAAGTAGTTGTCTTGTTTTGCTGTGCGGCTTTAGCAAGTGCCATGTCAGTCTGTGCTTCTGATTCTTCATCGGCAGTGTGTTCTGCTTCTTCTGAATCTGGAGCATTATCTTCTGCAACTTCAAATTCCATTTGATCTTCTGATTCTACTTCATCGACCATTTCTTTGCCTTCGTCACAACCACAACCACCTTCGGCAGTCATCATTGTTCCGCATTCGTTGCACATTTCATCTTCGTGATCATGACCTTCTTCGTCAGCATAATCTTCTGAGCCATGGTCATCGCCACCTGACATTTTTTTCATAAGAGCAAGCATGCCATCATGATCATCAATTACTTTGATTCCACCATGATCAGCACCATCTGCTGGAGCACCATAATCACTGTGCTGTTCTTCACCACCAAACAAACCTAAGCCTGCTGATTTAATTAATGACAACAACTGATCGGCTTCACCATCTTGTGCTGATACTGATACTGAATCAGGAGCACCTTGTTGACCTTTGCTGATTGAGACAGTCATGCCTTCTTCAATCTTTTCGTCACCTTCAGTTAATAACTTTTGTAGTTCACGATCTAATGATTCAAATGCGAATTCATCGATATTTGAACGATCTGTGAAAGTTTTACCCCCGACTGAGAACTTGCCGCCCTTTGGAGTCTTTGCAAGAGCACCAGTGAAGGCATTACCTTCACCAAATTCATCTTCAAATGCATTACCCTTACGGCGCTGTTCCATGTCGTATGCTGACATTCTGCTGTCCGAGCCTGTAATCTTGTCTACATCAGACTGACTATATCCGGAAGCATCTTTTTTGTGATAATCGTAGACATTCTTGCCAATTCCAGCCCCGGTCGCAAGTGCAGCCGCACCGCCTAGTGCTAGAGCGGCTTTGCCTAATCTGCCTTCATCCATCTCTGCTTCCATAGCAGCCATTTCCGTAGCCTGATCAGCCATGCCACCTACTGTTGCTGGTGGAGTTGCTGGAGCACCCATCTCATCTACCATACCTTGAATTGGCTTCATGCCATAGCATTCATCGAGGCCTTCTTTGTAGCCTTCGTGATACATACGTGCTTCTTCCATATCTTCAAAGGATTTACCATGATAAGCATGACCCTTCAATCCATGTGCTTTACCCTCTAAGCGGGCCGCTTGTAATTTGTGACTCATGCCTTCTTTGACCTTCTTCTTATCGGCTGCTGCCTTCTTCATTGGTTCTTTCTTGTTGCCATCTTTGTCTAGGTCTAAGAAATCTGGCTTTTTACTTTCTAATGTTGTCTTACTACGACCAGCACCTAAGTTTGCACCCATTGCTGTTTGATTATCCATTGTTGGCTGTTCAACTTCATTAGTCTTTGAACGTAACTTAGCAAGAATTGCACCTGCTACCTTCTCGCCTTTTTCTTTAGAGCCATACTTTGCGGCTGCATTCTTTGCAATCTTAGCAAAGTTTTTTCCTGGCTTACCAATGTCTTTGCCTGCACGTGCTTTCTTAGCACTATAATCTTCTTCTTCTTCGCCTAACTGACCGCCTGACAAACTCATTTCACCCTTACCAATTGATTGCTTAATCTGTGCAGCCAACTGTGGGTTTGAAACTGTACCTAATGTCTTAGTACCTTGCTTGATAACTTGTGTGTTCTGCTTTGCAGGTTCCATAGTTACTTGTTCTGCTTCTGCAATAAAGTTTGCATCTACATGTTCAAACCAGTCCTTAAGAGTGTTCTTCTTACTAGGTAGTTTGTCTAATTCTTTGCTCTTCTTTGGTTTGTTGCCAATCATAACGTCTTGTAAATTCTTAGCATTGTCGTACTTCTTGACAGTGCCTGTTTCGTCACTACCCTTAGCAGGACGGCCTCGACCGCGCTTTACAGCAGGAGCCGCGTCCTTCTTTTTCTCATCGCCTTCTTCGTCAGTGTCATACTTGCGACCATAGCCGCCTGCATCAGCCTTGTGTTTCAAGCCTGTTGCTGTTTTCTCTGTAGCCTCTGACAATTGGCCTAATGTTTCTAACATATCTTTGAAATTCATTTTTGTATCCTCTAAATGTTATACCATCGCACCAGTCTTAGGCTTCGGTGGTCTGCTAATTTTGCTCATTGGACTTTTATCACCTAGTGTCTTATCATCTAAGTATGGCTTAAATGGGTCAAACGCATCAGGTGTTCTAGTACCTGCATAGGGAATGCCAATCTTATCAGTTTTTGTTTGATCTTTAATGCTGTTTAAATATGAATTGCTATAATCTTTACTTGCTTCTTTGGCGCCGGCTGCTGAACCCATTTCTTCATGAGTTAGTAGTGGGCTTTCTTTCATCTGATTTTCGTATTCATCATTTTCAACATTGATACTATCATCGTAATTAGTATTGACTAAACGAACATAATCAACGTTATAACCTAGCAACTGTGCCATTTGTTGAATCATTGGCTCTGTAGCAGGATAACGGAACTTGCCCTTAATGATAGTAACTGGCATATTCGCTAGATTAGGAAATCCATATGGATCCTTCTGAATAGGTGTAGTTGTTGGTGATGAGATTTCGATAGGATCAAACTTCTTAAGATTGTAGACAAATAGGTCTAGGAAGTTCTTATCGACCTCGCCGGCGATTTTAATAGTGCAATTATAAGTATGCACACTTTCAACAATGTATTGTTTTAGGCTTTTCATATTCAATTCCCGTATCTCATATTTATCATTTATTCTCAGATTTTGCGATGAGGGCCTTTAGCAACTCATTGCGATCTAATGCTTGGCCTTCGCCTAGAGGGGTGTTTTCTACCTGTTCAGTCTTACTAAGAAGTTTCTGATCTAGTTGAGCCTTCTTCAATTGAAGATCGATCATCTTTAGTTTTTTATTTAATTTAGCAGTCTTAGCAGTAATAGCATGCCCTAATAGGCTACTTGCTACACCGAATATTTCACTACTAAATCTACTATCTACTTGCATACCCAAATCCATCAAATCTTTATAACTTGAAGTTGCAAGTGACGCTAATTCATCCATTTCAGTATCGGCTGCTTCTAAGCCTCTAACTTGCGGTAACGCCTGCTCAATCTTATCTAAATTTTCAAGTGCAGTTTCAGTTACTTCTGCGGTCTGTTCGGGCAACGGATCAGTGATATCTCCGTTGGGAGATTCATTAGTTGCCATATCAAATAGTTCTTCAAGTTTCTTAGTCATCGTGAAGTATTTATTTCCCTTTTCTTCCATTGTAGAAAAGGTCATCTTCTGTAATGACTCTAAACGCAAATCCTTGACTCTTGCAATATGCCATTGCAGAAGCCCACTTAGCATGATTGATTGCTACAATCATTCTATCTTTAGCACTAGCAACTTTGCTTTCAATTAAACTTTGTTTTTTTGGCTTAATCTCTACTACTTCTGCAATCTTTTGTCCACGTTTATTTTCATAAACTACAAAAAAGTCAGGAATATAGTTAGTAGGTTTTCCTGTTAGTGGATGTTTATATGGAATAGTCATTGCTTCACTAGCCCAATATAACACATTATCATTTGAATCGCAAAAGGTCATGAATGTCAATTCCCATCCTGACCTATATTTAGGCTTATGTTTGCCTATGTATTTCTGAGGATTCTTTGGGGTATAGATACCTTGTGCCCATTTAGCCATATCATAACACTACGTTTCTTTGTACTGCCTCATTTGGCTTAGGAATATTACCGATACCATATAGTGATGCTTTGCTTTTGAAACTATTAAGATAGTAACAAATGACTTTATTCATTTGAAGTTTATTAGGTTGACCCTTAATAATTTCTAGTAATTCAATTACATTGACTCCGCTTTCTTGTGCAATTCTAAACAATAGTGCGGTAAAGTTGGCAGCAATCTTTGTGTTGTTAGATGTGCCTTTGAAATAAGAATACACTACATCAAAGTCAGCGGCATTAACGACAAGTTTCGTATTATAGAAATTGTCAAAAATTCTTACTGTTTGATCTAATGAGTTACGATTTGATATAGTTGCCATAATACTATTTATGCAACTAAAAAGAGAATGAAATTAGCCGCCTGGATCAACACGTGGCCCAGAAGTTAAATCACTACCATTATATTGTTGTCCAGCAAGGGGCTCGCTAGTAACTACGGGTTGACCTGAACCATTGCCTAAGTTTTGTGTGCCAATTGGTGGTGCGCCGGCTGTTCCCAATGGACCAGGTGTTGAACCAGCAGATGGAAAATCAAACAATGTGTTGCGAGTATTAGGTGTGTTAGTAATAGCATTTCGTAGCATTTGTTGAACTTCAGTTGCAACAGTTGTTTTTAAATCTTTTCCCTTAAGAGCGGTTGCTGCGGTGCCTGCTATCTTTATTGCTTCAATTAAGTTCCCTTTTTGTAATGCATTAATAGTTCCGCCGGCAGCGTCTATTAAACCACCTTGACCAAGAATTGTACCATTGGCACCTGGTTTACTAATTGGACTTTCATTTCTATCATAAGTCGCTTGATCACCAAAGCCTGTTACAATATTACCTGGATCACGACCGTCAATAGCACCATAATTATAAACAACAGTTTCATAGTCAAAAGACATTCTGTTGCTCATAGTACCATTACCTTCACTATAGTTATAGGTATCATGTGAAAAACTAGTAATGATGGGATTAATTAATGTATATGCAGTAAAATTATGTTGATTAAATCCAAAGATTGTGATATTTTTAAAGAAAGGAATCTTTACATCACCGCCACCAGGTGCTTGAACATTATAACCCCAATCATCATCACCGGTTATTGAACTATTATAGATGTTACGATCATTGTAATAGTTGGGGCCTTGCCCGGCCGCGCCACGTGATCCACCAAACTGAACGTTTGGCTTTAGACCATCGTTATAGTAGTAAGTGTAGTATGCTTCCCACAATTGATTTACTTGATCACCGTTATCATCGTGAAAGGTAACATCAATTGGATCATACTTAATTTTAGTTTGAATGATTCTTTTACGATTGTATTGATTTAATTGAACAGTGTTAAAAGAATATGTAGGAAGTTTGATTTCTTTTACTAATAAACCAAAATTAGTGCCAGAAGTAACGGGCCCGACACCTCTGCTGTTAAATCCAACAAAGGCGTCAGGATTAATTTCAAAGTAAGTATGATATAGGAATTTTAGTTTAGGAGCGTTTTGATAATTATTTGTCCTAAACGTTTTTGAAGCGTGGGTATAATCCCTTAGGTAATCGCTGCCGAAGAATGCTCCGGCAGCGTCCCGTAATAGATTCTGTACAAAGCCAGCCATGTGACCTCAGAACCTTTAACTATTAAGTCTGACCACCGATACCTGTAGCGATACCTGTAGAGCCAGAGAATGCACGACCTACGCTTGCACCAACACCGCTTGATAGTGGTGACTGGATTGCGTTATCGTATGCAATAGTCAATGCAATAGTTACTGCTTCTGATGTACCGTAGTTCAATGCGTTATAGTTTGCTGACTTCAAGAAGCAACCATATAGTTCCCATGTTTCAAGAACAGTAGGAGCAAGAGTGCCGTTACCACCGTCTAGAATTTCAATGTTTGTTTGGAACTTATAGTCTTGACCTGTTGCCGCAGATGCCTGCTCAACGAAGTCCATTTGCTTCTGTAATTGCTGACCAACAGCCTTAGAAACGCTGCCTGATGCATCGTCACGAATGTTAACTGTCATATCTGCCCAAGTATGCTTACCAGCAATCTTGAGTGTTGAGTTATACACTTGCAATGGAATTTCTGCAAATGATAAGTTTGGTCTTGAGCAATCGATAACCTGCTTAGTGAGGCTTAATCCACCTGTAGCATCAACACCGAAATTCAGAAAGTTAACTCTGAAACGGAATTGTAACTTAGGCATTAACAGACCTTGGTTGCCCCCAGCATTATCAGATGCTACGGTCATGTTAAACAATGATTGTGAGGCTGTTGCCATTTAAATTCTCCTGTTATATGTATTTATCTTTTTAAATGAGTATCCCTTTCGGGATACTCATATTTTCATTACGCTCCGCCCAACTCACCAGTGTTGAAGATACGTACTGGGACATAGATGAATTCGATTGCCTTAACAGGTTCGATTGCAACGTCAATCCATAGTTCATTTCTATCAATTCTAGCAGGTGTGTTGTTGCTATCATCACATACAACCAAGTAGTCATAGACACCTCGTTTTGCAACCAAGTCAACAAGTAATGTTTCAACAACACCACTAATCTGCTGTCTTGTATATGCATCATTTGGTTCGAATACGAACGGTCTAGCTGCGATTGTCAACTGACGACGGATATAAGCAATCAAACGTGCTACGTTAATTCTGTCAAGTGCAGACAATGAGTTGAAACTTGACTTGTTACCGTAGTTGAGCAATCCGTTACCAGTGAAGAACACCATTGGGTTAATCTGATTAGTATACAATACGTCACGGATACCGATACGTGTCTTAATTGTGATGAATTCACCTGTTTCTGCATCAACGTAACCAATGTTAGTTGCGTTGTCGATGATACCACGACGAGTACCTGCTGGTGCTAACCAAGGATAAGCAACAGTGTCATTTCTTAGGAATGTTCTAATCATCATGTGTGATGCTGGAACAGCAACTAAGTTACCTGACAAGTCTGGTGCAATACCACTTGGGTAGAATAGACCCATGTAAGTACTACGTGTTACTAGACCATCTTCGCCTGTTGATGTAGCACCTGCGGCATTAGTTGCCCATGCCTGAATTGCAGTTGCATCGTCTGGAAGACGTAGTGGTGTATCACCGATAATAAATCCTGTTTCACCACGATCAGCATTCAATACAACCATGTTAGGCTGTAGTTCTGGGTAGTTAGGTGTAGCCATCAAGTTGAAGAAGTTATCTTCATCACGAATTGCAGTGTTAGTGTCAATTGCGGCTCTCAATGCCTGAACAACCATTGCTCTCTGAGCCTTACGACCCATGTAAGGAGCACCGTTTGATTGTAGACCACTTGAAGATACCCATGCATCCTTCTGATTTGGAAGAGTTTCATCTGGGAATCTGTCATTGTTGAAGTAGTTTACACGATACTGCTTAACGTTATATCCTGAACGGCGTGTGTTGAATAACAACATACCTACTGGATACAATGTATTGCTTGGAGCATCTAGATCCAAATAGTCGCTTGTCAATAGACTTACGATTGTTGGGATAGGATCATCTGCTGGATTTGTTGTGCCATTAGTTGCCCAACGTGCATCTTGGAAGATAATGCCATTTGGATCAGTACCGTTAGAATTGTCGATACGAACCCACTTAGCAGTACCATCTACTAACTGCCAACGATTGATTAATGGATAATTTTCTAAGTCACTTGTATCGATCCACAAGTCACCATAAACTAGTGCAGTACCATCTGACTGTACAGTTGGTTCGCTTGCACTCACGATTGGTCCATTAGGATCAGTAGCGTTTACGCCAGTGAGAATTGGGAAACCATTGTAGTCATAGTTAGTGTTCTTATAACCCTGCCAACCGCTAGCAGTATTGATCATGATATCAACCTGATCAACTACTGAATAGAACCAATTGGTATTGTTTGCAGGAGCCGCTACTGGTGCACCTTCGTTTGAAGTCATAGCAAACTCTACCCAGTTTGACAACTGTGCAGAATATGTATCTGGTGCAACACCGTCTACTAATGTAAGTGATGTTACAGCACCGCCTCCGCCTACTGACACAATTACAACTGTCAAGTCGTTTGCTGGACTTGTACCACCTAAATCGGCACCTGAAAATACAACTTCATCACCGACAGCATAACCTGAACCTGAACTTGCGAATGTGTCAGGATCTACGTTATATACACCATATGATGTTGAAACGTTAATCTGTAAGTTTGTACCTACACCAGTTGTTGAGTCTTGTGATGGGCTAAATGATGTTGACACATATGGACCATACTTAACACCAGTTGTTGAGTTAGCAATGAAACCTGCTTCTGCTAGCAAACCATTGCTGACACCGGTTGATGAACTATAATCGTTTAGTACAATTACGCCACCCTCAGTATGAGTTAACTGCAATGCTCCGCTATCAAGCACAACTGCTGTTGTGAATGGAATACCGGCTGCTGACCATGCTGTTACAAAGTCAGTTGCATCTGTATTGTCTGCTAATGTTACTGTATAAACAGAACTTAGTGATGAACTGCCCGGTAGTGAAACTTGTGCAGTAAATGTGTATGGACCTGAAGTAAAGTTAGGAGTAGTGTTGCTACCTGTTACTACTGTAGGACCTGTGACTGAACGCTCCCAGTAATATACTGGACCTGAACTGTATGCATTATTGAACTTATACTGTGCATAAATTGCGCCTGCTGGAATAGCCTTACCACCAGTTGAATCTAATGAACTAATTGCAGCCCAGTCGCTGGTTGCGTTGCTTACTGTCTTTGGAACCCAAACTGCATTCAAGTCATCCCATACTGAAATGACCGGTACAAAACCGTTACCGGCTGAACCAATCTTCATCCATACAGAACCTGTTGGTCTTGGGTTTGTCTGACCTGTCTGCCATAGTGGCTGTTGACTTGATGTGCCTAGTGACAATCCTAACTGATTGTATACTCCGCTTGTGATACCCAAATCAGCAAGTAGTGTACCGGTACCAGTGATTGTCAAGTACTTAGGATCTACTGAAGTTTGACCACCTGTTTGCTTTGAGAAAATCTGTAGTTTTCCACCGCTTACTGATGCTGACAAATATGCATAACCCAATGCGTTAATATCGGCTGCTAGAACTGATACTAAGTTATTTGGTGATGATTGTACTGGAACTGAAACAGAGCCGCCGCCGCTGATGTTAATTGTGATAACATCTCCGGGAGTTAGACCTGGGCTAGATTCAGTGCCCTGAACTGTTGGCCATGCTCCTAACCACTGTGCTTCACCTAGTGGAGCCCACTGATTTGATGGAGTCTTGAAGAAGAACTGCTTTGCTGTTGATGCACTTGGATAGTCATAAGTTGGGATAGCAATTACTGCGTAATCACCGATCTGACCAATGCTATCTAGTGGCGAGCCACCTGAAATTAATGAACTGTCACTGATAACATATGGAGTCTGTAGTGTGAACTGACCGGTTGTTGAGTCAAATTCATAAATGCCCCATGTTGATGCAGTAGTGTCTAACCAGTAAGTACCATCTGCTGGGTTACCTGTTGGACGACCTGTCTGACCTACTAGACTTGCGAGGTCAATATCAGCACGTAGTGTATAAACAGTGTTTGTAACACCTAATGCTGAGTATGCCGCTAGCAAGCCATATTCGTTTAATTCGTAACCCTGAATTGGTGTACCATTGCTTGTTGTATAGAAGAATGGATTACCATATAGTGTTACAAGGTCACGCTGGCTAGTAACTCTGTAGAGTTTACCTGCATTAGCGGCTGTTGTACCTGCTGCCACTCTTGTTGAAGTAGGATCAGCCTTATTCTGTGCTGTCGCAAGCAGAATAAACGGAATTGAGTTTGTGGGCGCTGGAAGATACTGTGCTTCGTCAATAACTGTTACTTCTACGCCTGGAGATACTAGTGCCATGTTTGTTTTTCCTTTATGTAATATTTTGAGGTTTACCACCTAAGTTGTATCTTTATTTATAATAAATTTCAAAAAAGTGTGGTTTACCGAACCTTCGAAGGTGTTTTATAAATATCAGTATGCCACTAAAACGCCCTATCTGTAAAACATGCAATAAGAACTATTGCGCTATCAATTATAAAAGAGATGGCGTAACTCACTACCGTAGTATCTGTGATGAGTGTGGTAGGAAAAAAGCCAAGAAGAAACCTAAAATTTCTAACTGGGAAAAAGCAGGATATAAAAAGAAACCGCACTGTGACTTGTGCGGCTTTAAGAGTTTATATCCTAGTCAAATGATGGTATTTCATATTGACGGGGATTTGACTAACATAGCATTTAATAATTTAAGAACTATATGTCTTAATTGTGTTGAAGTCGTAAAGCGCAAAGAAGTAACATGGAAGCGCGGTGATTTAACGGTTGATTATTGATTCGATTTGCTTATGTAAATGATCAATAGTAGAGTTATTGTCTAGATCATAATCATATTCTAGACCCACACTGGAGTATTCGCTAGCATGTACTCCATATTCCTCTTCTAAAACCTTCCTAAGATTCTTTTTGACTATAGAATTAATAGAATTATTGAATAAAACTGCGGTAGATAACCATTTAGGTTCTTCTCCCCGATGAGTCCTTATCGTAATACCACCCGCGTTTTTAATAGCAGTCAATTCATTACTAAAGCGGCAATCAGTGATTACAATATCGTCTTTGATATTACGTAGTCTATTCTCTACACTAGCAACCCAAATGTCATTGTGGAAATTTCTTCGTGCAACGTCTGTACCCCATTGCTGTAGTACCCAGCGAGGAGTTAAGTGAGGGATACCTAAACGTTCTGCCCACCAAGTATCAACTTGCTCACGCCATTCACGGCTAGCCTTAGTTGACCCTTCAAGCATGTCACGGTCCCAATTGAAAATAACTGCAACTGCATCCTTCAATGCACCTGCAAAACTCATTCTTTTAAAGCCGTGAAACGTGCAAAGATAGTCAGCGGCAGTGTCTTTTCCTGAGCCGATCAATCCGGTAATACCTATGATCATAGAATCTCCCTTAATAAACTATACTATACTAGTTTATCGGGGAGTTGTCAAGTATTATTTTAACCTTGTACCCAAGTTAGTGGCTGTGAGTAGTCAACATAGTTCTTAAGTTGGTCTAGTAACTGTGCTTGGGCTTCTTTAGATTCAGCCTTCATTGCCGCACCGTTCAAACTTGTTCCCCCACCTGGCCCTGCGATAGTACCAAATTTCTCACGTGCTTCACCGATGATACCTTTGAGAATAGCAAGAATGAAGTCACCAATCCAAACACCAGCGCCCGGATCTTGAATCAATACTGCTTCTGGTCTTTGAATGTCTGCCCAAATTAGAATGCGTTCACCTGAACCCTTGAAGTCACGTGTGATACGTAGTACTTTGGTTACTGGATCAAATGTGTATGTTAGATAACCACCAAACATACGTGCAGTCAATTCAACATAACCTGCATAGAAGTCATATGTTGCAAGACCGCCGGTATAATTATAGTTCAATAGATATGTGTTTAGAATAGCACTACTGAATGGATCAAAACTTGTTGAACTAGGTCCTGTTTCAAGACCAACTGTACGTCTAAATAATGATCTTACGTTGATAAATTCACTGGGTAAAGTATATGTGTCAACGTTCTTTTCCACAGTTAATAGAGTGTATGATTCTTGTACTGCATTTTCAGCACGTTGGCGATAAACTTTGATAGCATAGTTGTATGCAGCCTCATAATGTTGAGGATCAAGTTCTAAATCGATAATGTCTCCACCCAAACGTAATCTTAGGTTCTCAAAGAGACCCTGCTTAAGTTCTTCTAAGTTATAATTAGTGGGGGTGGATAAAATGTTAGTAGCCATAGTCTATTCCTGTTTGAAGTATTTATCAGGAATAGACTATGGATTACCAATTAAATGTCATTGATTTGACGATTTTCCGAGTAGTGTGCATCAAACGTGCCACCGGGATAACGTGCTTCAAGTTTGCTTACATTTTCAGCAAGCACTTCATTAGGATCAAGTCCAAGTGCGTTACAAGCATTAGCCCAATACCAAGCAATGTCACCTAGTTCACGCTTCATGTGAAAAATGTTATCTTCGTTGAGGGGCTTGCCCTGAAAGAAAATCTTCTTCACGATTTCCTGAAACTCGCCACCTTCACTACCAAGTCCAGTGCTTGCAGTCATGAGCAAGGCTAAATTAACATTGGTGTTAGCATCAAGTTCCTTAAGACGTTCGATAAGTGCAGTTAGGTCCTTGCTAGGATCACTACACACAGTGAGAACGAAATCAGCGTACTTATTTAAATCAATTTTATTAGACATATGGATCCTCTAGGTTGTTTTCGTGAATATAGTCACGTAGCAAATCGGCATAACGCCAATGCGGTTCTTCACTGTGATGATAGTATTGGGCCTTCAAATTTTTGTATCCTAAGGAAGCATACTTGTAATAGAATGGTTCTTCTGGATCATCAAAATTTAAATAACGCTTGCCATCAATCTGCTTTAGATAAAACTGAATATGATGGTTAGACTTTGTAAACTGATAAAGAGTATTAACCATCAAATATGGGACAGTGTTATGTTTGAAAAAGTATTGCAGTTGTAATGCATACGTGGCACTCAAAACTTCTAGGAAGATTTCATTCTTAATAATGAAATCTGTATAAGTCTCATAGATATCACGCTCATCAGAATTGCCCGGACGATTACCATGCTGAATTTGCAAGTAATCGTTTGTAGTTTCTGAAGTCCAATCAGCAAATTCATTCTGTTCATTATACCATGTTGGTCTATGGAAAGGCGCTTCCATACGTGAACTGTTCGCCCAACCAATCAAAACAAATACATCCTGTGTTGCTGGATCATAGAACTTGTCGAACCATTCTAGGACACTTCGTGTGATTGCGCCATTAGATGCGCCTCGCATTGCAATGTTAATGGGCCTACGATCCATGCGTAATGCTAATTGGTTTCCAAAAGCATGCTGTCTATTGTAGGCGCTGTCCATGGTACCATCGATTTCAGACCCTGCCGGATCACTTCCACCTGCAACAAGTAAAATCTTTTCTTTCATATTTTATCCTTAAAATGCCTTGAGGATTACCATGTCTGCGTTGAATCGTCCGTTAGGTACTGCTTCAACTGCCTTGATATCCTTGAAATACTTACGTGCAGCCGGCTTGCTACCTGTAAGAGCCTTTAGTTGTTCTGCGGGCTTACGCAATGTTTTCATACCACTTTGCTTTTTATCAAAGCCGATGAGAGTGTTACCCTTTACAACAAGGCACTTGCTATACTCATCTGCGATATAGTGATGCATCTTGCGCTTTTTAGTATCGTAGACCCAAGCCTCTGTTGAATTGTGCAACTTGCTAGGATGCAGACTGACAATATCAATCTTTTGCGCATCATCCTTGAACGCCTTGCAGTACTTAAGTTTACTAACAATCTTCTCAACAGGCACAGCCTTACGTGCGCGGGGCTTCTTGGCAACCTGCTTGACAGAGATATATCCGTTGAGGTCAGCAATGATACTATCAATGAACTTGATAACATTCTTGACCTGAGTCTTGCTCATGAAACTATATGCTTCATTTAGTTGGTCACACTTGCCTGCCTGTAACTCAACATATTCAGCACGAATCTTTTCCCAATTATTAATATGAGGTGCTACGTGCTGTGGCAACACGTTTCGTTCCTGAAACTCTGACATAACTTTATTCTTAGTGTCAAAGTCTTTGGGATAGCCGCTACGGTGATAGTCATCAAAGAATGCATCTAGTTCGGCAGCCGCCTGACTAGCACGTTCACGCATTACTTCCTGAATATTCCTGCGCTCGGCTACAGGCTTCTCAGTAGCGGCTTTCTTTTTAGACGCTTTTTCTTCGGCTTTGACAAAATCAACCATCTTGTCAATCTGTACATTCAATCGGGCCTTCTGACCCTCATCCATATTGAGTCCACGTAAACTCATACGTGCCAACCAACCAAGTGAAGTGCTTACTTCACTCTCAGGAGCCTTGCGAACTAGTTTTAGAATGTCCGCAGGCTTGTTCTTTTCTACATAGGCAATGATGAATTCTTTAGCATCCTTGCTACCATAGAATTTAGAATACCAATTGAATGCTTCACCAATCGATCCTTTAAACTGATCGTTGAGAAAATTGGGTTCGGGTCCGTAATATTGTGCATCAGCATCACGCGGCTTTAGGTCTTTAACCAAACTAGCAGTTTGGGTCTGAGCCATAGCCTTAGTTTTTTGCTTTGCAATGCGGGTCATGCGAGCCATTGATATCTCCGTAATTTCACAATACTTATGCAGTATACACTAGGGCTGAAATAATGTCAAGCCTTTTCCGATAAATACTTATATGCCAAAGTTATCACTCTATCGCCCAAATAAGCAAAATGACTACCGATTTATGGATAGAACCATATCGGAACAGTTAACGGTTGGCGGAACCGATCTATATATTCACAAGTATTTGGGTCCAAATAGCAATTTTCCATCTGTTGATGCTACTCAGCCTCAATATGACATATTGCAACCAACCAACATTCAAGATTTATTGTTCTTAGAAAATAGAGACAGAATCTATGATAAGAACATTTATAGATTACGTGGGCATTATAATGTGCAGAACCTAGACTTTGATTTAAGTCAGTTTGGTTTGTTCTTAAACAACGATATTATTTTCGTTACAGTGCATTACAATGACATGATTGATATTATTGGCCGTAAATTAATGGTAGGTGACGTATTAGAATTACCTCACTTACTAGATTATAATCCATTAGATGAAAAAATTCCTGTTGCATTAAAAAGATTCATGCAAATCACTGATGCTAACTATGCGTCAGAAGGTTTCAGTCAAACTTGGTTCCCTCATTTATGGCGAATCAAGTGTGAGCCACTTGTTAATAGTCAAGAGTTTGATGATATTCTCAAAGAACCCATCAACCAAGATAATTATTTAGGCAACTGGGACAAAGATAAAACATATCCACCTGGGTATACAATTAACTTTGGTGATAAAATTTATAAGTCTATCATTGAAGTACCTGCAGGAATATATCCACCAAATCCTACATATTGGGAACTTGTACCCGACAGTGGATTGGCAGATATTCTTTCTACATACAAGAAAAACATTGCAATTAACAATGCTCAACTTGAAGAGGCTGCTAGACTTGTACCTAAATCAGGTTATGATACAAGCAAACTTTACATTGTTCCTACATATGGTGCATTAGAATCCAATGGCGTACCATCAGGCAAACTAAATCAGCCTGCACCTCCTGTAAGTATCATTACATCAGGTAACACTGGTACTGAAGTTCCTATCGAAGGTACTATTGTGTTCATGCGCAACCCACAATATAAAAATCCAAGTGTAGGTATCAAAGTTTCTAAAGAAGCATTGAAGAGCATTTGGGATATGACTGCTGATATGGACTTTACTGACAAGATTGATAAGTTCGTACAAGCAAGTTTACAAGTAGCAGAAGAGGCACCTGAGAGAACCGAAGGCGGATCAGGCGCCGTTGAGGGTACAAAAGTACTATCAGTACAAAGTTTAGGTGTGGTTACTGGTCCATATGGAACCGCTGATAACACATATGCTACTGCCGATCAAGACCCGACACAACCTGGATTCACAGGTACAGTTACACAAGAGATGGATTACCGTGCTGACTGTGATCCTAGATATCAATTTATTGTAAGATCAAGTCCAAGAAGTTTTGGATATACCACAGGTTATCTTGCAGGAGATGGCACTGCACCAAACGGATACCCAACTGGTGCTGGCATCAGTTTCCCACAGAATCCTCAAGTGGGCGATTATTTCTTACGTATTGATTATACCCCGCAAATTCTTTATCGTTGGGACGGTATTATGTGGGTTCGCATTAGCGAAAATGTTAGAACCGATACTGGATTTGGTTATGCAGACAAGTCATTGTTGTCTGGATTTATTAACGACCAGTCAGAAATCTATCTAAATAACAGTGAGGAATTCGTTCCGCAGGCTCAGCCATTATCAAGTGTATTGCAGCCTACCCCAGATGTTTTACCTCCCGAAGCATAAAGAGTTACAATGGCACAATACTTTTACGATAACCAAATTAGACGATTCTTGATTCAGTTTGCTAAAATTTTTAGCAACTGGTATGTTACCAAAGGCAAGGATCCAAATGGTAATCCTATTCTACTACGTGTGCCTATTATGTATGGTGACAGTAGTAGGCAGGCTTCAACTATTTTGGCAAACAATAGTGCTAGTAATTTGCCAAGCGCGCCATTGATTACTTATTATATTAGCGGTCTTGAATACGATCAAAAGAGAACACAAGAACCTACCTTCGTTGACAAAATTAATGTGCGCCAACGTGCATATAGTGCTGAATCTCAAAGTTACGAAACTACACAGGGACAAGCATTTACAATCGAACGATTGATGCCTGTTCCTTATACATTACGCATTACAGTAGACTTTTGGACTACTAACTATCAACAAAAATTAGAGTTGATTGAACAGTTAGGTACGTTATTCAACCCTGCACTAGAAATTCAAAGCACTGATAACTTCGTAGACTGGACTTCACTAACTGCGGTATTCCAAGATGGATTAACATTTACTAGTCGTAGTATTCCGCAGGGTACAGGTAATCCTATTGACGTAATGACTTGGAAGTTCTATATGCCCATTTGGATTACAACTGCAAGTAAGTTGAAGAAGATGGGTGTTATTCAAAAAATTATTGCAAGTATCTACAAAGGCAAAGCATATCAAGATGTACAAGATGATGACTTGTTGTTAGGTACTCGACAAAAGATTACCCCATATGGATATAAGTTATTATTGATCGGCAACAGACTACAGTTATTGCCAAACAATGAAGCATTTTATCCTCCTAATACAGATTTGAGTAATCCAACTGAACCTAACACTAGTTTGTATTGGACAAGTTTGTTAAACGTTTATGGTAAAGTAAAGCCAGGTATCAGTCAAATTTGGCTTCAAAACCCATATATGGAAGATGACATTGTAGGTACAATTGTCCCCGATCCACTAGATGATAGATTCTTAATCTATGACATTGACCCAGATACATTGCCACAAAACACATTGGATCCGGTTGACAGCGTAGTTAATCCTTTGTTGACAGGTCCAAATGCAGGACTTCCCGGACCAGTTGCCGGAAGACGTTATTTGATTGTAGAAAACATCGGTAGTGACGGGTCTAGTACAATAGCATGGGGCGATTTGGTTGCAAATGCAAATGACATTATCGAATATAACGGTAGTGAATGGGTAGTATCGTTCAACTCTCAAGCCGCAACTGATGTTGAATTCGTAACTAACTTGACAACTAATATTCAATATAGATATACTAATGACATGTGGATGAAATCATATGAAGGTTGGTATGATCAAGGCGACTATAGTATTGTAATTTAACATGACAAAGCAGGCCGCCGGTGTATTCTTTTATAGTTCTTCAACTAATCGATTCCTTTATCTATTAAGATCAGATAAACAAAGTCCAACTTGGAGTATTCCAGGTGGCGGCATTGAAAAAGATGAAACATTATTAGAAGGCATTGAACGTGAGTGCCTTGAAGAGATGGGTTTTTCTAACCCTGATATCAAACTAATACCTATACAAAAATTCAGTAACGGCGGATTCACATATCATACATTTTTTTGCCAAATAGATAATGAGTTTATCCCCATTCTCAACAATGAACATGTAGGCTATGCGTGGGTAGAGAAAGATCATTATCCGAAACCATTACATCCCGGCTTGTTCTCTACTGTGAATATTGATATTGTTATTGAAAAATTAAAATCGTTGATAAAATAATAGGGGCCTAAGCCCCTATTATTATATTCCTAACAGCGAACTTAACGCAGGCCACCCAAGTGCCCCGGCTAATATTCCCGCTCCCATAAGCATCCAGCGCCATTTTTCTAGCGCATTTACTTTTTTGTTAACCTCATCATGCTGTTTTTTATTTTCTGTTTGAAAATCTTTAATCATAGTATGAGTTGTTTCCATATGGCTATCAATATGGTCACGGAGATCCTTCAGTCCAGTTTTTAAATCATCGAATTTTTCATCTAGATTTTTATACTGGACTTGAAGGACTGCAATCTCTGTCTCAGTTTGTTTTTGTTGTTGAACAGAGAGTGCCATCTATTATGCTCCGCCAATTGTAACGATTGGGTAAGGCTGACCACCGTATGTGTTTGCGGCATATGCGGTGTTGAATGTTGAGAATGCAGGACTTGCATTGTTAATATTGTCAGTCTCAGTTGCAGTTACACCTGATGTTGCAGTAAACAATTCAGCAGTATGGTCGCTCAATGACTGTACTAATACAGTTGATGCGTTTGCATAGGTTGCAGTGATTGTCATTGTGTTTGCAAGCATTGCAGTATTAGCAACGTTAGCAGTATAGCAAGCACCAGTTAGACCTGATGATGTACCCTTAACAAGATACTTTTGCTTACCCTTTTGGCGAACAATGTAGCCTGCCTCTGGATTACCATAACTAAATGTACCGTCAGTTACGTTTGCTGTTGCATTGGCTGCAAATGTAGCAAATGTTGCGTTAGCGTTTGCAATGTCATCTACTGTTCCAAGAATTGCACCGTCGGCTGAATAAACGATTGTCCCATCAGTCAATGTGTTAGCAAGATCAGTTCCTACACCATCGATGTTTGGACTATCGTCTGCTACTGTGATTGTACCTACACCTGCAATACCGATACAAACGTTGCAAAGAACTTGTGTACCGTAGATTGCTGTGTTACCACCAACTACTGAGTAAGTATTTGCGTTTGTTGCTGGATAGCCTGCACCACCATTTGGATTGTTGAAGTATGCGTCAACTGGCGCTACTGTTGCTGAAACAGTTACAGGACCAGCATTGGCTAAGTCAACAGGTGTGTTAGTTGGGTTAGCATTTAATGGTGTTGCTGAAACAGTGAATGTGCTGTTGTTGCCAGCATTAATTACTTGAAGAATCCAATACATTGTACCTGCAACTAGATTACCTACGTTAGTTGCTGGTACGAATGGCATACCTGCAATGATACCTAAATTGGTAAAGTTTGCGTTTGTTGTTACAAGATCAGATGCGCCAGTTGTTGCAGTAATAGTAACAACGGCTTGTGCTTTTGCGATTTTTAGTGGGCGTCCCATTTGTTTCTCCTTTGAAATTAGTGAGTTCTAGTCACTACGCAGTGGGGGACTGCATAAACTCTCCCCATGAGAGTGTACAAACTATTTATCTTTTTTGCGTAAAATACCTAATGACTTAAATACAACATGATCATTGAAACTTACGGACATTTTTATACTTGCGATCCTAAGTGCATAGGAGAAAATGAGTATAAATCCATTGAGAAATTAAAAAGACATATATCAGAAACTAGTAGATATCAGTCAAATTTAATCATCAATTTAACATGGTTTGATCGTGACAAGACTACAGAATTATTGTCTTGGATAGATCGATATAAAATAGAAAATTCTACTAAAATATATCTTACTGCATATGTTGATGGTGCTTATTGGTTTACAAGGGAACCAATATATGAACAACTGATTTATCTGGGTTATAGTGTTGAAATAGAGGGGTTTGGTCCTAATAATTGGTATTCTTGGATACCTAGTTGGATGCAAGATTATAGTCTAGATGAGTTGTCATTGCACCCCTCTCCTCAATATACATTTTTATCGTATAATCGAAAACCTAAATATCATAGAAAAGAATTAGTTCAATCAATTATCGACAATGATTTATTAAAGTTTGGTTGGGTAACGTATGAGCGTGGGGAATTCTCAGAAATAGATTCATATTCTGGAAACACTGACCAAGAACTACATTCACCGGATTTACGTTTTAGTAGGCCTGAAGATTTACGATCATTAGGTAATATGAATATTTGGAATAATTCATATTGTGTTATTGTTTCTGAAACTGAACCAACTGATCCATGGCAATTAACTGAAAAGACTTGGAAACCTATTATGGGTATGCGTCCGTTCTTAATAAATGGAGACAGTAATATTAGTAATGTACTTAAAAATTTAGGATTTATTACTCCAGGAATAATGTTTGAGAATATAGAATTGGATAGTGGAAAAATAGCGCCTTTAATTTCTCAACTAAAGACGCTATGTGATATGAGTTCTATTGAATTAAATGAGTTATGGAATAAACAAAAAGAAATGCTGTTACATAATCGAAATAGATTTAAACAAATTGCTATCGATTATGATCCAGATGTACCTGTGTCAGCGTGAGGGGCTCCAAGTTCTGTTACAGAAAACGCTCCGGTGCTTCCAGCAACATTGATATAGGCTAAATAATTTCCTTGACCCACAATGTAACTGTTATCCACTGTGTTTGCTGGAATAATTTCACAAGCAGTAGTGTTTGCAGTAACCGCAGAGTTACCTACATTAATTGCAATAGCAGAAGTAGTAGTTGCGATTCTTACTTTGTCTGTTGCGATTGGCCCAATGCTTGCACTTGAACCACTTGCTGTTTGAATATATGATGCCATTTTAAATCCTCTTAAATTCTTCCTACAGCGACTTCGATTACGCCTTCGCCACCGCTATGATCTTGTAATGCTTTTCCAATTACGGTACCAATTAAAGGTGATGATTCGGGTCTAGCAAATCCGTTGCCACCTGAAATTAACATATCACCTTTCTTAATTACACCTCTTACCTTGCAAGGCGTTCTTCCTTGCAATGCGATTGCCGCAAGAATTCCAGGACATGTCGCATTCATAATATATGCCGGATTAGTAGTAATAACACCTGCCACTTTTCTTGTGCCATCTGATGCTAATGTAACTTCCTTTTCGCCACCAAACTCTACTACAGTACCTGGACTATAAGTTTGATCTGCTTCATAATATTCAGCCAAGTCAGCGTATGTTGCTTGTAGTCTTGAACCGGCTGTCAATGTCCAGTTACCTGTAATTGATCCTGCGGTTGAGTTAGCACCTGTTGTTAATGCAGTAGCACCTACTGTTCCTGTATATGTGGGTAAGTATGCCGCAACATTACTGTTGCTATATGTACCTGCAAAACTAATTGATACACCATTAGCATAATAATAGTTGTCTGTTTTTAAACCACCGGTAGTTGTATTACCTGATACAGTCAGTGAGGTTAATGTACCAACACTAGTTATATTTGGTTGAGCAGCCGTTGTTACTGTAGCCGCTGTTGTAGCACTTGTTGCAACAGTTGCAGTTGCTACTGTACCGCTAACATTTGCGCCTGCAACACTATTTGCTACAGCCGCAAAATTCACTTGTCCAGATACGTTAGCACCTGCCACACTGTTTGCTGATGCGGCACTTGTAGCACTTGTAGCCAAGGCTACTGCGCCACTAACATTTGCTCCTGCTATGCTATTAGCCGTTGCGGCAAAATTCACTTGTCCAGAAACGTTTCCGCCACTAACTGAGTTGGCAATTGCCGCATAAGGTACTTGACCTGTGACATTAGCACCTGCTACTGTATTTGCTGTAGCAGATAATGTTGCGAATGATGCGTTACTTGCAATGCCGGTTAAGTTACCCACAACGTTACCATTGAAATTGACTGCTGTGATATTTCCTGTAGCAGTAATATTGCCGACTGATACGTTGGCCACACTAAACGATGCGGCAGACATTGTACCAGGTATAGTTAAGTTACCTGAAATTGTTACGTTATTGCCATCGCTAATGTAGGGAGGCTGCGCAAGTTGAACTTTAGTCCAAACGCCTAAACTAGAATTATATTGATATAGAACATTGGCAATAGTTGTCTGTTGCCCATTAGTTGGTGATACTGGCCAAGCCATTAGTTTCTCCCTACAATAACTTCAATCATGCCTTCACCTTCACCATTCCATTCGCCAAGGGCTTTAGCGAATGTGCAACCATGTCTATGGTTAACTGGATCTAATACTTGTGCTACACCAGGAATATCTGATGTAACAAGAATGTCACCTCTACGTACTTTACCAATAACTCTGCAAGGTACACGACCAGTTAAACCAATTGGTTGACCAACTATACCAGCGTTCATTAAATATGAAGGTTTGTCAGAGATTACTCCAATAACTTTAGTATCATGTGATACTGTTGACTGTGTTGCTTCTTTCTCGCCACCGATAACAATTACTGTACCTACTGGATATACTTGATCAGTTTCAAACTTTTCTGCCAAGTCAGCATATAGTGCTGATGTTGCTTGAGCAAATACTGTATTGAAATAACCACTTGAACTGCCGATATTACCTGTAGCATTAGCACCTGTATTTCTTACACCGGTACCATAAAAAATATTTGCTGTTAAACTTGCATTCAAGTCACGTTGAGCAATAGTATTTGCAGTTGCAGAAGTAGCACTAGGTGGAAAACTTGGATCAAAAATATCTACCCACTGACTGGTAGTACCGTCATTGATATATGAGTAGAGAATGTCACTGGCAATATAATACCATTGATCACCTGCAACTGGATTGCTAGGTGCAGTATTAGCCGCAGTATATTTGAATACTCTTGTACCATTTTGATATAGGTTTGCACCAAAGATATTTCCGGTTACATTTAGGTTACCGGTAACATTTGCGTTTGCACCCACTGTTAATAGATTACCGATTGCGGCATTATTGGATGCTAAGTTTGCAGTAATATTTGCGTTTGCTGTTACATTTAAGTTGCCTGTTACGTTTGCATTTGAACCTAAGAATGCGACACCGGTTAAATGTAAATTACCCGTTACGTTTGCATTTGCTGTTACATTGATATTACCAGTAATATTTGCGTTCGCACCTACAAATGCAGTTCCTGTTAAGTGTAAGTTTGTACCAATGTTTGCATTAGCAGTAACATTCAAGTTACCAGTTACGTTTGCATTGGCTCCCACTGTTAATAGATTGCCTATGGCGCCGTTGTTTGCTGATAGATTTGCTGTAATGTTTGCATTAGCAGTAACATTTAAGTTACCAGTTACGTTTGCATTTGCAGTAACATTTAAGTTACCACCAACGTTAGCAAAGTTGTTAGATACAAAATTGTTTACAATAGCATTGGCCGTAACACCTAAATTACCTACAATATTTGCGTTAGTCGTAACGTTCAACAATGTAGTTGACAAGTTACCTGTTAACGCATTAAACGTTAACGCTGAGTTTGCAAATTCAGCAACATTACCTGTCAATGCATTAGTCATCATTGGGTAAAATGTACCAGTTGTTGCTGTAGTGATATTAACAAAGTCTGTTACATTTGAGTATGCAACGTTTAAATTAGCAACACGTGTAGTTGACGTTACAGTAATCGGTGCTGTTCCTGTTGCAATATTAGAAATGTATCGTGTTGCTGTGACTAGTCCGTTTGAATTTAAATTACCAACATTGGCATTACCATTAAGACTCATCAACTTTGGTGATACACCAATGTTAAATGTAAAGTCTCCGTCACCATCAAGAATATTATTGTTGTTAAACTGAATAGTTGTGTTTGAGCCTTCGGCGGCAGAAGTACCGCCTCCCGATACGGCTGAAACTACTCTACCACCCGTACCATACATATTTGCAGATAATACAGTGGTTTGTAATGATAGTGCATTACCTGCCGAACCATTGGCAAGTAGCGTGTTGGAAACAGTTACTTCTGTGCCACTGTTAATTGTTTTAATATAGTAAGGTGTGTCGTTTTCTAATCCACTGTTACCTAATGAACCTAAGAACATTACTTCTTGGTTTAATGAGAACAATGCACTATTACCTACAGTAATAATATTAGTTGCAACAGTTGTTGCGGTTACTGTGGTATAGTCATATGTACTGAATCCACTAGTATCAACCGAAACTGTTAATCCAGGATCAGAATATAATGAGAATGTATTAGATGTGAGAACGTTGGCATAATATGATTGACCATTTAACTGTGTCATACCTGCGGCATCAGTGATAGTGATTTCAGCACCATCAGTAAAGAAGTTATCTTGTGTAGTAGTAACTACACCTGGATTTGCTTTGGTTACGTTCTGAATAAACGCAATAATAGTTGATTTAGGTGTCCATGATAGATTGCCTAAGCCATCTGTTTCTAAGACATAGCCAATGGCTCCGCCCTCAATCTTAAGATTTTCTACAGGACCCAACTGAATCTTAGTATTACCTAATGGTTCAATGTTACCTGTATAGTTAATCCAAGTATTGGTAGAATCAACATAAGTTAATATTTGTCCTGTTTGAGCATTAGAAATGTTTAAATTTCCGCCGCCGCTGCCGTCAATCTGGCTAAAACTAATCTCAGAATACCCAGTTAAAACTTCGATATTTTCGTTAGGAGTAGTTTTACCAATGAACAGGCGCTTAGTGTCGGACGCCCAGCCGAACTCGGCTTCGTCTAACTGAGGGAGGTCAACTAAATTACCCGCCCTTTGTTGAATTTTAGATATCTGTACGATTGCCATAAGTGTAATCTTTACCCATTGATTACACTTATTTATGCTTTTAAGTTTCTAAATCCTAAATGAACTTAGAGTAATACTGCTCTAATCTATCGTACCATTTGGAGACGTATCCGTCAAATTCATTGCCTTCAATAATGAATTCTTGGTATTCATTGGCCGCTGAACACATGAAGATTACGCCCTTGCGTATATTTGTTCCCCAAACTTCATTATGTGCAGTAGCATAGGCCGCAGTTTGAATAAAGTAGTCATCAATCCATTCACGCTTCTTAGGTTTGTTAGTTTGCTTATGGTCCATAATGGCTTCTTGACCACTATGAACTCCTACTAAGTCTGTGGTCCCAGCATAAACTTCAGGAAAATATAAAGATACTTCCGTGCCCCAAAACTCGGTGCAGTTGGATAGTCCTTTAGATATGATTGAATGCGCCATCTGATGTGATTGCACACTATATGGATTGCTTCCGGGCTCACCTGTTTCTCCTGTCTTTACATAGTTCTCAAGCCACTTGTGCATTCGTGTACCACGACCTGCGGCTTCGGTAGTGATTTGCTGTGCTTGCTTATGGCCTACACGATTACGCCACTCTTGCAATGCTTTCTTACTTTCTTCAGTCTTAGTAGCATCAAGAATTGTTGTTACACTAGGAACTTTAAACCCGTCAGGTGTTACATACTTGCGTGAACCATCAATTGTTTCTCGTTTTAATTCTACGTAGTTAAATTTATTAGTCAAGGCCATATTTTCTTGGCAACCCCATTTCATATCTATACCATTTGTTTTGATTTTCAAACAATGGATCACTCTGTGTCTTAAAATTTTTCAATGATAAGAATTCTGAATTAATTGGTTTAATTTCTTTATATCGTTTGATAATTTGATTGTAAATGTAATCTGCCAACACTATTTGTGCCTCTTTACCATAATGACCTTTATCTAATGCTTTAGGATAAAATTCAGTAATTCTAGCAAAACTTTTTAGTGTATTTGGATGAGTATAAACAGACGTATAAAGTTCAAAATGATTCTTTTTAATATAGTCTTGTACAAAAGTTCCTTCAGTTAAATCAGGGAAATAGTCCGCAGTAAGGAAAGGAACATTATGTACTTCAAACAAGTTAATTAGTGATCGCCACTTCATTAACTTTTGAAATTCCATTAATGCAATGCCTTTGTCATCCATGTTTTTAAAAATTTCTTTAGATAGTATTTCTCCATCATTAGACGATATATTAGCATAATCTCGTAATATTTTATGATCACGATATATCATGTACTCTTCTCGTCTTGTATTTTGCGACATTGCCATTACGTAGAATGGTTTAGAGTTATTAGATAAATTTTTATAAAAGTAATCGTATGTTCTACGATGTATGCCATCATTACTAGACCCTGGCACTCCTAAATTAACTACAGGAACTCCTAGTTTGTCTGCTAATAATTTTGGCCAACCTTCAGTAGGAGGGTCATATAAACCCTGACAATACGTAAAACTACAGCCGTTAACAACTAAATGCGAGATTTCTAATGCCATTTATACTCTGAAACTTTCGCCACAGCCACAATGATCTTTGGCATTGGGATTACCAAATTCAAACCCTTCATTTAATCCATTCTTTTTATAATCAACAGTCATACCATTAAGATATACATGTGATTTTGGATCAACAAAAACGGTATATCCATCCTGTTCATATTTGATATCTTCATCATTGGCTGTATCTACAAATTCAAGTACATAAGCCAACCCGGAACAGCCGGTGGTCTTGACACCGATTCGTATACCTAAACCCTTGCCGCGTCTAGATAAGTGCTTTATAATTTTTTCGTGTGCGGGTTCTGTTACTGTGAGCATGCAAATATTTATTTTATCTTACTATACAGTATAGATAAGTTTTTTGCGAATGTCAATGATTATGGATTATTTTTTGAGGGCGTTTTTAGCCATCTGCGCAACGACTTTTTGATTTTGATCTTGAGGTGCCTCACCTGGAGCATCCTGACCCTTAAATACAACTTTGTCACCTTGGATATTTCGAATAACATCCTTAAGTGGCGGCTTACTGATCATGTTATATAGATCATCACGATCTAAGATAACATCGTATTTTCTGAAATAATCTTGTAGGTTTTCAACGGAGAAATCTAAAGGAATATCTCCGTTGTCTAGGTCGTTTTTTAATTGATTTGATAGTGCAACGATTTTAGTTACGTAAGAACTTTCGTCATCAAATTCATAGAGGCGCATTAGTTACCTCTTTGCTCTACCTACTCCAGCGCCGGGTGCTACTTCAGGTTCTTCTTCAGGTGCAGCCGGTGCAGGAATTTCTGCCGAAACATCTGTATCTACATCGACTTCTTCTTCACCGGGAACAGGGGCTCCCATACCAGCGCCTAAATCAGCGCCCATGTCTGCTCCAAAACTAGCACCACCTTGCCCTGTTAATCCACCGAGTGCAGATTGAAGTGAGGTTTTTGATTGCTGTAGAGTTGAGTTGAGAGTGGTTAGAGCCTCGGATGCCTGAGTGTTGAACTGTTCACTTTCATTAACACCGATTTCAGACTGGATAGAATCGACCAGGGCAGGTAGTTCTTTTACTAGCATATCGTTAACATCTTCATACATCTTCTGAATACTGTCAACCATGTCCTGAGCGGCCAAAATTACTTGAGATTTTTCTACTTCTTCATTCTCTAATACAATGCGTGTAGGAATCTTGTTTAGTTCCTGATAACGCTGTGTCAATGCTTCGGCCATGAATACTAGTTTTAAATAAGCAGGACTGTTTGAATTCTTATAGAATTCAGCAGAACTTCTTGACTCCTTAATGAGACCATGTACTTTACTTAGCATGGCTCTTGTCTTTACTTTATCCAAAGCAGATACATCGAAATCCATTTCGAAATTTTCGGCAAGTGCCTTGGCAGCATAGTTTTTATTGTCTAAATCATTAAGTCTCATAGGGTTAATCTTCCGTTTTGATTATGTATTTATCTCATATGACTAAAATCGGGCTTTTTTGTTTTACGGAACTTTTGGGCCTGAATAGTCTTAGATGTATTTATATAGGAACTCATTTCGTTTAACATCATCTTTTTCTTAAGATTATCTTCTTGTAGTTTTATGAGGTATATCCATTTATTGCTCGGGTCTTTTGCGTTTTTAGCCATTTTTTTATGGATAGCCAAATCAACTTCCATGCTACATAGTCTTAAATCTAAATCTTTAATTCTATTGGCTTCGCTATACTTTTTAGCATTATCGAAAATACACCAAGTAACTGCATTACGAACATTAGCAAATTCGTGTACTTCATATGCAGTTTTGATACTTACTTTGAAATATCCTGAAGGTGTAGGTGATACAAAGTATTTACCAAACAACTCATAGTTATTGCCACCGTCATTGATAATCATAACATCTTTTAATTCAGATGTTAACTCCTTGGTGAAAAATTTTTCAAGTTTGTTGATATCCATTAAATTACCTCAAAATAAACGTTACGTAGTTCAGGCGATGTGTTTAAAAATTTAGGAATATTGTCATTTTGATTATCTAACAATATCATAGGAACTCCTTGGCAATCTTTATATAAAGCGCCAAATGATTCTATTCCATCTTCAAATACACTTGAATGTTGCACTTCAAATTCAAATCTCCAGCAAGTCTGTATATTGTCAGGGTTGAAAGTATATAAAAAACCAAACTTTGATATTACTTCTTCTGTTAAGTCTATGCTATGGGGAACTTTAATAATTTCAGGTTGTGAACGTAATGATATTACTTGAAGTAATGTATCAAAATTACATTGTGTATTGCGGCGTAGTAGCCAATTAGCCACATCATCGCCTTGGGGTTTAGACCTGTTAAGTACGCCGGTCTGCGTAATATCAAAAAGAGTGTAACAACGAATGCGATGCATGATGTTACTATTTAATGCCAATAAAAAACCCGGGAATAAATCCCGGGTTCTCTATTTTTAACTCAAACTAAGATTAGTTTGTGAATGTTGCTGATGCTGTTACAGTTACAGCGTTAGCCCATGCGGGACCATCTGCATCTTCTAGGGCTGTTACTAGACCAGCAGTAGTCCATGCACCTGTTGGGTATACAGCGAATGCTAATGTGTCATTAGATGCGTCTGTGTACTCATAGATGTAGATAGTTGCCAACTGCTGAATTGCCTGGATACCTGCTGCCAACTGAGTAGTTGTCAATGCACCGTTTGCAGTTGCAGTGAAGAAGTCTAACTTTGGACCCTGTGGCTGAACTGTTGCGGCTGAAGTAGCTGCGTTAACACCAGTGTTTGTGTATGATGGGCTGTCTAACCATGTAACTGGCTTAAGATCACCATTAACTCTTGTAAATTGTGCCATTTTCGTTTTCCTTTATGTGTAATGAGACTCAAGGTCTCTAAATGTATTTATGCCTCTGCGAAAAAAACCTGGTTTTGGCTTATCTTCCCGCAAGATTTTGGCGACTAAATCCCATACGGTCAACGAATTTTAGACCCTGTGCAACGAAACCTTCTTGTGTTTGTGTACCGTCTTGCAGATAGCCCTTTACAGGGCTTGTCTCTGCGGCTCTATCAAGTTGTTTTACTACGTCCATTTTAAGATTATAGATAGCGACCCAAATCTTGAACGCTCCTACTAAGCCCTCTTTGTTATTCTCAAGATGCTCTGCGATCTTGGCTCGCATCTTATCAGTCATAGGTCTTGTCTCCACGTATTCTAGGAAACCGTTTAGTAGATTTGATAGATCACCTGCTACAATACGCTTGTTAATGTAAGTAGTGAACAATTGATTAAAGGTGTTACGTGCCTGAGGTGCAGTATTCATTAGTTGATTTACTGCTGAACCATACTTGTTTAATGCTGACTCTGCATCGTTCTTAAGTTTAGTGTTTAACTTTAACTTAGGAGTTACTGGCATTTTACTTGGAACAATAGCAACATTACTGTTATTGTCTAAGTTACCAATAGTTCCGTTTAAAGGAACTGCTTCGTCTGTACTTGCGGCATCAGGCTTAATAAACTGATGTACTGCAATTGCGGCATCTTTTCCTGCTAATAACTTACCTACACTGCTATCTGTGTCAACTGTGTATGTAATACCATTTGGGTTTGCTCTAAACTTATAAAGACCGTTTTGATCATTTAATGGTCTACTGAATAGTAAATCACCCCAGTAATAGCCATTACCACCTCGGTCTGCTTTTTCTAGTCCGGGCCAAATTCTAGCAATCAAGTCATATAGATCACCGCGATTTACCCCTCTAGCATTATCATATTGCACAAATTCTTCCGGGCTGTACACATTACGTCCAGTGCCGTCTTTTTTGTTGAACATGTGCTTGTCCATGATACTGAATTTACCATCAGAACCACGACCAAAAATCAATGCAGGATATCCATCCCACTTGATAGTCACTGTGTCAGGAGAGTTAACAGTCTGTGAGATTGCATCGATTGCTCTACGAACACCTGCTTCATCGTCTAAGAATACTAAGTCTTCCGGGTGATCCAAATGGCCTTTAGCCTCAACCAATGTTACTTGATCGATGGATTCAAGTTTATTCTTAAGTAATGATAACGATTCTGCTAAGTTCATTTTGCTTTTCTAATTTTCTTTTTTGATTCTGCGACTAATCCTGCACTTGCGCCGGGCTGTGCCGCTGGCTTATCTTGGAAACCCTGCGGCTTCATTTGAACTGCGGGAGGGCCTTCTTTTTTCTCAGGTGCAACTTGCAATGAACGTACTAGTTCATTGTATACCTTAGCGTCAACTTGTGACAATTTAGTTAAGTCTTGCTTAATCTGAGCGGCCATTTGTTGACTGTTCAACTGACTCGCAGGTTGTGACTGTGCGGCCGGCTGACCTTGTGCAGGTGTAGAAGCCTGCGCTTGACCCTGTGCTGGCTGACCCTGAGCAGGTTGCTTTGCGGCATTGTTTGCTTGGTCAATCTTGGTCTTTTCATCGGCTGCTCCAGGAGCGGCACCTTTAGAGATAGAAAATGACATTTGTGCTAATTGCTCAAGTGCCTTCTTACCCTTGTCTTGGCCATATGTTGCTTCTACTTGACTAATCAACTTGTCAACATCTGCTTGATTTGGGCCATAGTTGACGCCCTTCATATATCCAGCATACCAATTCTTTAGATAATCTCCGATACTCTGTGCTTCATTTAAGATGTTTTCAAATAGGTTGTTTAACTTATAATACTTTGTTTCAGCAATGATATAATGCTTTGAGGTTGATTCTTTAAGGACTGTAAGTCCTAGATCACCCCAAGATAAATTCACCGCTTCCAATAACTTATTAATATAGAATACTTTCCATGCTTCAGCCATTGTTTGGCCGGCCTTGATCTTACCAAGAGCCGCATTAGCAAAGTTTGGATCTACTGCACCCTTTTTAATTACTTGCTGTACAGTAGCAACTGCATTATCCCATTCAGGATAGCCCTTGCGGTCAGCCATGTAATTAACTAATTCTTTAGTAAGTGCAATCTTTTGATTTTTGTCTTGTGTGGCGTTCAATGTCTTTGCGGCACTCTGAATATATTGATTCATATTCTGAGTTGTTTGCTTTTGCTGATTGAACTTTCCCACTGCAGGAGCAGTGCTTGTTTTTTGTGCCGGCGCTTGTCCTTGAGCGGTCGGGGCAGTTGGGGCAGTTGGTGCCGCTCCGGGCTGTCCGGGGGCGGGCTGTACTGCTTTAGGATTAACCGGTTTAGCGGTTGCTTTAGTCTTTAAGTTAGGATCAATTAATCCACTTTTGACACCTGATGATAGACCTGCAATTGCATCATCAACGAAATCTTTAAGAAAGATATCCATTGCCATTTGTGACTGAACTGACTTACCGTCAGTTTGTCCAAACATCTTTTTAGCGGCTGCTGAGCCGTAATCACCTAGTAAACTACTAAGACGAAATTCATCTAGTTTTTGTTCGCTTTGTTTAAAATCATTCAGTTTCATTTTTCTTCCTCAAAGACTTTGAAAATCTTGCTTGGTCCTTACTCTTAATTGCGCTAAGTAATTTCTTTTCAAGAAGTTCTGCCTTATCGGAAGAATAATGCTTTTGCATCAATTCAATAAGATTGATGGCACTGGAAATGATGTTGGAAGCACGTGATTCAATGACATGATTGATATCACGGGTAGCACCAATCGACTGCAATTCTTCAAGAAGGCTTTTTGTTTTCTTCTGCATAAGTAAAGATCCTATTCTGTATTTAGTCTAAAATACTAAAATCATTTCTTAAGGGAATTCAATAAAGCCTTAAGTTTAGCGTCCCCTACGTTCGCTAAAACACGCTTTTCTTCGGGTTCTACGTCATTATGAACTTGTTCATTTACCCCTCCTACAGTGCTAGTTGCACGTACTTTATTCAAAATATCAGTAGCACTGGGCTGGGGCTGACGTTGCGGGGCACCCTCAGGGTTAGGGTCTGTAATACGTAGTGTTTCTACGTTGAATTCTAATTCGATCTTTTGCCCTACACCCGAACTGCTACGTGTTTTCATTAACTGAAGTTGGTATTGGCCACGCTCACGCATGCTACGGCTAGTAAAAATGCCAAAAACGTTGTCCGCAGTATTAATCTTCGAAATACCACCTGAGATATGACTGTGATCAAATTCAATCTCTTCGACTGCTGATCTGTTAAGTTGTGATGCTGTGACGAATAAAACATTTAATTCTTTCGCTAGGTTGCGCAATTCTTCCGATACATATTTATCCTTAACGAACAAGTCTGATGGGCTGACCTTTGCGCTTACAGGCATAAGCAAGTCCAAATAGTCAACACACAAGAAATCAAGTCTCATGCCTGTCTGAATTTGAAGTTCTTTACAATATGCCCGTAAGTCATTTACTGTACTCTGAGCAGGCATATACTTGATGCGTAACCCACCTGCCTTCTTTTGCAACATCTTGACCTTCATTTCAACCTTATCGATATCCTTGAAGATTTCTCTACTACTTGTGTCGGTCATCATGCTATCAATACGCATCGAACATAGACCCTCACTAAGTTCTAATGTAACATATACACCGTTCAACCCTGCTTGTGCCCAGTTGACTGCTAGATTCTGCATGAACAAACTCTTACCTGAACCTGAGCCACCAGCAAAGATTTGTAATTCACCTCGATTGAAACCACCATATAGTTTCTGATCCATGCTAGGCCAGCCTGTGCTGTTTTGCCCGTTGTTAGATTTAAGTTGCATCAATCGTCCACGCGGGTCAGCAAAGTAATCTGTACCCATGTCTTTCTGTAGACTGATTTGTACTGCATCCTTGATTAGTTTTTCAACAGGACCATACTCACCCTTCTCAAGCAAGTCTGCTGATTTCATAATAGCACGTTCTAGTTCTTGTCGCTTAGTGAACTTTTCAAATTCATCCAAGAACCATTCATAATGCCCATCATCTAGTTCGGGTATGGCATTTACTTCAACGCCAGTTGATGCCTTAATCTGCATTGGATCGGGCATGACGTTATACTTTTTACTATGATCGATAATGAATTCAGCAACAGGACGTAACTTACGATCAAAGTTTTGCGCATTCATGATATTCATGATGCGTGTATATAATTCTGCGTTTGTTACCATCATCTGCAAAAACAATGTTTGCATGTCTGAGTTATATTCTGTTGACAAGTTTCCTCCGTTGCATTTCTATCTTAATCTTACTGCTTGTTGCGTTCTGTAATATACTTAGTAGTGTAGGTAGTTTGCCATATTTTACTACAGCATCATTAGCATCCTTAACATCAATATCCCAGTTTGGGATACTCACTTGAAAACCCAAATCAAGCGCCCTATCACAAATTGTAAGTCCTGTTTTATCTTGATCAGGAACTACAATAACCTTTTTGTTTAAGCCTTGAAGTATTTGTGCCTGTTCCTCGCTGATAGTATCATGTGTCAATGCACATGCATTAAGGCTTAATGCATCGAAAATACCCTCAACTACAATACATACATCCCATTCAGGACGTTGAAAGTCATATCCAAATACATAACCTTGCTGTTGTTCTTTGATGAACTTAGGTGTTCTATTATCTAAGTATCTGCTAGTATGCCCTACAATCTTATTTTCAAATGTATAGGGTATGATGATACGATTACTGTTTCTACCCTCATCATTTGGTGTTACCATAAAGGGATAGTCGGTATGTCTAATATGTCTACTCTCTAAGTAATCAATAAAGACTTTGTGTTTACTGTTAGACGGGTCAATGAACTCACCCTCAGGTAAACTAACTTCTTTAAATTTTACTTTAGCCTTTTGCTTTTTTACTTTGACATATTCGATTAGGTCTTTATGTTGTAGGCTTTCTAAATTCCATTTAGAAATTTGACTTTCTTCTACACCACACCATTGTAACAATGTTCGTGTATTCTTGCCGATATTCTTGCCTAATTGAAATCCACATTTGAAGTTACAATTAAAGCAGTGATATGACCAGTTGTTCTCACCATCAAATTTGATACCTCCCCTACTACGGCGATCGGCTTTATGCCCACGATGATGGCAACATAGTGCATTGAAACTATGCCAGCCACTTTGAGTGAGTTTTTTCTTACCCGGAATAACCGTTAGGATATCAAACATAAATCTATTGTAACAAATCTAGCGGAAAAAGCAAGAGTAAAGGTAATATTATCTTGCCAAAATGTTTGTTACTGCGCCAGTATTACTAGTGAACATCATTCTAACGAATGGATGATAACCGTGAATAGTATACCCGTATGTTTCGCTAGTATTAGCATATTCATCTGTTGTGATAACATACCAATCTGCATCAGGTTGTGTGGAACCTTGAATAACCACATCACCGTTGAATTCATGGTATGTAGTTTGAATAGTAAGAATAGGATTATCTTCTGTATTGATGACACTACTATAATACGTATTAGCATTGGGCAATGCGTTAGCAATGCTATTATTTTGGTCTAAGTTAGGGAATGGTTGACCAGTTGGAATAGTAACATTTGCACTAGGAACAAAACTAGGTAATACTGAGTTAACAATATTCATGTCGCCGCGGGCACCTGCATTCTGATCTACGAACACTGGATAATCAAAAGACCCGGTTGGAATCTCTAATGAGTAATATGCTTTTTGAGCAGGAATGTTTTCAATTTCTGCCGCAGTTAGATTCAATGACGCAATGCCAGTTAACGCATAATCTAAATCTAGTGTTTTAGCAATTAATACTTCGGTACCGTTATAATTGAGTACTCTACAGGTAATGGATTTTCCTGTAATGTCTACGGGCTTTTGTTCTTGATTTAAGAACTGAAACTGTATTTTATTGTCAACCCCTTTATTAAGGGTTAATGGTTTAGCATATACTGGCATATATTTCCTCGGTGAATTACCTGTGAGGAGGACAACTATTTGTCTCTGCGTATAGATAAAAACTGATGTTGAGTACACAAATATCGCTCCTTCTACTATTTATATGAAAATATTAAGTTTGGAATTTCCCGATTAAATAACACTAGTGATCGTAAACTATGAGTGAAGATTTTTTTAAGAAACTAAGTGAAAACCACCCCTTTATATCGATTTGTTCCTATGCCAGTCAAGATTATGTAGGAATTATACAAAACCGTGATGATCTAGTTACTACTATGTATGACTATGGATCTATTGTATCACAGGAACTAAGGGCCAAGTTTTTAGAATTAGGTGATACGTGGTGGTGGGAATCTAATCGTGCGATTCCCATCAATCTATTCCTAAAGGATGAATGGGCAGTGTTTAAGCCCTATCTAAGAACATTTAATAATAAAAGTCTAGATATTATTCATGGTCCTGTGGTCAGTATGACTGACTTCACTAAAAAACGCAGTAAGCGCCGTAGCATCACTTTAGTTAAAAGGATGCCCTAACTTTCTTAAGTTTCTTTTTTCTACGGTCTTTAGCCATCTGTAGACTAAGATTAGCGACTCGCTGATCAAATGTGACACCCATCAGATGATCAAATTCATGCAAGAACACACGTGCATGCAATCCATCTAATTCTGCTTCTACTTCTTCCCCTGTTACAGTCTGATATGTAACTTTCACTTTGTTTGGACGCTTAACATTTAGCCATAGATTGGGGAAACTAAGACAGCCTTCTTGGCTTACTTCACGCTCTTCACTTAATTCTACTACCTTAGGATTGATACATGCGATTAGTTCTTCGGGGTTACCCATGATAAAGATGCGCTTAAGTACTCCGCACTGTGGGGCAGCCAATCCAATACCACCCTGCATAAACATAACTTTAGCCATCTCTTTTACAAGTTCGCTAGGGTCGCCGTCTGTTCGAAAGTTCCACTCTTCGGAAATCTCTAATAGTTTAGGATCGTTTTCTTTAAGTAATTCAAGTTCCATGTTGTTCTCTCAATAAATTCATGTGTACCACTACCAATTGTGCATAAGCAATTGCGTGACTTTTCTTAAACGCATATCCTGTTTGATCCTTGTCCCAAACAGTTTGATTAATTTCTTTAAAAGTTTTACCAATCAAATTTCTCTTAGCAGGTCTAATCACTGCTAGAAACATTGCTAGTCTAGTAATGCTATTTACTGGCTCGGGCATCTTTCGTAATGTATCATACTGATTGCCTAAGTGAATTAATTTTTCGACAAACTCTTTATCGTTTAACAATGACCAGTCTGGTTCTCGCATTAGGTCAATTAAATGCTGTTCATTCTTTACTTGATTATAAACATGCACATTCAACAAATCTAATTTAAAGTAGCCACGCTGTTCTGCTTCTTTGTAGTCTAGTGCTGATATATCATTGATAGGGTCATAAGGTATATCAGTAATATGTACCCCTGTAGCATGTTTTCTAATTGGATTAACATTACGCATGGCTGCTGGCACATGCTTAATCAATGACAGAATTTTTTCTCTGTCACCAAAGTCAATGTCAATGTCTGAATCTATTCTCATTATCTTGGTGGTGCTACTAGTTCGGCTTTGATTAATTTCATGTACGCTTTTTGTACAACGATAGCCTGACGTTCGGCATCTTCTACGGCTTTGTGACTTGTACTATGTCCGCCATCTTTAAGGCTAACTCCTGCAATTTCAAACAATGTTCTTGTATCTCGCATTGTCCAAAAGGGCCAAGGAATAGGATTTGGCTTGTCACTAACTTGTCGCCAGGCATGCTCCATAACGACAAGGTCAAATGGGGCGCCATTACTCCACACAGCACGGCGATTCCAGCAGAACTTGTACAGTATCTCCATACATTCGGCGAATGGAATTCTACCAGTGTTACTAAATGCTTCTTCAAGTGCCTCTGGGTTTTGTTCACTCCACCAACGTAGTGTATCTTCGCTGATGCTTCTATTGTAGATTTCTGTCTGATCTTCTACTGTGGGCTTAAGTTCTAATCTTTCAACTACGCCATTGCCCTTTGGGTCAAATCTGACTGCACCGATCGATAAGATAACACAATCAGGTCGTGTATCTAAACTCTCAATGTCAATCATGATATCATTTGCCATTATTGCTCTTCCATATATTATCTAACTTTTTCACATCTTCTACTATATCACCGTTTAGATAATTAAGCAAGAGCATAGGACGTGCTTTGGGCGAATAGTTGGGCATACTAGAGTGTAGTAACCTACTGTTGTACATTAGTACAGAAGATTTGGGCATAACTGGTTGCATAGCATGTACCCTAAAATAACTATCATACCCACCACTATAACATTTGTGTATATCCCAATCATGTGTCTGACTGCAAGGAATAATTCCAGTTGAGCCTGTTTTGTGATCAGTATCCTGCAATGAAACTATACACTGTATACCTAATAGTCTCTGGTCTTGATTCCATTTATTGAATCTATGTGGGGTATCAACGTGAGGATTAATCCAAGAACTCTCTGGAGAGATAGTTACAATGTCACTTGCATACCATGCATGATTTTCTAAAAATTCTCCTACCAGTGGATTAATAATACGTTCAATCTCAATAACTTCTGGCCAATCCATAACCAACTGACTCCACCAAACACTAATGTCTGATAAAGATTGTATTTCACTTCCTTCAGCATATTGCTTTGTGCTACTAGATGCACGTGTAGGATATAGTGTATCAAGTTTAAGATTGATACTGTCAATGAGGTGTTCAGGAATTAAGTCTCTAATAGTTACATATCCTAAACCAGTGATGAGTACATTATCAGTCAATTTTTAGCGCCTGTTTCATAAATTGAAGTTCAGTCATAAGTTCGGGAATATAGTCATTGATATTTCTATTCCTAAATTTATCTGAGGTATCGATAAATTTTAATACCGATACTATATTGTCTTTATCCATAGACCAAGGTTCTTCTAACCAAGCACCTATTAATTTAATAGATTCAATGATGCCCCGTTCTACTATTATACCACTGTCTACATCCTTTTGTATTTTGTCTAGTAAACGATTTACTTTTTCAATTCCTTTGCTACGATATACATTGGAAAGATTGTGTACCATCGCTTCTCTAGGAAAACTTACTCTATTAATAAATGCCCCGCAGTGTTTTAGTAGAGTATTTCCATCTTCACAATTATATGTCTTTAATGTGTCATAAAAATATTCTAGTAAGTCAGGTGCTTGTATTGCGTTGTATATACTATGAGTACAACTTAAGCCCATAGTATACTTGTGCGTAGTAGTATGTTCTTGGCACAATTTTAAAATAGTTTTTAGAATAGATTCTGTTTTACTCCATTTAAATGGATATCTAATATATTCATTGACTTTACCAAAGCCGTCAATAGATACAGATAGATGAATTCTGTAAAATTTGTCCCATAATTCTAACAATTCATCCGTGATGCCTGTTAAATTAGTTACATAACTTAATGAAATGTTTTGACTAGTACCTCTTTCAATTAGCATTTTTAAAAAGTCTACATGCTCAGTTGAAATAGTAGGTTCACCACCGATAAAACTAATTCGTCTAACATTGGGAAATGTTTCTATTAATTTCTTTGCGGTATCTGTAGTAATAGATACTCTCTTAAAATTTCTAATTTTTTTAGGATAGTGAACTAGAGATTCCTCTTCCCAAAAATCACTTAAATCCATATTGCAAGTCATGCACTTGCTATTGCATTTGGTACCAAATGTTAAATCTAAGTACTTGACCTTTAGAGGATCCATCTCTTCGGTCATTTCACTTTCTAATAGTTCATTATTCCAAATGGTTCGCATTGATGCTACACCATTATCTTCTGCACTCTTGCAATTTTGACATGCTAATGGCCAAATTCCATTAGCCAAATCATTGCGAATCTTTTTCAGATTGGGCATGTTGATTCGTTCTAAAGGTTCTGCCTCAAAAAGTTGCTTGCCGGTATAGTCCTGATAGGTCTTAAAGTGTTCCATACGAATATTACAGCATGGAATGTACTCACCGTAACTATTAATAGATACAGAAGAAAATGCTAAACTACAATATATAGGCTTTTTTACATCCATGTTAAATCAAACCATATCTTTGCTTTTGATGTTAGATAAATTCTACGCACACTGTCTTTGACATAATACGACCAGTATTCATTTACATTATAGTCTTGAACAGGATGTATGCTCTTAACCTGTTTCAAATATTCATAGTCATACAGTTCGCAACTAGGACCCCAAGTTGTTAAGCACCAATCACGAATTTTATTAAACTCTGTGATTGACATGTGAGTTTGAACCATGCCGCGAGGGAACACTGCGGTGACATAATGAGAGAAGAATCTATATCCCGCATACCTGCCGTCTAGTTTAGTAGACTTGTATTTTACTTTTTCTATTGACATAATTTCCAATGTGTATATATGCTGTCTCGCATAACAATGCTATTGTGTGTAGACCACCAAGTTACTTGATATTGGTGTTGACCATAATGTTCGTACAACCATTCTAATGTAGACACTGATGCAGGCCGAATCTCATAGAACACACGTTCTTCCCAAGCGCCATTGACAGGTACGGTTTTCTTAAGTTTACGGAACGGATTAAGTTCAACGTCTACCACTTCATATTCGTAGGGTTTAAATGACCCTACACCCAAGTTAGATGAAACCATTCGTAATCTCTTTCATATCTAAATTTCACTTTTATAAAATTGCTTCTACTATACCATCTGCAATGACGTTCACACTTATCTATGCGTTCATATAGCCAATCGATTATGTCTTCATACTTGTCATGCAGTTCAGAAGGATGACCAACATACACCGTGGCTTCATACCAACCAGGTTTAGTGTTGTTCCAATCCGCTCCTTCATAGTGATGCATCAAGATTTTAATAACTTCCACATGTACCGTTTGTCTAATTCTGTCTGTAATTCTATTGCTTTTTCTTTGTTATCGAATACAACACCAATCACATCATACTGACTCATTAACCATTCACTATATCTACGAGGCCCACTGTCATTAGTAAACCAAATTTCTGCGTTAATGGTAACCATTTTGTCACTGGTCAACAGTAGTTGAACATAATCTAATCTTAAATTTTCAAATAGAAATTCTAATAGTTTATAGCAAGTATCACTACCTCGAACATTTTGAAAGGTTGGCCATGTAATGGTATGTTTATCTTTTGCATTGTTTAATATAAAAACACTACTCATACTTGACTTTAATAACTATGTGAATATACTAAAAAGGATTTTAGTCCTTGACCGTTCAGACGAATTTCTAATCTTCGTTTGGCTATATAGATATACGTTTTTCCATATGTAGAATCGATCATAGGTAATGATACACTACGTTTACCGTCGATAGTCATCTGAGACAAAAAATCACTATTAGATATTGTACTATATTCTACCTTCAATAAACAATAGTAGACTTTCCTAGTAGATTTTTCTCTGATGATACTAAGAAGGTGTAAGTTATTAGTACCTTTTACTTTCTCGTCCATCGGGTCAACAAACATTTGCTTTAATGCTAAGAAATCTTTGTTCTCAAACAACTTACCAAAGCCGTCATTTTCTTGTTTGTTGTTCTGTAGGAAACTGGCTTCAGTTGTTTGACTATCAGTAATTACGCCAATGCTAAGACCCTTAACATCTAAGTCTACACTAGGTGTTTTTACATCAACTACATTTTTTCCTGCTCCGCACCACTCTGCATTAGATATACTATCGGAGACAGCATACTCCCATGTTTCTTTTGCTACTTGAATATCACGGTTCTTTTTGACAAAGGGTTTGTAATACTCTTTCATTTCTTTAGCAAATTTACTATTGAAATCTTTACCTAAAATCAAATCATGATCCTTAATTGGTACAGGTACAAATTTTATCATAAACAAGCCAAACTAAAATGTATTGCATCACGCTCATCTTTAAACATAAAATCCATAAAGTCCTCGTTAGCATGAGTAATATACCTATCGCCGGGCAAGCCAAAAGTTTCTAATGCATAGATACACTTTTCATTCCAAGAACTAACTGTGTCACCATGTTTCCAAGGTATACGGACATTATATTCGAAATTCATTTTAGAAAATAAAACACCGATGAATCTTTGTTGTGTACTGTTAGATCATTAGTTTGCGCAATTCTATTTACCGTATTCACAACAGTTGGAAAATTAGAATCATAGTCATGACCACAATATACACCGCCTGAATTGATGATAGGATACCAATCATCAAAGCATTTTTCTATGCTTTGCTTAGAATGAAGTGAATCGTCAAACACACAATCTATTTGAGTAATACCCAAATCTTTAGGACTCATTTTGAAAAGATCAAATTCGACACAGATTATTTCAGGATAATCACGTACAGCATATTGAATAAATTCAAAATTGTTCATTGTCATGACCTTAGGATTATCACGAAAATATTTTTCAAAATTTCTGCTACGCCTGTAAATTTCGTCTATAGAATTATGATAGGTATCCAAACAATAAATTCTATATTTTTTGCCCAACTGACGAAAAATTTGCGCCCAGCATGATGCACTTCTACCTACAAATGAACCGATTTCAACTAACAAACCCGAATTAGGTAACTTGCATGCAATATCATAGATTGCCTCAATATCATTATTAAAAAATGATCCGGGTGGTAAGTTAGTAACCGGCTGCATTTAGTAGTTCTCTAACTTCTGAAACTTTATTAATATCACGATGAAACTTAACAGCCCATTGTTCAGGATTAATATAATCTAAAATCATTTTCTGTTGAGTAATATCTAGACTTTCAACAAACTTTACTCCAGAATTACTTTGATATATCATCCATGGACTAATCTTACCACTAGTAATAGCATAGCAGATTTTATTCTTATTACAATATCTTAAACAATCTTTACTCTGCACGTTTTCAGATTTAGCAAGTTCAATAGTAGTTTCAATACTACGTGCAATTGCATCTAGTGGATCTTCGTCCTTAAGATAGTCAATCAAGAATTTAGTGTAGTTCGTATCACTGCACCAACTATCAATCTTAATCTTGTTCTTCATCAACCAGTCAGCATAACGCATGACATTTAATGCATTGATGTTGACGCAATAGTGACCGAACTTAACAAAGACAAGATAGTATGAACTCTTAATGAAGTCCAAATAAGTTCTTTGCTTTTTAGTAGCAGTGTTCTTTACATAGAATTGTAGCCAGCATTGAAAGCCAATACGATTCCCCTGCTGGTCTTTATCTTGCCATCTACGTTTGTTTTCACAGATATGTTTAACCATCGTGGTTTCACGTTGGAACTCACGATTGCAAAATTCGCAACTATATTTCTCAGTTGCCGAGGTCTTCTTCATATCTTTTAATGTCTTGATCTGTAACAAGGTCACTTAATAACTCAATCTCATCATATTTCATATTAGGGAATCGTTCGGCTAGATACATTCTACGCTTTTGATTCTCTACAAATGCTTGGCTTAGTTCTGTCAAATCACTATCACTAGTTTTAGGATATACCTTTTTAAAGTATTCCTTTACATCTTTGACTTTAGCAGTTTCTTTTAACTTACTCACATTCGTTTTGATATGCGGGATCCATTGATGAAACTGCTTGCCTAAGCCTGGGCTAGCACTACACAACATTAACCATTGTAGTTTGGGATGCTTCTGTACGTTCTCATTGAACATATATTTGTTAGCATATTCTGCCGCACTCATGACATAATATCTTGATAGTCCTTCATTAGCCTTGATTGCACTCATCCAATGTAGCATCATGAATGGCACAAACTTCTTTTGCTGTTCAGTAGTTAGTCTATCAAAATACCCATAGTCTTTATTGTCGATGGCATTAAGGGCTTCGAACAAGTCAAAGTCCTGCTTCTCAAACTTTTCGTCAACGGGTGTTGTTGCTTTAGCCATGTTAGGTTCTTAGATTTTCGTATGTAATGATTTTGCCGATTTCTTCACCTAAATCTTTATCATCTGTAATGATATGTAGACTATGGTTATTGTCATCACGCTTTCTATCGTACTTTCTAGTTTCAATAATGTGACCACCGTTAGCACGATACACAGTGAAGTTCATACCGTGACTGTCAATAGACCTGCCGCCGCTAATTGTAGCCATCTTTTGAGGTACATCACATTCTACTAATTCACGGCTATCTTCCCATGCTCGTTTACATTGTTTAGCAAACCATTTTCTAAAAAACTTCATTTCTTTCCTTTCAAAATACTTGACTGTAATCTACAATCTCGCAATTACGACTTACTTCTTTTACAAAATAAACACATCGAGGTTTAGGACCATCATCAATAGGTACCGCTAGAAATTGTCCATTACGCAGTCGAGGTGCATACCAAGTTACGTCTGGATAAATGTCTACAATTTCGATTGGAAGAAAACTGGGAGCAAATGAACTTAGTGGGTTGAATTGAAATGCATTAAAGCCTCTATCATTTAAACTTGATAGTGGCAATGTTTCTAAATCCCCATGTTCTTGCTCTCCAATCAATACTTGCCAATCTACTGGCATCTTTATTGTCTTGTCAGCAATCCTTAACACTAGCGCAGGAGAGTTGAATGATTCTAAAAAGATTAGTGGAATATAATGATAGTCTACATTGCTAGGTGTCGAGTTATCAAGAATTGCAAATCGTAAATCGTCAATCTCTTCTGGTAGCGTTTCTAAATTATAATAGATATCGTCTAATGTTAGTATACGCATGTTGTAATTTTATCAATCCTTATGTTCTTTGTCAACATATTAATAGTCCAATTTCTCCAAACTGAATGGATAGTTGGCTTCTTTGTAATATGCTTTTCTTTGTGTAAGATGCCTCTTTGCAAACTTACAGTCACTTGTAATATCCCAAATTTCTACGTGATCCTTATCCTCTGCCTTTCTAATGCCTCGCCCAATGCTTTGTATAACTCTGACAAAGCTCTTTCCGGGCTCAATAAGAACCAAATTAAAAATACGGGGGATATTAATACCCACAGCGGCCACACCATAAGTCGCCACAATAATCTTTTCATCGCTAGTTGCAACTTCGTCATACTCTTCTTTTCTTTCTGTAATCTTTGTTTCACCTGAGATGAAAACACTTCCGGGTAACCTGTTAATTAATTCTTTACCTGCGTTAACACGATCAACCAAGATAAGAGTATTTCCTGTGTCTTTGATTTTATCAATCAAATCAGCAATCTTATCCAAACGCTTTTCATTTTCAAGCAAGTGCTTTAGTTCACTTTGATAGTTTGTAAACTCAGCATGATCTTTTAATTGTACGATATTAACGTGGCACTGTGCTAACACGCCTCGCTCTTGTAGTTCGCTAGCGGCTAACTTACCGATAACAGGACCTAAACTAACAAGCAATGAAGTCTTTTCAAACTCTGCCTTAGGAATAGTGCCGGTTAGTCCCCAGCGAATAGGAACATGACTGAACACGCCAGTCAATAGTGTTTTAAGTGCATCAGCCTTGGCCATGTGGACCTCATCGACCATGATGCAAACTACATCTTCAATAAACTCACCAATTGGGATATCTGCTTCGCCTGCTTTAGTGTTCTTTAGTAGATTGTTAAGACTTTGCCATGTACAAATAGTATGTGTCTTACCAAACTCTTTACGATCACCAAAGTATACGCCAACGTCCAATCCTAAGTTAACGTAATCTTCTTCGGTTTGTGTAACCAAACTCTTGTTAGGAACAATAACAATACTACGTCCATATTGTTCTACACTCTTACTCAGTGCCGCAGTCATAATAGTCTTGCCTGCGCCTGTAGCAATCTCTTGCAATGACTGTGGATTAGATAAAAAGTTGTTTACGATTTCTACTTGATAGTCTCGCAATAGAATGGGCTTGCCGGCTTGTGGATGACTTTTGGGCCATAATTTATCGCTAAATGTATCAGTGGACACTTGCGCAAAATTGAACGTGTTACTATATGTACGCAGGTCATCCAATTCGATATCATAATCAAAATCTTCTAATACAGGAATTATACGATCTAGCAAGTTGATGAATGTGCTACCTGCTAGACTGAAATAACTTACCTTGCCATTCCAGCGACCGAGACGCACACTTGGAAGATATCTTGCGCCTGGAATTTCGAACTCAAACTTCTTCATCAATGCACGCCGTGCATCAAGTTCTAAGCCCTCAATCTTACAGTTGACTTCATCTTTAATTATAATTTTTGCTTGTCTCATTATGTAATTCTATCAGTTATTTGTAAAATATGCAATCTTTGTTTTCCCCATTCACTTAATATCTATTGGTCGTTTGTTCTTAACAATAATACACTTGCTAATGATTTCTTGATTTTCCCGAATACTAGGTCTATTATTATTGCGAGGATATTGAATAAGCATAGGAGCAATATCGCTGACTGTTAATTTTTGTGTTTCAATATATGATAATGGATGTAAAATCTTGCTCTGCTCAATAGCCGATACAATTTCATTACGTATCATGCCAGTGCCACTAGATGCAATACCTCGCCCAAAAATAACCTTTGTACATCCTAATTCCACTATCCATTTACTGATTGTAGTGAAATCGTCTAAGTCAACTTCGGTAATAAATTCAGATGCAAATTTTAACATTGGATCATCACCGATCAATATCGGATCAATCGCAACCCCTAAAACAGACAACTTAAAAAATGTTTGGGGAGTAGGTGTAAGTTCCATATCAGAGATTATATCACCTAATATGTCGTTAACTGCTACCACGTACAACTTACCATTAATAGATGTTAGTGTGGGTACCCAATACTTAGACTCATACGCTTTCAATTCATCAATGATGTTTGTCAGTTGGCCACAATAGATCACTGTTGGGAAGAACTTAGGTAATACCTCATGAACTATTTTCAATGCATGAGTACTAAAAGAGGCTCTGTAGTTCTTCTGATCACGAACCCAATCGAATGGATTGTGAATTGTATCTCTAAAACTAGAGATAAAGTTTTTATTGAAGGGTACTCTGATTACCAAATCATCACCATCAATGGACACTCTTGCACTGGTATGCTGAATACTACTTTCTACCACTAACGCTTTCCATGGCAGATCCTTCAGTATTTCTTTATCATACCCATGCTTATTTAATTGTCTAGTATATTTACTAATCAATTTATCAAACAGGTTAGCCTGATTGGATGTAACTCTACTATCCTTATGGATCATCATTTGTAGATTAGACAGGAATTTATGATCATATTGACTTAGGCTAATTTTGCCTGTCAAAAAGAAATATAACAAGTGTTCTTTATGGTCCATTGTATCACTATAACAATGTTCAAAGAAAAATACAAGTATAAAGGTAAAAAAAGGGGGACCGAAGTCCCCCAAAGTTTGAAAGGAAATATCAAAGACTAAAATTAGTCACGCTTCATTACAGTGCTTTCAGCAAGAACACGCCAGTTGTTCGGGCTGATCTTGACGAGGTCCGCAATCTTGAGGGCCATACGCATAGACAACTCACGCAGATTATTCTTCTTTGCTTCCATGAACGCAAGAATTTCGTTGTCTTGCTCAGTAGTGAAACCGTAGTCAGCAAACAGACCACCGTCGCTATCACGATGCACCTGCTTGATGCGCAAAATCTTGTCACGTGCAGAATCAATCGTCAGATCGAGGAAGTGACAACGTGACTCAAGTGCCTCGAGGTGATCTTGCAACTTCTTAGACTTGACGTTCTGAAACTTGAGGTTCGTGATGAAGATAGCAGAACCCTTGAATTCAAAACTATCAGGGATACCTTCACGGCGAAGCAGGCTGCTGTCACTGTTCCAGCAGATGCGGCGCTTCTTGCCACTATCAAGTGCGGCTTTAAGAATGTTCAGCGACAAATCATCAGCAAAAACGCTATCGCAGTCATCGAACACAAGCACGTTCTTAGCATCACTGTACTTGTACAGTGCGGCATAGAGACCCAGTGCAGTCATTGCACCCTTGATGATTTCGAAACGAACACGTGAGCCAGCAATCTTGTCAAACATGCTAGCCTTCTCAAGTTGAGTTTCAACACCGAAACTCTTACCTACACCCGGAGGGCCTGAAACGATCATAGCACGAATGTCGCCATTGATACATGCATGCGACATTTCATCAAGAATTGAGAAACGTGTAGCAATGCGGTCCATTGCCTGCTCATCAGTTTCGGACACTTTAACCTCAGACTTAACTACCGGGCTATCTGCAATCACAGGCTCTCCTCCAAATTCGATATCGTGAATGTTGTTAACTTTTACCTTGATCACATCAATTGCGATCGGGAACTGACCCTCGTTCTTAACAGTAACATAACTACCTTTCTTACCTGTCTGAAAACCCTTGACAAGGGTAAAAGACTGATTGATCACAGGCTGATTACGATACTCACCAAATTTGATAGTCACATTAGTCATTTGCTAGTCCTCTTTATCAGTTTCAATACTACGTATTATATACCCAAAACGAATTAATGTCAAGCCTTGAGTAGATCAAAGACCTGATTTTGCAATTCTGCGGCCTCATCATGAGAGAGGTAGAAGTCGGTGGTCGGATCATAGTAGCGACCTTCCTTAGGATCGTAGTAAGCAACACGACCATTAGGATAGAAGAAAGGACCTTCAAGACCCTTACGGGGCTGCCACTTTGCTTCACGTTCGCTAAGTTTCCGATAACCCATCTGCAATCTCCTCAATCTCAGTGTCAATACATGTATTGTATGCCCAAAACGATTAAATGTCAAGCCTTTTTATCCATTATTTTACGGAAAAAAGGCTTTAAAAATCAATCACTTACGTAGTCTTGCACGGGTTCATCACTGTCCTGCATTGCTTCCAGTGTGTCATAAACCCAACCCAAGGGCACTCCTAGGACCTTACTGATCTTGACTGGATGAAATCCATCCTGTAACATTTCCTGAATTTCCAAATTGATTTGGTTCATCCTGCTCATTATGCTGCCTCTTTGTAAAATTGTTCCAGTTGTTCGTAGGTGAATTCACGACCGTCACGCATGACAAACGAACAGGTGTAGTTAGCACGTTCTCCACCCATCAGCATATCATACTGCTCGGTTTTGGCTTCAATTTCTTGCCGCATGTAGCCATACTCATTGTTCTCAATAGTACGGCGTGCGAGCCAACGTCCACCTTCCCACGCAAGACTGAACGGGGCTTCCCAAGGCTCATGAGAAACAACCGTGTCCTCAACTACATCAAAGCCCAACACGTATTCCTCAAACATCGGGTTACGGGACTCAATCAGTTTGGTGAGAGTAGGGATGCCACGCTCAGTGACCACTTCAATCTGACCGGGGGTCAGACCAAGCACAAGATAAGTATTGCCACCCTTGAACTTCCAGTAGGGCTTGTCAGCATCACCGTAGTTTTCACGAATCTGGGTTTGAATAACGATCTTCATGTGCTATCTCCGATTTCTCAGTGTCAATACATGTAGTATATGCCCAAAATGATTAAATGTCAAGCCTTTTTTTAAAGAAAAAAGCCTATATAAATCAACAACTTACGTGATGTTTTGGGCCCAATTACGGATCATATTCATAATAGGATTGATAATATCGACTTCAGATTGAGTGTCGCTATTCATTACAGAAGGATCAGCAAGAATAACTCCCTCATCAGTAGGCAAGTTACCTGTGATGCTATCGCCTGAAACCTTTAGATGCGTAGATACAGTTGCCTTATCAAATAGCAATGCACCATTGGGTGTAGCATAGATTAGATAGTCGGCATAGGTGGAAGGTAGTTCAACATGTTTGTTTGTACCTCGACTGTTCATTAGTGTAGGATTAATATGTTTTGCCATATTACCACGCTTACCGAACAATGGCTTCTGTTCAAACTTAAATTCAATGGAAGTGTTCTTATACTTAACCATGATATAGTCTGTACCCAATTGAGATACATACTTCAAGTTACCCTTTGAACACATTTCAAATGATAGTTCTAATATTAGGCCCTTTGCAAAGCGCCATTGTCTATCATTGCATTGATTCCCCAATGCTTTTACTTGCTTTGCAAATCTTGCAAAATCAATATGTTTTTTTAGTTCGTTGGCAACATCAATCGTAGTCATCGTATAGTTCACTTTCTAATAAAGCACTGTCAATTGCATTTCTTGCATCTTTGATATTATTACACAAAGTGCCAAAATTGTGCAACCTTTTTACAATAATAAATTGACTATTGTAAACATGTACTTCGTAGGTATTTCTAAGATACGTGAAGTTTATGGACTCATATGGAACTCCGCGCAAATTACGATGTTCAACGTAATTCACGCGGGGTTTCTTTGTTTGGTTTTCGATATACAATAACAACAAATTTGCTATAGTATACGCATCCATTAGATTACCACTTCCCATGTAGGTGTACTGTAATAGTGTTGCGAATCTTTCATTCGCATTTCAAACTTACCTTTTACCTTAATTGGTTCTTGAACCAAATAATCAAATACACTCTTTAATGGATTGTGCTTTTCAAGCATAATCATTACACGATTATTCTTCTCATCAGAGAACCAATATTCGGTATTGTTATTATGCTTTCTATTCTGAACAATAGTCTTAATATGCGTCAATGATTTTTCATCACGTAGTGCATTTGGACCCTTAATGTCACAATAATCGGAATCAAATACTTCCTTCATCTGCATATCATACTCATATAGATATGGAAGTTTGTATGCCAATCCCAAAAAACGCTCAGGATAAATGAAAACACCTGAAGTATCAGTGTGCCAATTACTATGAAGGAAACTATTTAAATCCTCACGGAAATTAGTAAGGCTTGTGTTCTTTAGTTTTAGAACAAACAACTTCTGTCCAAAGTGTTCCTTAATAGTTTCAGCAAAATCATAATCTTCCGGTGTAACATACTTAGGAAGTTGAGTGTCAGTCAGTGACATAGTATGAATCTGATTCATACTTGTGTCCTTAGATGCAACCTTACGCAAACGATATAGTGCGGCACTAAGTACCAACAGATCAAACTCAGTCTTTACCTGTTCATTTTTCTTGCGTGTCCAAGGATCAGCAGGAAAAAGTTCATCCATATCAAAATTATTTACAGTCGCTTGAAGAGTTTTAAACATACAAACATCCTATTGTTAAACTATGATAATAGTACTATACTTAGAAATTAAATGCAAGACATTTCTTACCCAATGGTAATGTCTTCCATACCGGCTGTGCGCAATCTAACAATGTGTCCCAATTGCCACTGCTTTGCATCAATACCCTTCATGATGCCTAACCATTTGTTGCGCAACAATGCAACTTCATTGATTAGTACCTCAAAGTCAATAACCTCTTCTTCACCGTCAACATACTTTTCAGCATCACGGCTAGTTAATTGTCTATTGTATTTTTCTAGGTATTTTTGAAAATGTTTCCTACGAATTTTTCGTAGTTGAATGTTTAGATAGTTAAGTACCGCTTCAATCTCTTGTAATTGATTAAAGCGGTACTCAGTAACACCGGGAAGGTTAGCAATGTTCTTTTCAACATTGCCATAAACCTTCACATCGGCTTTAGCAGAAATCATCTCATTCTCATAATGAGTAATGAAATCTGGAATTACTGACAAATCAGCGGTGATACGTGAATACCAATTCATCAGTAATAATCGTCGGTATCTTCATCCTCATCCTCGTAGTAGTCCTCATCTTCTTCATCGTACTTTGCGAATTCATCACCCGGTTGTTCGATAAAATATGAGACTGCTTCTTGGATTGCAGAATCCCGTTTAAAGGTTGATTTAATTTCAGATGGTTCGTAATCGTTATCTACTAGATAGTTAACAAGCATTTCTGCTGCCTCATCTAGGTCTCCTGTTTCTAGGCTAGGACGTACTACTTTCCATACTTCATGAATCAATGCTAAACTCATACTGTGTCGTTCTCCTGTTCTTCAACGGTCACAGTACTTAGTTTGTTTTCTCCACGTGCTTGATATTCTGTCATAACACGGTCTAGACAGCCATCATCATTACGCTCCCAACCCTTGCGAAACTTCTTAATAATCTCGCCATCGTTAGTGGTGTAAACTAGACTGTTGCCTTCCTTATTCAATAGATTTGCCTTCTCAAAAAGATCAAGCAATCCTGAATATGGATTCATACCTGTGCTATATGGAATCTTAACCTGCACACTTTCGAAGGGCTTTGCGTAACGTGTTTTCATTACCTTACAAGCACTGCGAATACCAAGTACTTCGCTGACCTTGTTACCTTCTTCATCTTCTTTTAGTTTCAACTTCTTCATAGCAACAACAATACTTGATGCGTAGATGAAGCCTTGACCACCTGAGATTTTATCATCAGGGTCGAACATATCTTGTGAAGCATATGTGTGATTAGTAGCAACAAGACCAACATTATGTGATCCGAACATATTTACACAATTTCGAACCAATGCTGTTAATGCTTTAGGCTTGCGACCCATGTCGCCCTTCATATCACCTGCTTCAAACTGATTAACGTCTGTAGGTGTTAGCAACATACCAAGACTGTCAATGATGAACAGAACTTTGGGCCTATCGCCTTCCGGCATTGCCTTATAACCCTTCATGAATTCACTGATAGTCTTAGCAACGTCATCAATCATTGCCATGTTCAACTTAAGCAACTTATCTTCGTCAGTTGATACACCTAGTGCCTTCAACCAATCTTCATCAAGTGCGTTTTCACTATCAACTAGTACAACAAAGATGCCTTGTTCTTGTGCATGACGTACTAGATTTCCTGAACAGATATATGACTTTCCTGATCCTGACTCTCCGGCAAAGACAGTAACTTTACCAAGAGGTACGCCTTTATTAAAATCACCAGAAATGAGATAATTGAGTGCATGATTACCTGTACTTACCCAGTCTGTCGGGTCATTAAATCCAATACTAAGACCGTCGATAGCCTTAGTGATATCCTTGCGGAACTTACTAATATCAAATGGCTTTGCCATGTGTTCTCCTATTATTGTGCGATTTTTCTCTGATTCATTCTATCAGAATATGAAACTTTATCAAGCAGATCGGGAGAATTGTCCGCCATGCGTTCTAGTTCATAGTCGCTAGGAAAGTGGCGTAGTGCGCCGCGGGCACGGTCTCTGATAATGCTTGGGACCCTGGGTGTTTTACCAGGATCACAAAGTTCTTCCAGTAATTTCTTACCTTGCTTTAAAGCACGGTATCTTTCGTCTGGTAGTGTCATATGATTTCTCCTTATCCAAAAGGGGGAGGTTTCCCTCCCCCGTAGCCAGATTAGGCCTTATTGTTGCGGGCACGAATCATTGCGAGAATGTCCTGTGCCTTGTCGCTGTTAGTTGTCTTTGGAACAACTACAGGATCAGAAGTTTCGAATGGTACTTCGTCATCTGATGCTGTGTTAGCGACTGGTGCCTGTACTGCTGGGGCAGACTTTGCTACAGGTGCAGATTGTGATGCACCTTCAGGTACTTCTAGTCCATATGGACGATAGTAAGCACCCCACTTATCAGGATCATATGGACGACCATCTACTGATGCTTCGAACATTTCTTTGATAATGCGTAGTTCTGCTTCGCTAGGCTTCTTTGGTAAGAAATCTGCTAGGTTAAAGAGACCATGTGCCTCGATTGCAGCCTGCTCAACTTCAGTCAATGGGCTTTCTTTACGTGCCCAGTTACTTGTTGAGTAATCTGCATACCCACCCTTGCTGGTCTTCTTAATGTTGAAATCAAGACCATGCATATAGTCGGTTGGGATGTTTTCCATCTCAGGGTCCATTAGTGAACTCTTAATGATGGTAAAGATTTGTGGACTGATAATGAATCGGCGAATTGGGTTCGATGGAGTCTTATCATCACCTAGTGGGTTTGCACGAACAAAGCCCTGGAAGAGATAACTACGCTTCTTCCAATACTTGTTTGCAAGTTCCTTAAGTGTTTCATCCTTGTACCAAGGACGAACCTCTGCAAGAACAGGGCAGTTGTCGCCATACATTTCTACGCATGGGACCTGAACTACTGTCTGCTTGATATTAGGATCACCCTTAACGCCATTGAATGGCAACTTGATGATTTGACGCTCTACCCAAAAGAATGTGTTATTGGTATCTGCATCAGGAAGTAGACGAATGGTAGCGATTGTACCTTCAGTCATATTCCAGTGTGGATAGATTGCGTTATCTGATTGTGCGCCTGAAGCGCCCTTTTGTGCTTTGTTTTCTTGTGCCGCGATACGGGCACGGATTTCTGCTAGACTTGCCATTTTGTTTTCTCCTTTAAAAAATGCCTATTTTGAGCCTAAATGTGTTTTATGTTTTGTTGTCGGAGACAACTAACACAGTATCAAGTATATACAACACTTGATGCCATGTCAATAGTATTTATGCCGGATATGGTAAACCGCACGTTTTAAGTGCGGTTTTTAGTAAACTTAATTACCCAATAAACGTCTTAGATCATCTAACGGATCACGTTCAACTGATTCACTAGCGCCAACTAATTTGCCTACTGCACCTTTTGGTCCTACCTTCTCGGTTGGACCTAATTGACCTACACGCTTTTGGTTAGCGTCCAAATCTTCTGATACTTCTTCTTCAAACATTGATGGCTGATTGTCATCATGCTTATGGTCTTTTTCTAGTCTGTCAACTATAATGTCTAAGATTTCTTCAAAATCATCATCTGGATGTAGGCGATAATCAATTGAAACATCATCATACATTTCTTGCATCATGTTTGCTACATATTCTTCTTCTGGTGTTTTAGGATTTGTCATAACATCATATGCATCCAAATCACCATTGATAATATCTTGAATGATACTGTCGGCTTCAGCCATGCGTGACTCGCCCAAACCAATTGCTAATTTACCAACTGCTTTCCAAAAGTTTTCATCATTACCACCTGATGATTTACCGGCATCATCAACTTCTGGCTTAAGTCTTGATAATGGATTGTTTGAAGATGATGTTGTTGCTGGCTTAGGTTGATCCTTCAACTGCTTTAGTGCGGCTTCAATTTCTTCCTTCTTGTGCGTCAACTTCATCTTTAATTGAGGATTCTGCTCTGATGCAATTCTTGCTTCAATTTTCTTCAATGCCGCAGTTAACTTTTCTTCCGTTGGTTGTTCTGCTTCACGAATCTCTTGTTTGATTTCGATTTTTTTATTAGGATACTTTTTACGAAGGATTTCAGCATCCTGATCTGCTTCATACTTTTTAGCATATTTGGTTGCTGGCTTACCGTCAATATAAATTACGGCTACTTGCTCAGACTCACCTAAACTTGCTGTACTGTGCTTAATGTCTGCTAAGTGTGCGTCAATGCCTGCCGTAGATTTTAAGCCCCATTTCTGTGCGGCTTTTTGTGCGGCGCCGTAACTTGAACTTGCTTTTACTTCGCACTTACCTTTTTTAGCATGTACGCAAATATATGGACGCTCATTACTTTCTTCTTCATCTAAATCAAATGCTTTTAAGTTTGACTTTTCAGTATTTTGATTATGTGATAGTGTTTCTGCGCCAGGTGCTTCAAGCATCTTGTCAGCAGGTACTGCTAAACTCTTTGTAGTAGAATCCATCTTTTCGCTGATGATACTATCTGCCCAACTTTCTAATGTCTTTACTTCTGACATTTCACCTAAGTTCTTGCGCAAACGTGATAAAATTGGCATTACACTTTCAATACGTGGATCTAATGTTTCTTGTACAAACAACTCATTGAGAGTTTCATCACCCTCTGTTTCCATAAGGGTTGGTGTATAACTTTCAAAGTATGCGTTGTATCCACGATGACCGCGCATCTTACCTAATGTTTCACGTAGATTGTTATAATGATTTACACCTTCATTGATTAATGATTGTGCTGATTCGTTAAATTCTTTACCTCTAGTGGCACGAACGAAGCCGGCCATTTTTCCATATTCTTCACAAAGACCCTTGATGTGGTTCCAACGATCATCATTTGGAACTCCACCTTCGGCCAAATGTCTGGCATAAACTTGGGCAATTCCCGGGCGGGTAGTAGGGGCAAGAATTCTTTCTCCAAGTTGATTCTCCAAAAAGATTTTAGCAATGTTGCGGAATCTCTGTTCGCCTTCTTGAATTTGACGGGTATGCTGTAAAATAATTTTAACAGTAGGCACGTTATCGTTGTAACTTGCCTGCTTACCCATTGGATAATATCCTTCGTTTACTTTTTCTTTCATTTTTACATATTCCCTTTGACGCATATCATCGCTAAGTCTATCTTTATTAGACAATTCAAAGTCTAATTGTTTACGTTGTGCCCAACTACTTAAATGCTTTTTGAATCCTGACCATGAATCATCGTATTCTGCCCCGGGTGTTCTGCCTTCGGGACTGTCTTCTTGGTCATTATCGTAGTATAATATTACAGTGCTGGCATTATCGATAGTGACCCATGCTTTGCCGTAATTTTCACCATCTTTAATAAACTGAAATTCCATTACATCTGCTTCCTGTGAAGCCGTAACGTCTTGATTACGTGCGTTTTTAGACACAGGCTTGTAGCCTCTAGTCTTTAAAAGGTCGTATAGTTGCTTATTAAATGATTCGTTGTCTAGTGCCATAGTAATATTTAGTCCAAAGTCATCAACCTAATACAGCAAAGAAGGGTAGGGGAGCAATAATATCCTCGTGGTCACGAATCTGACTTTCTAAGTCTCCGTGATAATCTGCTAAATGCTGTAAAATACGCACTACTAGTAGACTGGCCATTACTAAATCGTCAGTATCTCCGATCTTAGCCGCATAACTTCCCCCACTGGCGACAAATGCTTTAAGTTCACTAATTAATGCTCTACTATGGATAGTCATTTTCTTACTTTCCAATAGAGTTTTAAACTTAGCACATGCTGTTAGTTTAGGCTTCTGCGTAGTATTGAATCCTCTACGTTTTTTACCCGGCTCAGAAAGAAAGATTCCTGGAATATTGCTTTCTCCGTACTCGTTCAACGATATCAATGCGGCTTCACCAATGCTATTATTTTCTAATGAATAATAGACATTGTTTGGTTCTCCTGTACACTCAGCAATATACTTGTTAATCTGTGCTAATAACTTAATTTGATTAGGAATATCTGTTTTATTATGCTTCCACTCACCTACTTGTGTTGTAGTATTTGCTTCATAAATCTGAATGGCGGCATTGTCACCACCTGTACCTAAACTAGGATCTAGTGCAGTAACATATATGTTACCCTTAGTAGGTTTCTTATACCAGCGTACTTGTCCCATACGTTGCACAGGTTCAATGCCGCTTAATTGAATTAGTGTGTTTGGATTGATTAATGTTTCGTCTGCGATAATGAATTCACAACCGATTTCACGATTGAATCGATCTTCACCTAATTGTGCTTTCATTTCATCAGCCCATTTCTGATCACGACCCGGCTGTTCATTCCAATAAGCACGATATGATTTGAATCCGTTCACACCAACATCTGTAGTATTGCCAAACTCATCTTCTGTTTTATTTGCTTGTTTCCAAATTAATGCAAACTGATCTTCATCACTGTTTGGTGTTGAAGTAATAATTGCCTTACCACCAGTAGATAAGGTAGGCGTGATAGAAGTCCAAAATAATTCAGCAATGGAAGGTCTAACGAATGCGAACTCGTCCAAGTATAGCAATGAGATAGACATACCACGACCCGTATTTTCTGTCGTGGTTGCTGATACGATACGACTACCGTTTTCAAAATCTAGTGACCCCTTGTTATAAGTTGTCACGCCTGCCTTAATGTGATCGGGGCAGTTTTCATATGCATAACGAATACGTTGCATAATTTCCTGCGCACCTGTATATTTGTGTGCGGCAATAAGAATTGTACTATCAGGCACGAACATAGCATACCACAATAGATAACCTGCCGCACTTGTTGACTTACCACTCTGTCGAGGCATCAATGAAATTGAATATCTATAATTGTGATAGGTATGAATTAATCTTTTCTGATAGTCCCATGGATGATAATTCATACTACCCTTAGTAGGGTGCTGAATCATAAAGAAGTTGTCCATGAAGTATAGATAACCAGTTTCAGGATCACAGCACTTTACAAAATCCTGCAATTCTTTGTCTGTCTTAAAGACAGTTTTTGTATATGGATCCTTAACTAAGGAAGGTGCATTGCCTTTACTCATAGAATTATTTATTAGGCAATAACCTAATTAGGTTATTTCTTGCCATTCAATACTAGCATATACATCTTGGTTAGTACCAGTCGTTGCCATCATAATTACATATTCGTATACTGTTCCGGTAAACGAATCACGTTCTAGTTGGTATTCAAAAGTGAATACCTCTTGTGTAGGAGCACTACTACTTTGATTGCTTGAGTTAATGAATGACTGCTCTGCGATATCGCCACTTACTAATGCAGTAGGTGCAAGATTATATTGAACAGCACTATCTGCCGCACTGTCTACCCAAGTACCACCTGATGTAATCGCTCTTTTATAAACACGATACTGGAATATGCTTTGTGCCGCTGGTACTAGTGAATAGTTGATAGGAATAACAACTGCATCTGGCATAGTGCTTTTTAGTCTTATCGCTATGACTGGTTTAAAACTTTGATCGTTTGGTAATCGTACTGGAGTACCAATCAAATGTGATGCCGCTCTTGGGTTACCCGAACCTGATAGTTGGAAGCCACCTTCACTAATAATACTTGAACAAATCTGTCTCATCAGACTTGGACTTGCAGTTGCACCGGTATTAGTAATTTCACAACGCAACGGCAATGTAGCAGTTGTCATATATGTTGTTGTATTATCAGTAGATACAGTGCTTATTGTATTTGCGTGATTGAATGTGTGGCAAGTGATGAAAATGCCATCGATGATAAATCCTACTCTAACACTACCAACACCCAACCATTCAATGTCTATCCAAAAAATCTGATCTAGTGCAGGATCTAGTGTAATGCCGCTTGGATTGTTCGCACCACCTGCGCCATTTAATCTGTCACCATTCCATTGACTCTGCGGAATTCTATCTTCTACAAGTGTACCTGTACTGCTACTTCTAATTACCATGTTGAGAGTAGTACCAGCAACTTCAAAATATATACCATTATCTTCACCGAAGTATCCTATTCGTTGGCGAAGATTTGCTTTAGGTTGACTCATGCAGAAAGAAGAAAGAATCAATAGACTCTTGCCTGGCTGATATGGGAAAGTCTTAGTTGTTTCTCTTTGAATACTATCACCTATACCAGTTGAAACATTAAGTTCATAGGTGCTTGAATCTGCATCATAGACTACACTTGATGTTCCTACAATGTTGGAACTAAACTGTTCGTGGTCATAGTATCTTGCTTGAGTATCATATAATGTATATGGGTTGCTAACTCTAAGTCTGCCGAATGCGTCTGTTGCTTCTGGGGCAAATGATACACTTGCTGTGCCACTAATACCCACATTGCCTGCAACGTTCCAAGGATCAGTACCTTGCGTGACTTCAACGCTATTGTCAATGTTCACATTACCTGTAACATTAGCATTGACGTTACCTTCAACAATCCAAGGATCAGTACCCTGAAATACTGTTACATTGCCTGCGTCTATGTTAATATTGCCACTGACGGGAAGTGTATTTCCTGAAACGTCAACATTTCCTAATGCGTCTACAGTAACATTACTTACGATCACATTGCCGGCAATTGTTA